>Ga0307385_10000001_pt1 | contig 27882 bp, 16 predicted proteins | sample SouOceMePS1032R2_FD_203302 | JGI IMG/M metagenome (GOLD analysis project Ga0307385, IMG submission 203302) | Metatranscriptome of marine eukaryotic phytoplankton communities from South Atlantic Ocean - PS103-2.R2 (Eukaryote Community... | ecosystem: Environmental > Aquatic > Marine > Oceanic...
CTTCCCCCTTTCCTTTTTATCTACCTCGTAATCATAGTAAAACCATCACTATAGTCCTTTGCCTGCGCAAAGCTAGATTAATTTTCATGTTTTTAAATTCATGCTTAAAGAATTTGTACATAAAAGTATTTTTTTTTGCAAAAAAAAAATTTTTTTTTTTAATGGAATTGAACTTATTTGGATTTTTTAGAAAATAAATTTTTATTTTGGTTTTTAAAAACACCTATTAAACGTTAATACTTGATATTTTTTATAAATCCGTCGGAGGACTGTAATGCGCGTGATTACAAAAATTCATATATCGTATTTAATTTGTGTTAAATCTTTTAACTGGATAGACCGTCACATAGTTTGTCCCGATATGAATTTTCATCGCCCGGCAAGGTTTTATCGAGATACGGAACATTTTACCCCGTATTTAAGTTTACCCTCTTGTCATATTTTGCTTTATTAAGTTTAGTATATATAAATATATTATGTTAAATAGGGAATAATAAAATATTATTTTTAAATTTGAAGTTTAATAGTTTTAATAACTTAATTCTCTGAATTGTATGAATATATATATATATATAAACTATTTATATTCTATATTAATAAGTCAGATTAAGAAAACACATAATTTTTAAATGGTGAAAAAAGTTTAGCGCGACTTCAGCCTCGAAAATATATCTAATTATACACAGCAACTAAGAGAGAATACGACAAGGAGGTGCGCCTTCTTAGATAGAACAATGATAGTTCATTGCTTAGCTATAATAGATAGTTTTATATTATTAATAACCTTTCTTCTCGTAGCTAACTCCTTATTTGCTTTACACGTGTTTTTATTAAATATAGCAAAGCTTATCTGATTAAAAGATAACTATTACTTATATCTTTTAATAAGAAAACATGCTTTACGATATTCCTAAACAGGTTTAAACTTGGATGCCACTAATAAAAAACCAATATATTTATTATACATCGGAATTAGTAATAGGAAGCCCTATAGAGTTTATTTCTGTTATTGTTGTTTGGCCCGGTAAGCTCTTACATTAGCTTCATGAAATCCTTTGACTATCTATAGATAGACTAAGTCTAGCCGACCTACTATAATTAGCTTCAGCTAATACGGGAGATTTTCACCAAGTTCTATATTGTTTCGCAAGGTTCTGCTAATTAAACATTCGGACAGGTTTTTGTCTAATTATAAAAGCATTATATTTTTAGGACACTATAAAACTGACTCCTTTTTTTACCAAAAAATTTCTATACCGTTAGCGAAGGGTTGCAGTTTTAATGTAACCTAAGTTATTGTTAAAAATTTTTAGGATAGCGGTATTAGATTATTACTAGTAGCCTATAAGATATAATAAAAATTACCAGAGGTAAATAAACTTTCCAGGCTAAATTTATAAGTTTATCATAGCGGTATCGGGGTAAAGTTGTTCGAACTCAGACCCATACTATTACAACGGTACTGGTACTTACATATATAAGTAATCTGCCCGTGCCACTTGATATAAAAATTAGCGAGAAAATTACACCTATTAATAGGATCCTGGCATACTCTGCCATAAAAATTAATGCGAATCCTAAACTACCGTATTCAATATTAAATCCTGATACCAGTTCCGATTCACCCTCAGCAAAATCAAAAGGAGTACGATTGGTCTCAGCTAAACATGAGATAACTCAAACCCTAACTATAGGAATAAAAATTAACCATTTATATCAATATATATTTAAACCAGAAGCTACCCCAATTCTAAGTCTTAGACTTAACGCCAGATAAAATATTAAAATAAGAGCTAAGCTTACTTCATATGAAACCGTCTGAGCTACAGAGCGCAGAGAACCTAAAAGTGCGTACTTACTATTAGATGCCCAACCAGAAATGAGTACAGGGTATACATTTATTCTTATTATTATATATATAAAGATAGCAGATAGCCTCAGGGAAAATACATATCCTTTAAAAGGAAAAATGGAAAAAGTCACGAGGACAATAATAAGACCACATATAGGGGCTAAAAAATACTGTATACTATTGGCAGCATAGGGAAACACAATTTCCTTTGAAAATAGTTTAATGGCGTCGTTAAAAGGTTGAACCAGACCAATAATTCCCACCTTGTTAGGTCCTTTTCGAAGTTGACTATAGCCTAAGATCTTTCGTTCTAGAAGTGTAATAAAGGCTACGTTAACCAATACGGCAATAACTAGGGTTAAGTAGCTTAATAATCTAATTATTATTTACAGGTACATACCTTTTTCATAGCTTCAATATGATGCTTTACAGATAAGCTATATAAATACACATTCAATGGGTAACTTATTGTTTTTTAAAGTTTGCAACTTTACGTAATAAATATATACTATACTCATAGTATTAACTCCGAATTTTGTGCGGTGCCCCATATTTTATCACAGAATAGATACTTTTACTGTACAATAAAAAATATTTCAGGCCCTAACACTGTCTCTAAAGATTATTATGTTAGAATAAGGCTTTTATTATAAAAATATTTTCTCTGTCTTTTAAAGGACATAGATCGCTATCTTAAAGTTAGATCCCTTTATTGGTAACGTAAATAATATTGTTAGCAAATACAAATTGCTTGGCCTGCCACTATTTAGAGTTTTCTAAAATGTTTAAAATAGTAGTCTATTATAGCTAATTCTTATTTTATTGGCACTTATTATCTAATTATATAATACCAATAATCTTAGAAACGGTTCTCAGGTACAAATAATCTATACTATTTAGTAAATAGACGTTATATGTTTATCATAAATTTCTAATATTAGAGTATCGTGGGAGAGATTGCCACTAATAGTAGTGGTCAAATATGGCTGGAATTTACAATCATTTCTCGGGAAGCTAGATGTATATTTGAGAACAAATAATTAGAAATTTTACCTTGTTGAGTACTCGAATAGATAATCAGTCTATAGGCAGCAGAGAAAAACGAAATCGCAGCTACTCTAATTAAAGAAATAGGTACTAAAGTACCTAAATTAATAATTAATAGGACTTCTCCTAACAAGTTATAGGTAAAAGGGCCTCCAAAATTTGCTACACATAAAATAAATCATATTATTCTAAAAGCAGGTATAACTCTTAATGTCCCTTTGTTTATTATTAACCTACGCGAATGACTGCGCTCATATATTATATTAGCTATGGAAAATATGCCTGAGGAACAAAGACCGTGGCCCAGCATTATCATTATCGCTCCGTTAATTCCTCAGCTCGAAAGGGAGAGTACACCTACAATAATAAAAGCCATATGAACTACTGAAGAGTAGGCAATTAGCACCTTCATATCTCTTTGACCTATGCAGATAATTCCGAGTACACTTCCCCCGACCAGTGTTACCGCGAAGATATATTTGATAAACCCTGATAAAAAAATTAAAGCACCTATTCGAATAATACCATAACCGCCTAGTTTCAGCAGTACTCCTGCTAGAATTATTGAGCCTCTCACCGGGGCCTCAACATGTGCCTTAGGTAATCATTGATGTACAGAAAATATAGGGAACTTAACAAGGAAAGCCAATAATATTATGACCGATATTAATAGCCCCCCTTGTATTTTCTCAGATAAGAGGTTAAATATAAAGAAAGAACTCTCGAACCCTCTTATTATTAATATAAGAATAAAGACAAGCAAGGGTAAAGATGCGAAGAGAGTGTAAAATAGTAGAAATATTCTGGCCTTTAGACGCTCTAGTTGATATCCTCATCCCATAATAATTATGAAAATAGGAATGAGCGACCATTCAAAGAAAAAATAGAATATTAAAATATTGTTTGACCTAAACGATAAAAATAAGCTAATAGCTATTACTAGGGTAAGAAAGAAAAATGAATTTACCCGACTAATATTGAATTGTCTAAACTTTATCAAGATAGTTAACCATAAAGTTAGTAGAATTAGAGATAAAGTAATTAAATCATAGTTTATTAAATCCAATATTGTTATAATATTTCTACTATTTAAGGTAAAAATAGATATAATTATTAATACAGGTAGAATAATTAGCTGAATTCTGTTGGGAGCTAAGCTTGCCAGCGCAAGGATAAAAAAAATTTTTATTATATTTTGATAAGCAAATATGCTTAACACATATTAAGTTTAATAGATCAGTTATCTGAAACTAATTAACCATATAATAACAGCCTTAAAAGAGCTTATTCTGATTTTAATTATATGCATATATAGACACGTATAAATAATATATAGATATATATCCTACACAATTATACTTTTAAGGCGCCAACAGGTTTTAGGGCTATTTTAGTTTTATAAGAATACTAGATAAGTGTTTTGATTATTTACAGGATCCCTATGAAAAAATCTCATATGACCAGTACTTAATCTACTAGGCCGCCCATTCAAGTGACCCTTGATTCCACTCATGGGACAAGCCTAGTATTAAAATAACCAGTAAAAAATATATAATATAATTAGCAACCACTCTTGTAGCCATCAACATGTTAGCCAAAAATGGAAATATTAGGATCAGTTCAACGTCAAATACCAAGAAGATAATTGCGATTAAAAAAAATCGCAAGGTAAAGGGAAGACGAGCATTAAATTTTGGGGTAAATCCGCATTCAAAGGGTCTTCTTTTTTCATAGTCCAGTGTTAGCTTTTTTCTTAAAGCTAGCCCGGCTATTACTATTAAAGATGCTAAAATCGTAATAGTGGTGAAAAAAATTAAAAAATTAAAAATTGGCTCTTGTATGGTATCTTTAAGGATGCGGCTTAGGGCTATTGAGCTTAAATATTAGCCTATATCTTAACAAATAAATTGTTACATTAGTGGGCCTACAACTAATGGATTTGCAGAAACCGTTACCCTTAATTAGTATACCAAAGATACTAACCTAAGAAATAAAAAGAGCTGATCTGGTGGACAAATATACCTGTAATACGGCCCCGAATCCTAACCCGGCCTATGGGACTGTAGACACAAGTATATACAAATATATACATATTCCTTGTTATTTACAGTTTCATAAATCAGGGAGGGATAATAGTCTATTAGCTAATAGCAGGTCTTGGCTTTAAAGGCCTGCCCGCTAAAATTAAATGCAAACTATATCATAGGATACAAATATCTACTTAGATATCAATATATTCTATATTGAGTGATCAAGGCGTCAGTTCTTAGGACAAGAAACACACTTAGTTTTTATTAAGGTTATATTTTACTAAAAAGAGGGTTAGACATGTCTCAGTAATATAATCAATATAATATGCTTTCAACATATAAATAGGTGATAATCCTCTGAGATTATACAACTGAAAGGCTGTATTGATTTTACATGTATAAGATAATAGCTGCCAGACATAGCGCTTAAACTAAATAGTTAGTAAATTTATTGCTAACTGTAGGTTTAACCGGCACGGTGTATAAGGATAAAATATTACCACTAGTTAAAAGCGCTTACTGGTGTATATGACAGGGCATATAAATATATATTATAGCAACAAAGTTGTCACATTTATTAAAAAAATGCTAAAACAAATTTTGTGTTCTTAATTAACCTAGAAATAATGCACTAATAATTTTCAACCCTCTTTTTGGTTTTTATATATTGTTAGGTCTTACAGTCATTGTAGCACTAAGAGCTACTTCACCATTCATATTATGGGCGGCACTTGAAATAAATATATTACTTTTCCTTCCTGTAATAGCCTCCGAATCAGGTTTGGCCCTTGAAAATACTATAAAGTATTTTTTAGTTCAAAGTTGAGCGTCCATTATATTTCTGATTGGATGGGCACTGTCTTACCTAGTAAGGGAGATAGCCTCATATATGGGATTTTTGGCGATAATATTAAAGTTAGGGGCTGCCCCTATTCACGGTTGATTTATTTCAATTATGAAAAGATGCTCTATTCGAATGATTATTATTCTTTCTACCTTACAAAAATTAATTCCCCTTATTATCCTAAGTCATACTTATATTAATAACATAGGATTTATGTTTTTTGCAATCTCAACTTTTATTGTTATTTTTATAAGGGTCCCAGGGACGGTATCTATTAACAAACTTCTTGCCTTGTCTTCCATAATAAATCTAATTTGGATATTGCTATCGGTACAAATTTTTTTAAAATTATTACTAATATTTATGGCTATTTATAGAATACTATTACTAGGCGTAAATATAATTTTTAAAACTACACAAACCAGTAGGTTTATAGAGATTTCAATAATTAGAGACTATAGAAAAAGAGTGGCCGTATTAATATTTATATCGCTGGGAGGAATGCCTCCTCTATTAGGTTTTTTAGGTAAACTTCTAGTACTAAAAACGAGTCTATTATTTTTTAATGCCGCGTTTATTCTTGTTTTAGTGTTTAATTCCTTAATGATTCTATTTTCTTATATCTCTCGCTCATTTTTTATCTTAACATTTAATCCTCCTATAAAATCCTCGATGAAAGAGGTAAAAAATAGTATAGCTATTAATATCTACCTAGCTTCCCTGTTTAGGTTTAGATTTTTTATAATTATTGTGTAATTAAGACAAGTTAGACATATAAGCTAATATAAGCTAAGGAGCTCATAACTCTTTGATAGGATTTACCTTATTTCTATACCGTATTTTTATATAAGATAAAAATGTACATTGACTACAATGATCAATCTATTATTACAACTATAGGATTTACCAGAGGGTATCTATTTTAAATTAGTGTTAAAAGTCTTATTAATCTACGCGCATTTATATAAAATGGACGGTCAATTTACTAGAAGATAGAGATACCTATCGCATCATTCCCGTTTATCCGTACTAATATAGTCAATAGGGCCATGCCCACTCTAGCTTCGGCTACTCTTAATGTGATAAATATAAAAGTTAAAGTACTTCTTAATCTTAAAGATAATACGGCTAAATTAATTCCCATGAATAATATTAATATTAAAATTTCAATAATTATTAGCAAAACTATAACATGGAATCAAGCGGATCTTAGAATAATACTATGGGCTAAAAATCCCACCATAATTAGTATACATAATATAGAATAAGTATCTAACTGAGATAAACTAAACAATCTGATAACTACACCTAGATAAATAATTTAAAACATGTTGATTTACTATAAAAAATATATTTTTACTTGAATAAGTTTATTTAATGGATTAACTTACAGCCTGACGTTTTCAGGACGTGAAAATATCTTGTTTACAGTTTAATACTATTTTTACAATAGTAAATATTGTTGCTCTATAAAATGGGTATATAATACAAAATACATGTATCCGCGTATAATCCTGTATAACTAATTTTCAACAAATTAGAGGTTTACAATTACTTAGAGTGACTTCAAATTAATTGGTAATACTTGTTTAGTATATGAGACTCGTCGCTTATAAGAGATTAAAGTTAACTTACGTCCTTACGTAAGGATATTTTCTATAATTTAGGTGTAACACCTTAAAGAGTATTATATATAAGTGTAATTTGCACAGAAAATTTTGAGTTTTCCAGTTATGATTAATATCATAATATATAATATGTTTATCATAGATAGCTCTAACCAAGAGTTACGGGTTTAGCTAAAGCCCCATGTAAATTAACTAGCTAAAAGTTTTCTCTTACTGTTTGATACAAACATATATAAATTAACTATTGTACAAAACTAGTAAACTGATCTTTTAATTAAAGCTTTAAAGAAGCAAGACATTGTTAATGTCTAGATGAATTTTTTTCTAGTTAATTGTTAACTCATTCAAACAACATTAGTACTAATCGTAGGGCCATGTATGTGAGCGCGTAATATCAAGATTAACTGGTTTAATATTTTAGACTACAAAAAATATAAATTTCTAATTTAGTATTCAAGCATCAGTGTTTTAGTCTTATATTTTAACCATAGATAGTTACATATCTTGATAAAAATTAATTTACATTTTAATTAGAAGTAAAATGTTTTAATCTTAAGTATCTTTCCGCCAATATAGGAGAGCTGGGCCAAATAAATATCTTAGTTGAATTGAACAAGATAAAGTTAAAAGTATCCTATTTTTAAATAAATATATTACTGAAATCTGTGGCTGACCTAATAAATAATTAGCTAAATATGCTATTTCATTGATGACTAGGCCGGTAACAAATTACATAGCTATTTTTTATGTATAAAAGCCTTACTGTGGGTAGTGCTAAGACAACAAGAAGTACCTAATACCCTCTCTTCTGCAATTAATTCACATTAAATTTTTAATTTAGACTATTGGCTACAAATATAATATAAAATTTACAGACCTATGATATATTTTAACAGTTATTTATTATTTTCTATAATAAATAAGATTAACCTGAGCTAAGAGTATAATCCTGCCTAAGCAGACTACACTAAATAAACAGATATCTATAATCTATTTGTATTAGTGAAACCTCTTTGAGCAAGATGCTTTTATAAATTCTAAGTCCAGGGACTGTCAATTTGTATTTGAATATAAAACTTTTTAAGCTAACCATCATACGGTAAGATATTAATTTTACTTTATGCTTAAAAGATAGTGATGAACCAGTTAGTTAACTAATAATCTAATTGGTTAGATCTGGCATATAAGTAAAACCCTGGTAGGTAGTCAAACAATTTAATAAGATTGTGTACCACATAAACTACTGCAGGTATTATAACCTATACAAATACACTACGTCTAGGACATTCATGGTTAGAAGATTTTTTGTTAATCGAATTTGAAAATAGACATATTAATACGACTAGACTATCGGGTACTAGTCTTGGTAAAAGGTTTAAGTTACATTTATGTAATCATTATTAGAATAATGAGCGTAATTCTCTTTTATACGTTCTACGTATAGCGTTTAGTTGATGTGAGACACATCGTTTAAGGTGGCAGAAAAATGCACTAATCTTAAAAGTTAGCTATAAATTATAATTTCCTTAAAATTTTATATTTATGAAGTCTATTCTTAAAACTCACCCCCTACTTAAAATTGCCAGAGGGGCACTTTACGAATTACCTACTCCTACTAATATTAGTGCCATATGAAATTTTGGATCTTTATTAGGACTTTGTTTAATTATTCAGATTATAACAGGGCTATTTTTAGCCATACATTATTGTGGAGATGTTTCCTTAGCGTTTTATAGTGTAAATCATATTTCACGAGATGTAAACTTTGGATGACTCCTTCGCATGTTTCATGCAAATGGCGCAAGATTTTTTTTTATCTGTTTATTCTTACACGTGGGTCGAGGCCTTTATTACGGTTCTTATGTATTTGCCCAGACTTGAGTGGTTGGAAGAATTATTTTATTAATAGTAATGGCTACAGCTTTTCTAGGTTACGTTCTCCCTTGGGGCCAAATATCATTTTGAGGGGCCACTGTCATTACCAATCTGTTCTCAGCTATTCCTTATATCGGTGGGGATTTAGTTCAGTGAATATGAGGAGGATTCGCTGTCGACAATGCAACTTTAACTCGATTCTTTTCGCTACATTTTATTTTACCATTTGCTGTGGCAGGACTAAGGATAGTCCATCTATTATTTTTGCACCAAACTGGTAGAGGAAACCCTCTCGGAGTAAACAGGAATTTTGATAAAGTCTCATTTCATCCCTACTTCTCATCTAAAGATGTCTTCGGTTTTAGGGTATTATTACTAGGGCTATCCTTTATTTGTTTCATATTCCCGTGGCTTTTAGGAGATCCTGAAAATTTTATCCCTGCTAATCCTTTAGTTACTCCTGTACATATTCAACCTGAATGATACTTTTTAATGGCCTATGCTATTTTACGGTCTATTCCTAATAAATTAGGAGGTGTTGTAGCATTAGCTCTATCAATTTTGATTTTATTAATTTGCCCGTTCGTATATACTAGTAAGTTCCGAGGGTTTTCTTTTTATCCCTTAAATAAATTGCTATTTTGAGTTCACATTAATGTGTGAGTACTTCTCACCTGACTGGGTGCTCGACCCGTAGAGGACCCTTATGTATTTTTAGGGCAGGTCTTATCTTTGGTTTACTTCATATATTATTTCGTAAGCTTTGGTCTTCAAATATTATGAGATAGTTTATTAAGTTAACATATTTAATTTAGTATAAGTTATTACTTTTTATTTACAATAAAAAAATGTTATTTAACAATTAAATACAACACGGATAAATATTGTACTTAAATCCTAAGTATCCGCCCATACGAGCAATAAAATTACTCTAAATTAAAAATTTATTTTTCAAAAAACCCAAATGAGTTCAATTCCATTAAAAAAAAAAAAAAATTTTTTAGAAAAAAAAATAATTTCATGTGCAAATTCTTTAAACACCAGTTTAAGAACATGAAAATTAACCTAGCTTTGCGCAGGCAAAGGACTATAGTGATGGTTTTACTATGATTACGAGGTAGATAAAAGAGGAAGGGGGGAAGGGGGAAGGGAATATATAATAAATAACCTAAATATATCTAATTGTGTGTTACAATTTTAATATGTGATTACATATAATTTTCAATAGGAAAATCGTATGTATGTATAGCACTCTGTGGTTACAATATATTGTAACGTGGTCCTTAACTGATAACATATATATATAGTATATTATTGACACAACTTTTATTTTGTTTGGTTATTTAGTAATAGTATAAACCAAGTGGGAGTTATTTGCTACACTAAGTCTTCTACAATAATATTACCGGTCAGTAGATCGTGTATTATATAAAATACTCCTTTTATAATGTATGACCTAATAAAATATGTATATGGCAAATAGTGTAAAATTTACTATCACCCTAGATATTATACCCCCCCCTCAAAATGGTATGGAGGGGGGTAAAGTTAACTAAATTATACAGTTGCCCAGTGTTGAATATTTACGAGGGGAGCTATTACCCGACTAGTCGGGTAATTTATATATGGCAACGCCATATATGTAATATGGCGGTAAACATGTAGGGCTTTTTGGTTTATATAAACGAAGCCATATATAAATTAGTGGCAACCTTATTATACTAGTATAAGCGGTAACTTTTACCTGAATCTAAAATAGGATGAGTTACTCTGTGATATGATCCATCATTAACAATTACTTAGGATTTTACTTGTCATTCTATAGTTACTAATTCAGCAAACTATGAAACCCGCATTGGGTTCATCTGATTGGTAAACTTAATATTTAAAAGATACATATTTACTGCTAGACAGCAAGTTATGATAAAATAATCATGAATGACTTATAGTTGTTAGAATTATTATTAAGTTGAAAGATATACTTATCATAAGTCTAAATAACACATATTTACTGAGGGTATTAAATATTCTTATTCTAGAGTACTTATAAATTAAATGAATATATGCCGTAGGCATATATTCATTTATATATGTATTATCTATAGTACTTGTGATCTAATTCTAGCTAATTAATGTTAGTTCAAGCATAAGGTCTTATAAGAGATGGTATCTATTTTTAAAGGCGAGTGGACAGGTTTCTTTAAAAAGTAATAACATAGGAGGTATATTAGAAATCAAGTTCTCAACATGGCGCAATAAAACATTAGAAGTATAAATTTTTTATACTTTTGTACTTATAAAAACAAAGTTGCAGTATATTAAGTTGGTTCTATAATATTGAATTTAGATAGTGATTAATCACATTTGTTTGATGACATTCTTAAGTTATAGATATATAGATTCCTATAAGGGTTGTAATGTTTTTACTTTCTATTAAGAAGAATTCACAATTATGGTATGACTTGTTTCCACAGAATATTCTAAATAATACCTCTATATTGCCGCTTTGCAGTGTCGCCTTTTTCTTATGTAAAATATAGTGCGCTGCTTTTAAATAGCTACGGGGGTAAATCATTAGAATAGGGCCCACTTTGTATTAACGTGGCCTTACTTACTACAGTCCTAGGACATTGACAGTTTACAAAACTACTATTTTTATTAAATTATACAGTAATCTAGTAGCGGGTTTATGCACATTATATCTACAGTTAGGGGACCTGATTACTTCTATAATATAAAATTGATACATACTCGTTTGATCTGAAGGCTAAACCAACTTGGGTTAATATATTCATCATGCGAATAAGTTCAGTTGATACCTAAAAATCTCATGTATATAAAATTATCATATTAAGGTAGTCACTTATATTCAAAAAGGCTAACTATGAGGACGTTTTATGCTTATATATTAAAAATCTAAATATTTTACAGTTAAAACTAATAAGTTACCACTGGAATAGATGTATATCTATGATTTATAGGCGGGAATGAATGCATTATTTCCAGGCTAGTTCTTAAGTGGCCTCTTGAAATTGCAGGACGGTGCCTGACTAGGGATTCCCAGAGAATGAATAAAAAAAATATCACAGATAAGGTTGAAATAATTGATCCAACCCTAGCAAATACATTTCAGTATATGAAACTATCTGGGTAATCAGAATACCGTCGAGGTATTCCGGCTAACCCTAGAAAGTGTATAGGAAAAAACGTTATATTTACTCCAATAAATATAGCTGAAAACTGGATTTTCAACCACTTAGGGTTCATAGTTAAACCAACCATAAGAGGGAATCAATTAACAAACCCAGCCATAAGTGCGAATACCGCTCCTATCCTTAAGACATAGTGGAAATGGGCCACAACATAGTAGGTATCGTGTAGAACTACATCCAAAGAAGAGTTAGACAGCACAATTCCGGTTAAACCCCCTACTGTGAAAAGAAAGACAAATCCTAATGATCAGTATAGTGAGGGAGACATAGAAAACCGTACTCCGTGGAATGTACCAAGCCACCTAAAAATTTTAATACCAGTAGGCACCGCAATAATCATTGTAGCAGTAGTAAAATAAGCTCGAGTATCGGCGTCTATTCCAACTGTAAATATGTGGTGTGCTCACACTACAAAGCCAAGGATACCAATAGCCAATATGGCATAGATTATACCAAGTACTCCAAATGTCTCTTTCTTACCTCTCTCTTGGGCTACAATGTGTGAGATAAGACCAAAACCAGGTAAAATTAAAATATATACTTCAGGATGGCCAAAGAACCAAAACAAATGTTGATATAAAATAGGATCTCCTCCTCCACCTACGTCGTAGAACGACGTATTAAGATTACGGTCAGTTAATAGTATAGTAATAGCCCCAGCTAATACTGGGAGAGATAATAGTAATAAAACGGCAGTAATTAAAACGGCTCAGGCAAATAAAGGTATTCGGTCCATTAATATTCCGAATACTCGTAAGTTACCCAACGTTCTAATAAAATTAACTGCTCCCAGAATAGATCTTACACCGGCAAGATGTAGGGAGAAAATAGCAAAGTCTACAGATGCTCCAGCATGGGCAATATTACTTGATAGTGGAGGGTATACAGTTCAACCTGTTCCAGCCCCTCTTTCTACAAGAGAACTTGATAGAAGTATAATTAAGGCCGGTATAAGAAACCAAAACCTTATATTATTTATCCGTGGGAAGGCCATATCCGCTGCTCCTAGTATTAGAGGCACTAATCAATTACCAAATCCCCCAATCAAGATTGGTATAACCATAAAAAAAATTATAATAAAGGCGTGAGCAGTTACCACTACATTGTAAATTTGGTCATCTCCAATTAAAGAACCAGCCTGCCCTAGTTCAAGTCGAATAATTATTCTTAACCCAGTACCTACTATTCCGGCTCAAGCTCCGGCTAATAAATATAAAGTGCCAATATCCTTATGATTACAAGATCAAAGTCATTTAATCTTAAACCCTGAAAATCATTCGAAGGATATCACTATTAAAGGCGTTGAATCAAAGGACCTGACTCAAATTTTACTAGCTTAACAACTCTTACCATAGCCAAAAGAAGATAGAGCATTAAAAACAGTAACACTGTTAGATTATGTCTCTCATATCTTATACCGGTAGCCATATTTTCTATCCCGGTCTTAAATCTGTTAAATATTGGTCTAAATATTAAACTTAGTGGAAGTGAAAGAAGCAAAAATGGCCCCATTACATGTCCTAACCTAATTACCTTAAATTTCTCATTGGCTGCTAATGTACACATATATATGATTAACACCATAACGCCCCCTAAGAAAACTAGAACAATTAAATAGAAAAATCAAGAAACTTTAAGTTTTAATATTATACCCCTGGTAGCTAAAGCTAGCGACACTAATAGTAGCCCGATACTTACAGGGTGCACAAGTCTAAATATTATAGTAATAAATAATATGTTAAAAAAAAAGAAAAATCTTATTATTCAATGAATTTTACGGACCTGTATTCAATTATGATATATAATTTGCAATTATAAGGTGTTTGTTAAGCCTGGTTTAAATAAGAGGGATAACCCTATAATTAGATTAAAAATCTAACATCATTGATTACTTTATTTTAAATTAAAGACTTTTTCGAAAACCTTTACTTTGCTACGACTTATCTCATTATTTGAGAGTGACGGACAATATGTACACATTTTAAAACCACTTCGTATTAGCTATTAATTCTAATAGTACTAGCAAATCCTTTTTAAAAAAATAATTTTATCAATTGTAATTAAAATTACCTTAATTATATATACATGTCATCTGACTTATAATGTATATTTTAATATTTATTTAGACAACCACACATAAAATAAAATTAAGTAAAAATAACAGCGGACTATCTATTTAATATTCAAATTCCTCTGCAAGGGGTAAAATACTGCCATGTTTTTTAGGTTTAGAGATCTTTCTTTTAATACCTTATTTAGTTTACGTTCCTGATAGTAGGCTACTAACCCTAGTTTATGTTAGGAATTTAGATTATTGACCCATGTATAATATAAAATTAGTGTCTTACAACAAATTTTAATATTATTATACATTGTTTCATATAAAGGATAAGATTATTTGCCTTTAAAGTATAACCGCAGCTGCTGGCACCTAGATTAGCTAAAACTAAAAGATAAATTTTACATATTTAAAAAATTATCTGAATTGCGCTTTCTTAGATCTATGTGCATATTAAAATAAACTAATAATAATTAATAAACTAAAACCAAATTTATAATAATTTTAATCATTAAATCTTATAATTGGAAATTATATATAATAGCTTATACTAAATTATTATATACCCTACACTCGTAGGAGTGTTATCTGATAAATTTGCACAAATAACTTACGGTTGATAAACAATTTTTGTTAAGATGATGAAGAAAAGTCTCAATAAATCCTATACAAAGAACTTCTAAATAGCGTGGCATCTTGTGTAATAACTGTATAATATTTCTACCAAAATAGATTTCTGATTCAAAATTAGGTCTTCTCTCGATATTATTCCTTTAGTTAAATTCTTAGTACAGGCTCTTACCCTTGGAGGACAGGGTACAATTTTTATTAGTGCAAATGTGTCTTTACTTATTTAATGTTAAATATTACCTAGACTTTTTTTATCTAACTTAAACATATATACTCAGGACTGGATAAGGGGCTTAGTTTGCACTTAACCTTTTAATGTAATGAATAATGAATAATGGATACTGTCGAGAGTACAGTCTTGCTTAGCTGACCCTATATTCTTAAATGAGGTTGACAAAGAAAAACGCCCACCATGTAAAAAAATTTAATAGGCTTCGAATAATCTAACAGCGTATTTGGGGTATAGAATATTATTACTATATATTTCTACAGATCTTACAATAGATGTACACTATCTTACTTGGCATTCTTATTTAACTAAAAGGTTCTACAGCAGTGCCGAAACCTGCTAGTACCTATTTATATATATATATGTATGTTAATAAATTTTAAGTGTTTTCCTCCACTACTTCCAATAAGATTAATATAAAACTAGACCTAGTTCTTATGTACCACTTCTAATAGGTATGATAGAATAGCTTTGAAAATACACTATAGACACTAGATTACATGACACTAGTAAAATTTTGAAATATTATATTTAAGATACGTCAGTATATTTCTGATACCACAAATCAGTATTTTTATTAAATTACTCAAATTCTACTACAGTAGATGTCACTTTTGAATATTTTGTATGGAGGTAAAATTAGTAGGATTTTATCTTACCGTAGTACTCAACACGAGCATGGACTATTTTATATAGCTTCAGCTTTCATTAACACACTGCTCCAATATGAAAGCTTAAACCTCTCTTAGACAGAACTTGGTACGCTTTCATATAATAGCCCGGGCTATTAACGTAGTATGTCTCAAAAAGCATAGGATGGGTCGACCTATAAATATATTAAACACGCACCATTTAAATTGAATTGGGCAATTATTACTGACTATTAAGGCTTGACCATATGCTTAGGTTCTATCTCTTAAAATTTAAGAAATATTTACTGGCCAGCACAATTAGAACAAGATTATACCTTTGAGATCCAGTGGGGGCCCTCTCTAGTTCGGTATATTATACCAGAGAGAATACTTACATATAAAGTTTGCAATTTTATATTGACATAATACCTTACTATTATGTATTGATGGAATCATCTACTGATGATTCTAAATTAGATTATGGTTGTAATGTTTTGATAAAAGTTAATTTTTAAATCAAATTTTATGTATTAAATACAGAACTTAAAATTTAGATCTTAGTTGCAATATAAGGGAGATTATATACCTTTTGCATCATGTATAAATGACTTATAAAATTAATTTTTTTTACGAATAATCTAGAATTAAGGCCTCTCAAAAGACTGTTTTATTATTCTTAGGTAAGAGGTCTTAGGAACGATATGTTAAAATTAGATTTCTTCTTATTAAATTTTGTTAGATTAAATCTAAATCACAGTAATAATACATTATTTAAGAGACAAGTCTTAAATAAAGATCTAAATTATAAATTTAAATACTGCCCGATAAAAATAAAAGTTTTAAAAAGAACCTGTTAAAATTCCATTTTTTCTAGTTTTAGTTATTGAAAATAAAAATTTAATTTAGACAAATAGAACACCTAAATTTAAAATATTTATATTAGTAGTAAATTTGTTAAAATTTAACTTATATAAAAATTATTATTATTAATAAAAAAATTTAAATAAAATTACTCGACTTTTACTATTTAGCCTGTTTATCAAAAACACCTTAAATCATATTTATATTACCTGCTCAATGAATTATTTAAATAGCCGCACTAGCGCCAAGGTAGCATAGTAATTAGTTTTTTAATTGAAAAATAGAATGAACGGTTTCACTAAAATAAAATTTTTAGGATGTATCACGAAATTTTAATTTAGGTGAAAATACCTAAATGATGTTTTTAGACGAGAAGACCCTATGAAGCTAATAACCTAAAATAGTCCTACTATAATTAAAAAGGTTAATTTTTTGGGGTAAAACTAAATCTTTTTATTTAAAAAATTATAATTAAGTTAATCCTATTTAAGGAATTATTAAAAAGCTCCTCTAGGGATAACAGCATTATGCCTAAAAGAGTTCTTATCAGAATAGGTGTTTGTGACCTCGATGTTGAATTAAGTTACCATATATGTGCAGGAGCTTATATTTTGGAAAGGTCTGTTCGACCTATAATTACTTACATGATTTGAGTTAAAATCGACGAAAGTCAGATTGGTTTCTATCTAAAATTTTTAGTATTGAAATTTAGTACGAAAGGAATTATTTTAAGTTTTATATATTAATGAAATGATACGATTTACTATATCTAACTAAAAACCAACTTTTTAGTCAAGAATGGTAGTGGTATATATGTTAGCTCACTGACAAGAAGTGTCTGTACATGAAACTTTTAAACAGTAAAAAATGATACATCACAAAAGAGGTCTGGCAATTTATTCTCTTGTTGAGTTGATTTGACCTCCTATTATAATTCATGTGTTATGTTTACCCACTAGCGTAACTTAAAAGCCACGACACTGTGGCTGATTAGTAAGGAGCATAGGTGTGAACAGATATACACATATAAGAGAGTGGTAATAAAGTTACTTACCCTGATAGCCTTATATTTATATTATTTACACAACATGTAAAATGCATAGCAAGACTATAAATTACCCAGTAGAAATAGTTTTCTATTCAAAGGGGCCACTAGAACTAATTTAAACATAGTGAGTAAAAATAAAGAAAAAATTTTTATAGTTAAGTTATTTAATAACTTGGGTTTCCTGGGCTAGGCTTCAACACTACTTAATATTATAATTGGTTTAAGAGCCCAACTACTCTCATAGTAAAGGGTCTTTCCTTAAGAGAACACTAAGCCCGGTACTTGTGATTAAGTGCCCCATACTTGAGTGGCGAGTACGTAAAACACAGTTAGTAAACTAACCGGCTCGCGCGGTTAATTGTAGTATTAAGTTTCCTATTCCACTTAAGTAAGAACGGATATCTCGCCTCACTATACCATAAAACCTTACAATTAATTGACCCTTGCAGATATTAGACAATATGCAGTTTATTAAAGGTCGCTTATCGCTAGAATAATTTACCATTTTATAAGTAAATAAGATGGTCTATAATAACTTAGCTACTTTCTAACTGCATAAGATATATATATATATATTGGATATATGAAAAACCCTGTGTACACCTTCTATTGAAAATAAAATCCAAGGCAATTATTTTTTTATATAATATAAACATATTTACTATTAGAAAGCGAAATAACGCACTTAGTTTCGGCCTAAGTTTTGGGCCTGCCCTCTAATATTAGCTAAAAGATAAATCTTTTAGGCTATTTAATTTAACCAGAATATTAACTTGTCAAGTTAATTGTGCCTCGTGAGGCAATAGCTTATAAGCCCTCAGTATACTTGGCATTATTATTGCTTAAATTAACATAAAATATGGGTTTTAGGTAACTAAAACTATTATTGTTCGTTTAAGCATATCTGTGTGAAAGACCCTTAAGAGGAAAAAATTGTTTTAAAAAATAACAGACTGCTTATAGCACCTAAGTAATTTTGATGTAATTAACTTTCTACTATTTAAGTGCGACTATAGGAGATAGCGTGGCTGATAAAAGCATTAAACTGTAAATTTAATCATAGGAATTCCTCTCTATCTGTTATTTCATCTGGCAGATAAATGCATCAAATTTAGGATTTGAAGATAGACAATATGTTTGATGAAAACATATGCATTCCTATTTAGACTTAGAAATATCTAATCACTATATCAATGGGCCATTACCTCAAGCAAGGCTGATAATATTACCCTTAAATAAGAAGCAAATATGTTTGATTAATTTTATCTGGAATTTATATAATAAGACTATCCGCTTCGGACCCTGAATAAAATTCGTTCGGAAATCCTTATCCTAAGACAAGTAGTTATATAAATAGTTTAATTACCTAAGAAAAATACTTCAACACTAGCCAGGGCATATATATTAATAAAAGAAATACATTCATAATCTATTCTATCAAAATAGTCCTTTTTATCAGGCATTTTATTTAGGTTATTAGAAATATTTTCTAATAGATGTTTTCAAAACATCTTTTTTAATAACCACAACATAAAGGTACTGACATGATATTTCTAAAGATATAAGAGCGAGGCTGTACACTACAGTAGTATTTTTATAAGTATGCTATATATTTTCTAAATTAAACTGCTTGGCGAACGACCAATAGTCTAGTGGTTAGGAGAAGACCCGTTTTCAAAAAACTTAGCGTTGATTAATATTTTATTGGGTCAAGGAATAACATAAAAGGAAAAAAACTTACCTGACAAAGTAGAATAATTGTGTACTAGATGAAAAACATTAGAATCTTAATTAATAACCATATAGGGCATATTAAACAATATTTGTTTTATTTCATGATATAATCATGAATTGTTCAAATCTTAGTGTGGTAGCTACTACTAGTTGTTTCACAACCTACGCGACATATTTATAGTGATTAATTGATTAAAAATACAGGGCTATAGTTTAGCTTTTTGGCTGTAATATTTAGCAAAGACTATGTTGCAATTACTATTTTAGTAGCGAGAAATATTTTTATAAAAAATTCCTCAAATAAGACCAATAAACTGATTTATTCTATTTTTATATTTCAATTTAACTTTTTTTATAACTATTCTTAAACTTTTTTTTTTAACGAAAATCAATTTTTTAACTTTGAATAAATCTCAAAGCTTAAGAAACGCAAATTATGTATTTTTAATTTAATGTCTAACCTATTCTCGTCTTTTGATCCAACCGTAAGGATTATAGGTATAGACTTAATACTTAATTGAAGCTCGGCTATTATCGGAGTAATTATTCTGCCCCAAGGCTTTTGATTAGTCGATTCCCAACCCTTAAAAAGCGTAAAGTTAATAATATCATTTTTAAGAGAGGAGTTAAGAGCAGTATTAGGTGCTCACTCTATTCCTGGGTGCATCTTTATATATGTATCCTTATTTTTCTTTATTTTTTTCTCAAATTTTATAGGTCTCATGCCTTATATTTTTACTTGTACAAGTCACCTATCTATGACTTTAACTCTTTCATTACCACTGTGACTTGGAAGAATACTAATATCTATCCTTTTACAGTATAATAGTCTAATAGCTCACCTCGTACCATCGGGGACTCCTGGTTTCCTAATACCTATTATAGTTATCATTGAAACAGTGAGAAATATTATTCGACCAGCTACCCTAGCCATTCGATTAGCTGCAAATATGGTAGCTGGTCACCTACTATTAACTCTTTTAGGCTCACAGGGACCTAATTTAGCTTTTGTAGGACTTATTGGTTTAGTAATTGCACTAATTTTATTATTACTTTTAGAGGTAGCAGTAGCTTGTATTCAATCTTATGTGTTCACTATCTTAAGCTCCCTCTATTTAGGTGAGCTAACGACACCAGGATTTACCCTAAAAATAACTAAATAATAGGCCAAAAAAGCCTATTTTTGGACAATCATGTTTTAATACTTTAAACTGAAGCGTTTGGCTTACTTAGTAAACGACAGTTTACTAAAAATTCCAATAAAATATCTCGAAACTCTTTAAATTTTATTACCTACTCTAGTAGGTAATTACGTGCTCAATCAGTTATATATAACTAGTAAAAGTTATATTCCAACTATGTCAATTTTCAAAAAGCGCAAGCTTAACTTTAATCTCCAAAATTAATATTTTTTAAACTATTCGAAATACGGTGTGCCATCAAGTTCACATTATAGGTAGGGAAATTCTAGTTTCCCTGGATAAATATGTCTTGGTTGATAATCTACTTTAATGGAAGAAAACTAATATCTTAAGTCATATAAAGCCGTTTAAATTGTCAGGTCTACATAGTTTTATGTAGTTAGGCAACTATGACTCTTATAATTATGCTTATAGCTAAGGACATATTAGACGAAAACCTAATTATATGCATATATTATAAGTTTACTTAGGGAGTATAGTATATTAATCATATAGAGTTTAGCACTAATCAAAAAATCTATTATGAAAAAGTAGGTAGATATTCATTAAAATAAGATAATACAACCTATGAATCAAGGCGCCCTAGTACTCCTTTGACGGTAAGTCTTAGAGTAATTAAACTACAGAGTCCTACTTACACATATATACAACTCTCTAAGCTAATGCCTTAAAAAGATAGTTATATAAGCAGATTGCTTAAGTCAGGCCTATATGTTCTATAGGGTAAAATTTTACTTTTACATAGTAGAGTAAATATTATCTGGCCAATATAAGGTATTTACCTTATAAAGTAATAGTTTTTAAGATCTTAGCCTGCCCGTTAAAGTTTTATAGAAACACAATTATCTATGGTCTCCTAGAGCCCTTTCTGTTAAATATTTTCACAAAATTAATATACTACTATATCTAAATATGTAATACGGTAAAGAGCAAAACTTACTATTTTAAAAGGTGATCTGGCTAAACTTTAAATAAGGTCCCAATTTACAATTATACAGAAACTTAATATTATGGTTTATTTACATAAAAAGTCAGCAGCCATAGACTAGGGGGGGAAACATTTGATGTCTTAATACTTCTAGTTAAAAACAATTAATATTAATTGTACCCTCTTATACATAAAGATTTTGTACACTTCTTGAGACGTGTATAATATTTTTCTACGGCTAATAAAACTCTTTCGAGATTGCCTGAAAGGATTATAATTATTAGTTTTAGAAACTCTGAATAAAACATACAATAATATTTTAAGTATCCTATATGCTTAAATATCTGAAAATTATTATGAGCCTTTAGCATATGGATATAGTATTAATATAAAGAAATAAACTTACATACCCCTACAGGATAAATCTTCTAAGTAAACAAAACAAGGCAGCGCTACTTCTGTAAAACTAAATTTAGAAAAGGGTATGTCTAATTTTACTTGGTTCATAGAATTTTCTAAACGGGAATAGTTTTATAAGGCTTAACACCTACGTAATGTCATTAACAAGTAGTGGAGGAGTATTATATTAATTTTTAACCTACCCCAATAAGGATAGCGCAACATATAAGGTTAGATCTTAGCTATTAAATGTTTTAAAGAATTATATTTGAAATTGACGTTGGCCCACCTTAGAAACTCATAAATATATTATCAACACCGGGGGCGTAAATTTAGAAGAATAGTTAAGCAGTAAGCTGGTTTCACCTAAAGGTGAGCACTATTTTTTGATACCAATATTGGTTTTATTTTTATGTATATGATTAATATATAAAAATTAACTGAGCTCTTAAATCCTTCCTCATCAGTAAATAACTAAATATAAAAATAACCAGACAACGTCTACAAAGTGTCAGTACCAAGCTGCAGCCTCGAAACCAAAATGATGGGAAGAGCTAAATTCACAATTTATGTGACGATTTAAACACACTGCTAAAAAAAGTGTACCAACTAAAACGTGAAGACCGTGGAAACCTGTTGCAATAAAAAAAGTAGAGCCATAAACACTGTCTGCAAAGGTAAAGCTTGCCTCGTAATATTCTAAACCTTGGAGGAATGTAAAGTATATTCCTAAGATTACAGTAATAGCTAATCTCTGGGTAGTCTGAGAATAATTACCAGATATTAAGGCATGATGAGACCATGTGACTCTTACACCTGAGGAAATTAACACAATTGTATTAAGAAGTGGCACTTGGAAAGGATTAAATACTTTAATACCAAAAGGGGGCCATAAAGAACCTACTTCTACTGTGGGTGCAAGACTCCTATGGAAAAAAGCTCAGAAAAATCTTACAAAGAAAAAAACCTCCGACACAATGAATAGAGCTATCCCTCACCGTAGGCCTAGCTCGACAATAGCAGTGTGAAGACCTTGAACTGCTCCCTCACGAGAAATGTCTCGCCATCATTGGATTATAACTAGTACTAAACAAAGTATACCTACATAGAAAAGTAATATAGAATTTAAGTGGAATCAGGAAACTATTCCGGTTGTTAAGTAAAGACCTCCGAGGGATCCAAACATCGGTCAAGGTGATTCATCTACTATATGGTATGGGTGACATATTATACTTGACATGAATTTTTAAGTTTATTGCAATAAATAATACCAAGAGCATTTTTATGGCTTGTTCATATAATTGCTTTTACCATTATTTACATGGTCTTGCGTGTTTCAAGCTAGGTGTTACTCGCAACCGTCTTAAAGCTATGCTAATACTTAATAGAATAACTTAAATCATATTGATTTAAGGTAAATTTAGAAGTAAGATTAATATTTATCCGACAACCTAAAAAGTTTATATATGTATACATATATATATATATACATGCACGATCAGATTGACCTGAAGAAAAGTAGATAATTTGTCGCCCCCTTTTTAGAATAGCCTACTAAGAAGCATATGTCAATATAGATTACAGATATAAAACGGTTTACAGTAACATGTAGACAATATGCTTCTTAGTAGGCTATTCTTAACCAGTTCCGTCTTGTTGGATAGACTTCAGAGAAGTAATTATTTAACTTTTAATAGGGAAAAACTATTATCATCGGAACATAAAAAGGTCATTTAATAGTTGTTGATACGTTGATTGGACCCACCATCTAGCATAGATAGTCTATGGTTTTTGGTTAAATATTAGATTGTGCTAAGTACACATCTGAGTGTAAGCTGCAAGAAGAGGTTTAGGTAGACAAATTTTAAGATCGTGCAATAATGCAGTATAATTTAAGGATTGACTACTTTTAGGGAGGGGACTTGCATGAGAAACTCATATAGAAATAGCTAAATATTTCCTTTAGGCCTCTACATAGTTACTATATGTAAAGTAACTAAAAAAGCTTATTGTAATAATTCAGCAAACATTGACTTTTCCTACTAAAGCAGAAAGACAATACATCTGTAAATTACACATAAAAAGGCCGGCTAAAGTTTACGTTCCTTATGTTATAGATTTATTATAGTATCCTAATATACTGTACTTAATTCCTGGCAAGATATGCACATGATAGTTAGACTAACCCTCATCCGATACTATTTTATTATGACCTATTGCTTTAGTTTCAGAGGGAAGCCTTAAAAATCTTATCTGTTTTTTTTAATAAATAATATCGGCTCTTATACCACTTGTAACCTTAACAACTAATGGATTATATGGAATTAAAAGTATTTTAACCAATACATTAAATGTAGTAATTTTAATTACACATATGATTTTTAAGCTAAGCATAATATCCCCTATAGCTAGTATGGCGCATATTCACACCTTAATAAAAATAGTTTTATTCACAGGTAACTTGAGGCCAGGTTTTACAATATCTGATATTTTATTTTAATACAACATATATATGCTCTAGCATTTAACTTATACAGAAGATAATAGTTAATTTACTTAGTCCTAAGTCCAATTATCCGTACTATATGAAAACTTTTTAAATGGTCGATTTTTACACTTATCTAATTGACTAACCCATTAACCCATAATAAAAATAATGGATATTTGTTCTAATGCCTAACTCATTATATATTTAATAAGAAGAATATTTGAGATATTTTACTGCAGATACAAACGTATCATCATTTTTAATGATACGTATAATTATAAATTGAGGTCAATTTGGTCTTCAAGATGCAAACTCTCCCATTATGGAAGAACTAACATTTTTACATGATTTTATTAACATGGTACTAGTTTTTATTATTAGCTTTGTGGGCTATATTATAGTAAGTATAATATATAATAAATATATAAATATGAGACTTCTTGAGAGGCAAATAGTAGAATGTGTATGGACTGTTATTCCAGCTGCAGTTCTAGTTCAAATTGCCATGCCTTCACTGTTATTACTTTATATATTAGATGAGTCAGTAGACTCTTCCTTAACTATCAAAGTAATAGGTCACCAATGATACTGAAGTTACGAATATAGTGACTTTTGGTCAATTGCCGATAAAAATCAAATCGAATTCGATGCTTATATAATCCCTACTAACGAGATAGAGGACAATATATTTCGTCTCCTGGATGTAGATAATCGTACCTTAGTACCTTACAATATTCACGTGCGTATATTAATTTCTTCTTCTGATGTTCTTCATGCGTGAACCGTACCTGCACTAGGAGTGAAAGCAGACGCTGTTCCTGGGCGCCTAAACCAGGTTAAATTTACAGCTCAGCGGCCAGGCGTATTTTTTGGACAGTGTTCAGAAATCTGTGGAGCAAACCACAGTTTTATGCCGATTGTCATAGAAATCGTTAACTCTAGGTCATTTTTAAATTGAGTGTTAGCTTCATATGACTAAGAGGGTAGTTTCTTCTAGTACTAGTCATATATTACATTAACCTACATTAAGAACGTAATAAAATAATAGTAGTTTAGTAAGTCACTTAGTATAACTAAGTGACGACACAAAAAGGTGTACTGTTTCCAGGGAAACATTTTTACGTTCTTGATGGCTAACCGCCACCTTATTAGCTATATCTATTAAACATTTAAAGGCATATCCCTTAAGATAAAATAACGCCACAATATAGCCCAAAACCCACATAAAATAGTTAACTTATAGCCATATTTATCAGAAGAAATATCTTGATAGTTACACATAAGTATATTCAGACAAGTATATGAGGTACGTAATAGGATCAATTATAAAATAATAAAATTTATATCTTCTACTAGGATCGTAGTGGGCCAACTCTTTATCATGATAAGACTTACTCTAGGATTATTCTCGATGATGAGTATAAATCTTAAAGAGTACATCTTTGAGTGAGAACTTGTTTCGCTAGGATCAACTAATGTTATTATTGTGATTATTCTAGATTTTATATCGGTATACTTTATGAGCCTTGTTTGCATAGTAGCTGGGAGAGTACTTATCTTTAGGACTTCATACATGAGAAGTGAAATTTTTTTTGGTCGATTTATCGCACTTGTTATCAGTTTTGTAGCAGCTATGTTAACTTTAATTTTAAGACCTAATATTATTATATTAATACTAGGCTGGGACGGGCTAGGTGTAACCTCTTACCTATTAGTAATCTTCTACCAGAGTACTAAATCATATAGCGCAGGAATAATTACCGCGCTAACTAATCGCCTAGGTGACGTAGGACTGTTAATAGCTATTGCAGTGTTAATTTCCCAAGGAGATTGAAGATTTATCTATCACAGTTTTTCATCTTACAGTATTCCTAGTATCTCAATTATTCTTATTGTTCTATCGGCGTGTACTAAAAGTGCGCAGATACCCTTTTCAGCATGACTACCCGCAGCTATGGCTGCTCCTACACCGGTATCCGCACTTGTACACTCTTCTACTTTAGTGACTGCTGGTGTTTACCTCCTTATTCGTATAAGAAGCCTGCTTACTAATTCTAGCATTTCAAGCTTACTAATAGCCATGGGCGCTCTCACTATATTAATAGCAGGTCTAACAGCAATAATAGAAATAGATATAAAGAAAGTTATTGCTTTGTCCACGTTAAGTCAACTAGGGGTAATAATGATAATCATTGGTCTTGGTAGTCCAATCTTAGCCTATTTTCATTTACTTTCTCATGCTTTTTTCAAGGCTATACTTTTTATATGCGCTGGGATATTAATTCATAATATGAAAGATTTCCAAGACATTCGTAAAATAGGGTTAAGGTATAATTTTATACCTACAGTGAGAGCTATTATAGTCACCGCTAATTTGAGCCTATGTGGACTCCCCTTTCTTAGGGGCTTTTACTCAAAAGATATAATTTTAGAAGTTATGCTACTGAGAGGCCTAAACACTACTATATTAACTTTAGTCTTAGGCGGAACTTTCCTAACTGTTGCATATTCCTCCCGAATGAGGTTTCTAATCGGGTTAAATAAGCCTAAATCTGAACCTTGTTTTAGTATAACAGATCAAGATAAATACATACTAGGGGGCATATTAATTTTAATTCTTCCTTCCATCTTAGGGGGGATATTATTAAACTGGAGAATTTTTTCTTTTAATAGACTGATTTATTTACCACTTTGACTCAAAAGGAGAGTCCTGATTAGTATTATTTTAGCAGCATTTTTTGCTAAATTTACCTATTTAAATAGGTACAGGCTTAGAAGAAGTCTTATTTGCTGAGTAGTCAGAAATATGTGGTTCTTACCCTTAACTTTGAGGCTAAGTAACTCAAAAAACTTTTTAATGTTTTCGAAAAAATTCAACTTGGCGGTAGAGGCTAGGTGAATAGAAACGGTACTATATAAGAACCTATTGAGCTATTTTAGGTTATCCTCACTAAGTAAATATATTGATAACTACTCTAATGTTTTTATTTTGCAGGTTCTGGATATGGTAATCATTATCACATTAACTATCTTCATTATTTAGTAAATAGTTAAGCAATATATTACTTAACCGAGTATAAAATAAAAACCAACTAATAGATTTCTTATATAAGAAATAACCTAAATATCACATATACAATTATATATATTTAGGTTATTTGTTGTATAAACCTTTCCCCCTTCC
>Ga0307385_10000003_pt1 | contig 16035 bp, 1 predicted proteins | sample SouOceMePS1032R2_FD_203302 | JGI IMG/M metagenome (GOLD analysis project Ga0307385, IMG submission 203302) | Metatranscriptome of marine eukaryotic phytoplankton communities from South Atlantic Ocean - PS103-2.R2 (Eukaryote Community... | ecosystem: Environmental > Aquatic > Marine > Oceanic...
CGATCCCAAGTTCGGCCAAAAGACGACGCCACGATAGCACGAATCCAATCAATAAGAGGAAAAAAATCCACTATTTATTCTGTTTCTACGATTTAATTTCGTTGGTCTTTTAGCTGGGAGGCAGCGCTACAAAACTTCGCTGGTGAAGAAAAGTGAAGATGAAGTTCACTGCCCTGATTCTGATTGGGGCTGCAGCCTTGGCTCACGCAGGCCCCATCGACTCCACACACACGTGCGCCGCTGCATGCGACGCAGGCCAGACGAAATTCCGGTATGAGACCGGAAAGACGTACATGTACGACTACGAGGGGCAGACGATGACGAAAATCGAGGGCGCCTCGGAAGAGATATCAGGGTTACACATCAAGGCCAACTCAAAGATACACGCCATATCCACATGCGAGCTGCAACTCACCCTGAGCGAGGTTCGGCTTTCCCATTTGTCACCACAAAATGCAAATGAGAAAACACGTTCCCCCGTGGCCGCCGCCTTCGCCCACGCGCTCGAGGCCAAGTCGCTGCGCTTCGCCTTCAACGGCGGAAAGGTGGAACACATCTGCTCGGGCACAGACACCGACGAACCATGGGTCCTCAACATCAAGAGAGGAATCATCTCCTCGCTTCAAAACACCATGGCCGACCTCGTGCACGACACCGTCGTCAGGGAAACCGACGTCCTGGGCGCATGTGACACCGCATACAAAGTCACCGAGGGAGGAATCATCAAGACCAAGGATCTTTTGGGCTGCACGAACCGCGACTGGCTACAGACTGTGGTTCCCCACGGTCACTACCACGCGGCTTCCGGCGTCCAGGCCATTCCTCTCCTCAAGTCCGAGCAACAATGCAAGCAGATCATCAAGAACAACATCATCAACTCCGTGGAGTGTTCCGAGTCCCATATTGTCCGCGCTTTTTCCAATGGCGAATCAGGCGCAGTCACGAACCTCAGATCTCAACTTGTTCTCAAGTCTGTCGTCACCGAGGAAGTAGAGACCACTCCAGTCACGGTTGCCCAATCTTTGATGTTTGACTTGACAAAAAGTACCCAGGATATCAAAGAGGCCGAGGTTCTTATTAAGAAAATTGTCACTGAAGCCTGTGCTGCTGGAGAGGTTTTGGACAAATCCCCAGAACAGTTTGGAACCCTTATCAAGAACATCCAGAAGCTTAACAAGGAGGCATTAAACAAAGTTCACGCAGAAATTAGAGGCAAATGTCAATTGGGTAAGAAGACCTTTTATGATGCCCTTCCAGTAGCAGGCACTCCAGCCACTGTTGCATTGATGAGAGAGATTCTTCTTTCTGGTGCTGCCCCAAGCAAAGAGATGGAAATGTGGAAATCAGCCATAGCTTTCATGGCTAACCCAAATGCTGAGGTCATTGCTGAGTTAACTCCCCTTTTGGCCCAGCCAGATCGTCAGGTCTATCTGTCTGCTTCTTCCCTTGTTCACAGGTTCTGCTCTGAAAAGGAAGACTGTGTTACAATTGCAGCCGTGAGAGATTTTGTCATGGCGCTTGAAGCCAAACTTGGAGAGACTGACAAGGAGACCATCACAATGACCCTTAAAGCTCTTGGAAACACTAGGATGGCTGTTGCTAGCCGCAACATATTGGTTCAAATCATCTTGAATGAGAAAATTTCTTATGAGAACAGACTTGCTGCCTTGGAGGCATTCCATCATATTCCTCTTCTGGAAGCTAAGCCCCAACTTGTTGCTATCTATAAGGATAGAGAGATGGATTCAGAAATTAGAATTGGTGCTTTTGTTGCTTTGATGCACAGCCCATGCCAAATGGTCCTTGATGCTGTTCAGGAAACTATGGCCAATGAAAAGATGTTGCAAGTTGGATCATTTGTTATGACTTACATGGAAAATGCACAGAAAACAGACAACCCAATGAAACAAGCAATCAAAGCGGCTACTCAGGATTTTGATGTTTCAAAGATCACAAGGGACTGGAACTTGGAAAGAATGAAGTACTCGCGATCTTATGAAGCTTCATACTTTTCCAACTTGCTCAATGCTGGAGTTGATGCAGAGTCTCATGTCATTTTCTCAAAGAATGGATTTCTTCCACATCAGGTCAAGACTGACTTGACTGTCAACCTTTTTGGTCGCTCCGTTGATCTTTTGGAGGTCGGAGGTCATATGGATGGTCTTGAACAACTCCTTGAGTATTACTTTGGACCTGAAGGAGCTTTGAATAAGAATACCCATGAAACTAGAGCCAAGCGTGCAGTCATGGCAGACAACAAAATCAACCAGATCCATGAGAAAGTTAATGCCAGAACTGTCATGAAAGAAACCAAGGGCCAAATGTATCTCAAAATGTTTGGATCTGAATTGCATTATTTGAATTTTGATCTTGACTCTCTTCTTTCCAGGAAGGATAACATCAATGTCTTGGAATTTCTTAAATCCATTGCCAACCGTCGTGAAGCCGAATACACTGAGAACTTTCAGGTTTTTGACTTGGCTTACACCATCCCCACAGGACTTGGTCTCCCACTCAAACTTGACCTCCATGCACATGGAAGCTTCCATCTTAAGGCTGGTGGCAAGATTGATCTCATGAAATTCATGAAGCCTCCAAGATCTATGGAAATTGACGGATACATTAAACCATCTGCTGCCATTGAAATTAAAACCACAATGGGAATTGATGCTTTTGTCACTAAAACTGGTGTCAAAATGGTTGGCAATATGCATACTTCTACTGCTTTTGAAGGAAAACTTATGATCAAGGATGGTAAAATCTTCAAGCTTCACTATGCTATGCCAAAACAAGAACTCGAAATCTTCCATGGTATGACAAAATTCTTTGTTATGCATCACACAACCGAGCGTGAACAGCGAATGATTACTCAAGATGTTATCACTTTGAACAAGTGCACTGGAGACCGCATTGCAACTGTCACTGGACTTGCTCTTTGTGGAGAACTCACTTTGCCAAATGCTTCTCAGGTTGCAAATGCTCCATGGTTTCCTCTCACTGGACCAATCAATGCCCGTATTGTCATCAATAAGCGTGATGCCAAGCTCATGTCTTATGATGCAGAAATTGCAAGAACATCATCAAATGGTGTTGAGACAGCAAAGGTCATTCTTGATACTCCAGGATCTGAAATCAATCGTGAACTATCCATGATAATGAATGTTGACACAAGACAGAAATCATTTGAATTGAATTTGAGATCCCCATGGAAAAAGATTGGTGCTACTGCATCTCTTTTGAATGAAGCATCTTTAAAAAGAATCAATGCAAAGGTTGTTGTTGATGAAAAGAGGACATATGCATCATCTATTACTCTTCAGATTCAGAGCAAAAATGGTGATATCAAGTATATTCCAGGTTTGGAATTGAACATTCATGGCATGAGTCCAGTCACTCTAAAGGGATCCATCACAATTGAAAAGTCCAACAAGATAATGATGGATCTGGCTCTTGAAAATGTTGCAGCAACACCAATCACTCTTAAGGGTGCAGTTGAGAAAATTGGAAACAAAAGAATCAACAGCAACATTGCATTCACCTCTCCTCTTATAACTTACAAGCACATTGGCTTTATTGAAAGAAAGAAATACACTTATGCAGTACGATCTGATTGCTCTTTTAGATTCAAGCAATTGAAAGAACACAAAATGATCTTTAATGGCAATGCAAAGTTTATCAGCAAACCAGATACGTCTGTTGTCAAATTAGAAACATCCTTGAAGCTTTCTGCCTTCCCAGAATACCCTCTAGCCCTAAGTGTAGATTTCAAGAGAACTTCCAATGATGCTAAGCTTGATGTTGAGGCCACTCTTAAAAAAAACATGGAACCCCTGAAATTGAATGTTATCTTCATGCACAAACGGGTTTCCCCAATGTCAATGAAAGCCAAGGCTGAACTTTCTTTCCCTGGAAGAAAGATGTTTATCAGCCAAGAAATTGATGAATCCCCAAAGAAGACCTTCAAGAGTGTCTCCATTGTGTCATGGGCTGAAGGACAGCAATTCAAGGCTGATTACACTTTTGTTGATACAACCACAAGGGCCACACTTTTTGGCGGAAAATTAGATGGTTTTGTTGTTGCCCCATTCATGGACAGGATTGACACTGCTGTAAGTGCAATGATTGCCAGTAATGCTGTTGATACCATTTTGATGGTGAAATTAGCTGATACCAAGGTTTACAAATTTGAAACTAAGGGGAAGAAAGAAAATGGGCATTTCTCAGCCTCTGGATTGGTCTTTTTGAATGGAGAAAAGTATGAGGCGAATATGATCACCAAACAAACCAAAACAATGACTGACATCCACATGGACATGAACTTGAATGGGAAGCCAACTGCCTTGAACCTTAAAGTCACTCATGACAACAAAGCTGTTAACATTCATTCTGACCTCCTGATCTTTGAAAGAAAGTATGAGGCAAACATCAATGGTGAAATGAAGGCTAAAAGCATCAATGCTCATGCTGATGTCATTGTTGAAGGAAAGAAAATTGAATCCAACATCAATCTCTTCAGTGCAGATGGAACCATGAGAGCCAATGTAGAAGTTAAGGGTCTGGCTCTTTTGAAACTCAAAGTCTCTGATATTCTCATTCAAGCCAACAATGTTATGATTAAGAATGACCTTAAAACTAACTTCAAAATTATGACCAACCAAGATACCATTTGTGACTTTAGTTTGTCTGGTAAAATGATGGCTGATGAAATCAATGGCCAGATTCAGCTCACAACACCCATCAAGACAATCAATGGTAATGTCATTCTTTCAAAGAAAGAAGGATATAGCGCAAAGGCAAGTGTTGTGATTGATGGTCGAAAAATGAAATTAGAAACCAAGCTTGCTAAGCACGAAGTTCTCTTGGATGTCAACTGGAATGAGAATGAGTTTGGAAACCGTGTTGCTATTGCAAGCAAATGGAATGAGGCTGGAAATAAAGACAAGCAACAATTTACAACTGAGACAACAATTGTTCTTCCATTGATTGTCTTCCCTGCTCCCATCAAGACTACTACTCTGGTCAGTAAAGACATTCGTGGAATCTATTCTGCTGAAGTCATCATTGACTATGGTTTCAAATTTGAACTGAAAGCTAGCCACTCATTCTTGCCATCTCGAATCAATACCAAAGTTGAAATCAATACTCCTATTGAAGAATGGGAACAGATGTCAGCAGAAATGTTGGCAACTTTGGTTGATAGGAGAGTCATCTTTAATGCTGATGCAATCAAAAATAAAAAGGTCCTTCTTCAAGTCAGGCTTGATGCTAATGTTATTGATACCGAAATCATTGGAAAATTCTCCCTCCTTACACGATTTGAGATGGTCAAATCGCTTTCGGCTGAATTTAACTATAACTACAAAGGTATCAAACTTATAAAATGTAATGGTCAAATAACATTGAACACTAAAAAGATTGCCTCTTATGATTTCAACCACAAAGATATGGCCGGAAAACTCATCGTCACTTTGCCAATTGACAAATATGAGACTACTCTTCTTGAATACTCTCTTGTTAGAGCAAAGACTTCTGCTGCCAAAATACAGCTCATTTTTGGAGAAAATCAGCAAATCACTTGGACTGCTCAGAACCAGGAAAAAAGACTTGGCTTTACTTTTGTCACTTCTTTGTCTGCATCCATGTTTAAGACCATTTCTTTAGATATTGACCATAAATACAATCACATGAGACTTTTGAGCAACAATGTTGTTGCAAAATGTGGAGATAAAGAAATTACTTTCAAAGCCCAGCTTTCTCGCAAAGCTGCCAAATCTGATCTCATTCTTGAATTAAAACATCCCTATAACCCAGAAGGTTTGGCCTTAGAGGCTGAACTCAATGATAACAATCATGGGAAGAATCTTGATGGAGCAGTCAAATTGAGAATAGCACCTGGAAAAACAATTGTAATGTCCATGTATATGAAGAAAGAAAGCTGGCTTACCGGTGTTGAAGGCAAGGCTGAAATCACCTCTCCTTTCTTCAAGAAAGTCTCCAGTCAGTTTGGTTGGCATATGATGCCTGAGACTGGTGTCTACAAATCTAGTTTCAATGTTGAGTATTCACAGAAGAGGATCACTTTTGAGGAAAGTCTTATCATCAAAACTCCAAACATTGAATTCACCACCAAGATTACCACTTCGTTCAAAGAAGCTGAGATCCTTAGCTACACATTCAAAACTGCAGGAACTGTCCAGAGCATGAAAACTCACTCAGAAATCCAATTGAATGCAGAGAAGATCTCTACTGATTTTGAGCTGAAGTTTGAAAACATGAACAACATGGAAGGATCTGTCATCATCAAATCTCCACTTGCAGGCTATGAGGTTGTGAAAGCTTCTGTTAGTAACAAAGGTCTGCTGAAGAATATGCATTCTAAGATCTCTCTTGTTTTGAATAGTAAAGAAGTCAAGTTGGACTCTTTGATCAAGCATGAAAACATCTTTAACACGGACAGCTCTATTAAGATTTCAACTCCATCCAAGGTCATGACATTTTCTTTGAGTAACAAGGGTGAAATTTCCAACATGAAAACCAGAGTTGCTGTGGTTATTCCTCAATATCCGGTATCCTTGGAATTTGATCTTAAGTTCAAGAAAATCAGTGATATGGAATCCATGGTTAAAATTGCACTGCCAGTGAAAGATTATGAAACAACCGTCATCACTCTTTCAAATAAAGGTGCATGGGAAAACAAAGAAGCTAAATTGGCTTTGACCATGAAGAGATTAACATATGAGGCTACAATTGCATCCAAAATTGTCAGTTTGAAAGAGATCTTTACTTCCATTGACATCAATATGGCAGGAAAAGAAACGTTGAACTTAGAGTTTACAAGCAAAGGTGACCTCAGAAACCTCAAAACAGACCTGGTTTTCATCAAAAATGGAAAGGCTCAATCTTTGGATCTCATGATGAAACTTGCAGATGTTGAAAGCATGGAAGCAAAAATCATTGTCAAAACATTGTTCAAGGGCTTTGAAAAATCAGTTATCTCCTTTAGCAACAAAGGAAAAATTGAAAACATGAAAACCAATGCTATGATTTTGTTCATGAACAAAAAAGCCACATTCACCAGTGCTATCAAGTTTACTGATGTTTATAATATGGAAGCAACTATTGAGCTTGTTACTCCTTTCACTGGTATGGAAGTTACCACCCTGTCAGCAAAAAACAAGGGAAGAATTTCTGACATGACCACAAAGGTTGAATTCAACAAGAAAACCATATTCACTAGTGCTATCAAATTCAATAATGTTTATGACATGGAAGCAGCCATTGAGCTTATTACTCCATTTACTGGTATGAAAGTTGCCACTTTGTCTGCAAGCAACAAGGGAAGAATTTCTGACATGACCACAAAGGTTGACTTCAACAAGAAATTTACATTCACTAGCTCTATTAAGTTCATTAATGTTTATGACATGGAAGCAGCTATCAAGCTTGTAACTCCTTTCACTGGTATGGAAGTGACCACCTTGTCTGCAAGCAACAAGGGAAAAATTTCTGATATGACCACAAAGGTTGATTTCAACAAGAAAACCACATTCACTAGTGCTATCAAGTACAATAATGTTTATGACATGGAAGCAGCCATCAAGCTTGTTACTCCATTCACTGGTATGGAAGTTACTACCTTGTCTGCAAGCAACAAAGGAAGAATTTCAGACATGACCACAAATGTTGAATTCAATAAAAAGACAGTTTTGAATAGCAATATCAAATTTGTTGATATCTTCAACATGGAAGGAACAATTATCATTCCAGCCATTACCTTAAAAGCAAGCAATAAAGGTAAACTCAATAACATGAATAGCATGATCCACTTTGACATGCCAAATCACTTTGCACACACAGCAGAGTCAAGCATTAAGTTTATCAGTATTGATGATATGGAATTCTCCTTCTCATACAAGACCCCTAAGCCCTTTAACATCTTTTTCACAAAGAAGGGTAATCTGAAAAATTTAAAAACTGAACTTCGTTTCACATCTGCTTACTTGCCTGCCCCTATTTCTGCCCATGCTGAAATGAAATTCAATGACATTTTTGACATGGCAGGAAAGATTGTCTTCAATGGTTTAGATATAATCTTTGAAGATGGTCTTGGTATTGAAAAAATTGTCCTTACATGCTCCAACTCAGGACGATCATTGAATCCTTTAACAACTGTTATGAGTTTTACTTGGGCTGAAGGCAAGACCATCACATACGCAACCAAGTTGAAGTTTGTTTCTATCAAAGATATGGAAGGAGAAGTCACAGTCACCACCCCTTGGACAAAATATGAAAGAGTTGGATTCACCTGGTCAAACAAAGCAGAATCTCAGACTGCCGCAGCTAAATTTGTTCTTGAATTCCAAACCAACCAAAAACTTGATGTTGAGGGATTTGTTAGAAAAATTGGTGATCGAATTGAAGCTAAACTTACTTTCACCACACCATATGAAAAATTTGACAAAATTGTTTTTGCTTTAGATCACACTGGTAGCTTCCAGAAATTCCAAGGCTTCTATTCTATCGTTTTGCCACACATCAGAAAAATGGAAATGCATCTTTCAAGTGACCTTGCTCTTGCAGAAGGAATCAGATATGATGGCTCAATTCGTATGGATACCATCTTCTTATCCACAACTACATTGACAACTCACTTCTCTCTTGTCAATCAAGCAACAACTTTGAAGCTCGGAGGAGAATATGGATTGAAGAGGGGTGAATTTGTGTTTAATGGAAAACTCTCAGGCTCTACACTAAACAGATTCAAGATCGAGGCTGATGCTACCCTGAGTGGTAATGTGATTGATAAATATGCTGTTGCTACCATTCTTGACTTCAGCCATGACAAATCTAAGACCTCTCTCAATTTGAAATTCAATCAAAAGGAAGTTATTGTCTTTTCTTTTACCCAAAGCCGTCAAGGAAATGCCCTTATGAACAAGATGACATACACTCAAGCTATGACCGAAGTTATTCCAAGGGATGCTGAGACTATCCTCAATTTTGACATTTCCAAATCTAAAGGCACAATTGTTTCTGAATTGAAAATCAATAAGAAATTATTCAATTCATTGGCTATTGAATATGCTGTGACTGGCAATAAGGTTGAAGGTAAAGTAGTTGAAACATTCAAAGACAACCGAGGTGAAATTTCTGTTACTGCCACCATGAATGGAAAAGAAGCAGCCATTGTGGGAGCCATCAAAACTGGAAAGACACTCTTGACATCAATTAAAGTTCAGTATACTATTGCCAAAGAAACATCTAGAATTCATGTTGAAGGATCATTCAAAAATAACATGGCACAGACCACCCTTGTTTTCTCCAGAGCTGGAAAATCAACTTCATTCTCAACAGAATTGAAACTTAATGGTGAAATTATCATTGCAGGAAAAGTAGAGTATGCACTTACAAAAGCATCTTTTAGCACATCAGTTGAGGGCACTTTCAAAGGAAAGACTGCCATTGTCCATGCAACTTTCATCCGAGATGGTAAGACCTACAAACTTGCTTGTGATGTTGCACTTAACAAAGGAAGGCTGTTTGATTGTGATATTGAACTTGCTCTGACCAAGAATGGATTCTCTACTGCTATTGAAGGTAGTTTCAAAGGAAATACTGCCATTACACATGCAACTTTTAATATAAATGATAAGACTTACAAGCTTGCTTGTGATGTTGCATTTAACAAAGAAAAGCTGTTTGAATGTAGCCTTGAACTTGCTCTCACTGCAACTGGATTCTCTACTGCCATTGAAGGTACTTTCAAAGGAAAGACTGCTATTGCACATGCCACTTTCAATGTAAATGATAAGACTTACAAGCTTACTTGTGATGCTGCATTCAACAAAGCAAATCTCTTTGAATGTGGTGCTGAACTTGCTCTGACTAAAACTGGATTCTCTACAGCAATTGATGGAAAATTCAAAAGGCAAAGTGGGAAATTTGTACTTTCATTTACCAATGATAAGATTGTCAAAGTTGAAACTGAATTGCAATTCAACAACAAGCAGCTATTGTCTGTTACAGGAAAAATGAACCCATTAAATGGTATGAAATTGGAAATTATTCTCAAACAACAGCTGACTAGAGATATTCCAAGCAATGGAGAGTTATCTTTTGTGGCCAATGTTGCTAAAACTGACTCAGCGATAACTTTTGTCATTAAGACTGAGAGTAAACCTGTTTTAGGGATGGAATTGACCCACACAATGAACAGTGCCAATTTGAATGGGAAAGTAACTGGATTTTTCAAGGCTTCTAAAGGAGAGGCAAACCTTTCCATCACAAGATCTGGCTCCAAGGCCAAATTAAACTTCAATGTTGTACTGAACGGAAAATCTCTCACCAATTTTGATGGTGAATATACTTTTGTTGCTGGTACCCTCAGTGTTAAAGTTATGGCATCTCTGGACTCTCATACCATTAATTTCAACATTATGTTGAGTACTCCCAAAAGTGCCCTGCGTTTTTATGTGAAAGTAAATGAGAAATCTATCCTTGACATTGATACTGAATACAGATTGGAGGGAGCTGATTGGATTGGATTGAAGGCAAAGGTCATCTATGAGGATTCCACCATCTTGGATCTTGAATCCTTTGTTAAATCAAACCCAAAAGATGCAGAGGTACAGATTAAATCTAATGGTAGACAGATTTTGGGTGCTACTGGAAGTCTAAACAGTCAGAACTTCGATTTTCATTTGATGTGGAAGGATGAGTCTATTGCCTGCTTGAAGATGACATTCAAACCAAATCCCATTCTTTTGTCTCTTGAGGCTAAATACAGAACCCAAATCATGCTTACATTCAATGGTAAGCTAGATCTCTCTGGAAAATCTCTCGACATTGTCTTTGACATGGACCCAATTTTGATGAAAGCTGGAATTAGTGAAAGCTGGGTTCTTGCTTTGAAAGGAAAGATCACTGAGCAGCGTGGAAGAACAAACATGATGATGGAAGCTTCAAAAGCTGGAAAGAAGATTGTTTTTGATGTTGCCATTGTCAAAGCAGGTGCCATAGACTTTACTTTCAGACCTGCCAGATGTACCATTGATGCTAAAATCTCATCAAATACTTTGAAAGCTTTCAAATCAATTGGCCTTACAGTTCAAATGAACAAAAATACTGGAACCATCCGCACTGCCGTTGGTGCATCTCTTGATGAAGTTCAAATGTCAGATATCATGGTTGAATACAAGAATGCCCAGAATACTCACAATGGTAAAATTGAGGTTAAACTCCCAACTTTGGACATTAAAGTTGGAACTATTGCTGAACTAAAACTCAACTCTCTGATTGAATACTCTTTCCAAATCATTTCTGACCTTACCAATGTTGAGAAAAAATCCATCACTCTCTCTGGATCTATGCAAGACTCTGATGCCTTCAAAACTGTTACATTCAAAACTATTATTCCTGGCCGAGTCATGGAATTCAGAGCCATCAACCAAAAGAGAGACAATGAAATAACAAATGAGGTAGATTTCTCTTGGGCTGTTGGAAAGCACATGGGATACAAAGCAATCATTACTGATAAATCTGACTTTGAATTGATTCTGACCCACCCAATCCGTACTGCAAGATTCCAAGGAAAAGTTCGTGAAACACCAAGGTTGTATGCCATTGATCTTATCTGTCAGCCAGACATGACCAAAGCAGACAGAAAAACGATTATTAAGTTTGAATTGAACAACCAAAGCAATGGACCCACTCTCAATTACAAACTTATCACAAGCTTTGATCACCCAGACCTGGAAAAACCTTTGACATTGACTGCTGGCATCACCCTAAACCGTGGGAAGATTCTCTTTGCCACTAGCTTTGAGCTTATTTTCTCCAAGTTTGAACGCAAAACCATTGCTGGATCGTTCCGTCTCTCTGATGAATCCAGTAATGAAGGAAAGAAGCATTCATTTGTTGCTGACCTTAAGCAATTGTCAAATTTCATTGATATCCGTGTCCAAGGAACTACCAAGGGATCCCCAAATGGATTTGAGTCTGAGGCAGTTTTCAACTACTTGACTTCTAAGAGAGAAGTGAAAACACTCAAAACTGAACTTGCATTGAAAAAAGGACACTATTCAATTGCTGTTGAGACACCAACCATGAAGAGACAGATTTTTGTCACATTGGAGGATAAGTCATCTGAGGCTGGAAAATATGTCCATATCATTGTTACTGACATTAAGGATGGAGTCCGCAATGCTGTTCTTGATGCTCTCCTTAACGAGCATAGCCGCCAAATGGTTGTTAGATTCTTGAACACGAGACTTGAAGCTAAGATCCACGAGAAATACATGTTTGAAATGACTATCCGCAGATCAGGAAAAACTGATTTCTTCTTGAAAACAAGCTTGACTGACATGCTGGTCAACACCAAATGCACATGGAATACAAACCTTCTTGAGGATATGAAAACTGAAATCCCTCAAATGGTTGGAGATGTTGCTACCGATGCGTTAACTATGTGGAACCCCATCATGCTTGAACTCGTCACTGATGTGCAGACTAAGACCAAACAAGCTACCTCAGGAAACTTCCAATCCATGAAACCTATGCTCAAAGCCGGCAGGCAATTCTTAAAGGCGATGGAGAAAGATGTTGATGCTGTAATCAAGGGAATGAAGCAGATGTACAAAAAGAATGAATTCTTCCTCAAGGACATTGGCATGGCGACCACTTCCCAAGCTAAAAAGATGATTTCATGCATCGAAAAATGCATCGAGAGGATCGAAACAGAAGTTTTGAAGCTGGAATCTCTGCTGAAGGCCAAGATCACCTTGCAAATTGAAGCCTGTTTGACCTGCATTAAGAAGATGCAAGACTTTAGACCAATTATTGAAGCCAAAACCAGGGAAGTCATGAATGTTGCTCATCGTCTTATCATTGCAATGAAACCAAAGTTCATGGAATTCATCAGAATTGCAGGCGAAAAAGTTGCGGAATTCGATAGAGTCTTTGTTGCACCTCTCAAGAGGAAACTCACCGAACTCAAAGCTCGATTTACCCCTGTCCACTCTGATGTCAAGAATGGTCTCATCAGATTCTTCGAAAGAATTGAAACCATCAACTTTAAGAAGGCCATCATTGACTTGAAAGAAAAGCTAATGGCACATCATGCTGAGACTTCTGTCTACGTTATCGCTTATCTTGAAGAACTCAATGACAAACTTGAAGCTAAACTGAAAGAACTGGAAGCCTATCCTTACATCATGGAGATCAAGATGGAATGGGAAACCCTTAAGGCTAAAGCAATCTGGGCATGGAAATACCTTGACATTCAAGGAGAGATAACCCGCCACATCAACGATGCTGCTGCTCGTCGTGAGAGATTCTGGCAAATCATCGAAAACAACAAATCTCATTGGATCAGCCAAAAGATGGGACATGTTGAGTTTGACATAGAGATCCCATTTGAACTGAAAGGATTGGTCGTCCTACCCACCTTTGAGGAATTCATTATGCGACTTAAAGAGGTCAAACGCTCCTTTAGCTCTGCCCTTCCCAAGGTCAGATGGACTCCAATGGACTACTACTACTATTACAAACCACAGTTCATGCACCTTCCACCTTTCCCAGCACAAGCCATGGTTGCTGGAAATCAACATTTTTTCACCTTTGATGGGAAGTTTTACGAATTTGCTGGTGAATGCTCCTATGTCCTTGCCCGCGACTTCACCGATGACAAGTTCTCTGTCATCATCAACTACAGACGGACCAAGGCTGGACCCATGAGACACTCAATCTCTGTTATGAGCAATGGCAAGACAGCTGAGATCTTCCAGAACTTCCGCACTGTTGTTGACCGCGCAAATGTCGATCTTCCTGTTTCCATCAATGGAATGTCCATCAAACGATCCGGTAACCAACTCCAAGTTTCCAGCTCCAAAGGCATTAATGTTGCATGTAACATGGATACCGAAATCTGCACCGTCTCCATGTCGGGATGGTACTTTGGCAAGACCGGAGGTCTATTGGGAAGCTACGATTATGAACCCGAGACTGACATTGTCAACCCTATGGGAAGAAAAGTTGACTCCATCGAAAAGTTTGCCAACACTTGGGAAGTAGCCAAGTTCTGCAGAAACAAGATAAATCAAGCAGAAATTGCTCCAGTTGCTGTCAAAGATACCCCCGCCTATGAAGTCTGTGCTGCTATTTTCGAAGACGATTCCCTCATCTCCGGATCCCCCCTCCGTAAAGCCTTCCGGGTAGTCGACCCCACCCCCTTCATGACCATGTGCATCAATGATGTCTACAAAGTCAGAAACACCGCCAACAAGGACCTCATGACGCAGAAGGCTTGCGCCGCCATCGATGCCTACATCATCCAGGCTCGCTACCACGGTATCCCCATCGAAGCCCCAGCCACATGCTTGAGATGCCAGAAATCTGACGGCTCCTTCATGCACACCGGAGATGCTGAGAAGATTATGGACCTCAAAACCGCCGATGTCCTAGTGGTCGTTGAAGAAGGACCCTGCAACAAGAACCGAAGAAAGGATCTCTTGACCTTGGTCAAAGAAACCGAGAGCACTCTGGTCAAAGCAGGCATTACTGGAAACAGATACGGCTTGGCCGCCTTCGGAGGAGACGACATCCACGACATGCCCCACTCCCACACCATCGAAGGCCAACTCTGGAACAACGCCGTCAAGTTCGTCCGGGGAGTGAGATCCCTGGACTTTGCCGACCAACTCCACGAAGACGCCACCGTCGAAGACGCCATCATGTTCGCGGCCAATGTGCAGTGGAGAGCCGGAGCGACCAGAAACATCGTCCTCATGCCATGCAAGCAATGCTCAGCTGATACCGAAATGTACCAGAAAATGAAGACGGCTTTGACTAAGTTCGGCATCCGCCTTCATATTGTTGGGGAATCAAAGAAGACCGAAAAGGCTAAAGACATCTGCACACCTCTGGCACAGGAGTCTAAAGGATCCGTGACCCCCCACGGCACCATCTTCCAATCCAAGATGGCGACTGCTGAGTTTGCGACCCGCCTGGCTGGAGGTGCTCGTGCTGCCACCTGCCAGATCTGCGAATGCGTCGTCGTCGACCCCTTCCAACAGAAAACCATGACCACGTGCCGCCACTGCGACTCTTAGGCTTCCAACTAAAGTCACACCGTCGTTACCTAAGGCCGGACTACGAACAAGAAGAGAAGCGAACAAAAACCTCCGATGATCTCACCCAGATTCACAATCAGCACTTTTGCGTACCATGGGCGTATGGTAAGAGGTGGCCATGGACTCCTTAAATTTTCACCTAGGTCCGACATGCCCGGCCCGTCTGCACCCGCCCGCAGGGTAGGGGGCCTGCGGCCGTCTATTACCCCCTTGGACACCCCACGCCGTACGCCTATGTTGCGGACCCAGTATATTTTGCGATATTAGTCGGTAGCATAGATTTTTTTTGTACATAGCTTTTGGAACTGTTTTAGTTTTACAAATGTATACCTTTTAGCATACTATAGATAGTTCTAGTAAGATAGTGATATTTTGGACATTTTGACACAGCGATGATCTATTGCCCTCTAAATTTAATGAAAAGCTGCCTAACATTTCCGTAGCCAAGCTCATTTCCAAAGTGGAATTTACAAAATAACATTAGAAGTAGCATTTTTAACAGTCACTTTCATTGCTGACAAATCTGCTATATTTTGTGAATAGACTCCCTTTGATATTCTCATCATAGTGTGCAAGGTCACGTTGAGATCATTGCTGGTACTGGAAACCTTAAAAAGGGCAACCCTTGTGTTTGAATATTATTTATTGCCTCGTTTGTATTATTGATAACTATTTCTTACATCGTACTGATTATTTATTTATGTTGCGACCCTTCGTTACCACTCCAGTTTCACATTCCCATGTCACATTGTTACCCAAATGCTCAGCTACAAAAGTTTGACATTGGCAACACGGATTGTATTTTGTATTTCCCTATTCTCTGTGTATATTTATTATTATTTCTGTTCATGTTTGTGTTGAACTTAAATTTTCTAATCATTAAAAAGATTCTGCATTTGAAAAAAAA
>Ga0307385_10000007_pt1 | contig 13739 bp, 1 predicted proteins | sample SouOceMePS1032R2_FD_203302 | JGI IMG/M metagenome (GOLD analysis project Ga0307385, IMG submission 203302) | Metatranscriptome of marine eukaryotic phytoplankton communities from South Atlantic Ocean - PS103-2.R2 (Eukaryote Community... | ecosystem: Environmental > Aquatic > Marine > Oceanic...
GTTGAAGTCCAACAGAAGAACAGATAACACCATTAACTCAACCATTTTAATTTATGTGCAACGCTAAAGCGGTTTCATCGTGACGCCATCCAAGATGAAGTTCACGGCGCTCCTTCTGGTCGCCGGGGCCGTCATGGCAAACGCAGGTCCCGTGGCGTACGACACATGCGCAACTATCTGTGATATTGCTCAAACGAAATTCCAGTATGTACCTGGACAGACGTACATCTACGACTACGAGGGGGAAACGATAACAAAGGTCGAAGGCGCGACGGAGGAACTATCGGGCCTCAACGTCAAAACAACGGCCAAGATAAGAGTCATCACACCATGCGAAGCGGAACTCACGTTAACCGGGACGGAGCTGTCCCACTTGGCGCCCGCAGACGCCACCAAGAAGACGCCGTCGCCGGTCGGCGGTGCCTTCAAGGCGGCGCTCGAGGCCCAACCGCTTCGCTTCGGCGCCACCAACGGGAAAGTGTTGTCCGATCTAAACATCTGCGGCGTCGGCGCCGCGGAGCCAGCTTGGGTCCTCAACATCAAGAGAGGTATCATCTCTGCTCTTCAAAACAGCATGGCCGACCTGAATCGTGAGACCACCGTTCGTGAGGCAGACGTCTTGGGAACATGTGAAACATCTTACAAGATTGTGGACGGCGCCATCGTGAAGACGAAGAACCTCCTCGGCTGCACCGACCGCGAGCACATGAAGACTGCGATCCAGCACGCGCACTACATGGCGCCATCCGACGTCCAAGGACTGCCTCTCCTCAGATCCACGCAATCGTGCAAGCAGACAATCAAGGATGGAATCATCGGAGCTGTTGAATGCGTGGAATCCCATGTTGCTCGTCCCTTCTCCAATGGTGACGCTGGTGCAGCCACGACCCTCAAGCTGACGATGACCTTCAAGAAAAAAGTCGCATCTGCCACAAATGCAGGACCCATCACCTTCAGGGCCCCCCTTTTCTTTGATCTCACAAAAACAGAGAAGGAACTGAAGGACGCTGCAAAAATCATCAAGGCTGCCCTGGCAGAGATCTGCACTGCTGACGGCGTAGAGGACAAATCCCCAGAACGATTTGCCAAACTGATCAAGAACGTCCAAGCCCTGGACAAAACCACTCTAGCCCAAATTCACAGAGCCATCCGCGCCACTGGCTTGTGCAGACTTGCTGAGAAGACCTTCCATGATGTCCTTCCTCTTGCAGGAACCACTCCCGCCGTCTCCCTCATGAAGGACATTCTTCTTTCTGGTGAAATTAATGGAATTGAAAAGGATATGTGGAAAGCCGCCATTGCATTTATCCCTCACCCGAACGCAAAAATGATTGCAGAAATCACTCCACTCTTGGCGAAACCAGACCGCAAGATCTACTTGTCAGCTTCTACCCTTGTCCGAAATTTCTGCACCAACAACAAGGACTGTGGCACCGTCAAGGAGGTTCAAGACTTCGTCAAAGTCCTAGAATCAAGAATTGGAAACAACTGCGGAGGAAACGATGTGGATGTTGTCTTGATGAGTTTGAAGGCTGTTGGTAACGCTGGTGTTGTTCTTGCAGGACGGGACGCTCTCATCAAATGCGCTAAGAATGACAAAATTCCTTTGGAAATCAGACTTGCTGCTCTTGAAGCTTTCCGTCACATGAAGCTGGAAACAGCCAAACCAGAATTGATTGCAATCTACAAAGATATGGAACAAGATTCTGAACTTCGTATTGGTGCTTTTGTTGCTCTGATGCGGGATCCTTGCAGTATGTGTGTTGCTGCTGTTGAAGAGACAATGGCCAAAGAGAAGATGTTGCAAGTTGGATCCTTTGTCATGTCATACATGAACAATGTCCTCAGGGCAGCCAATCCAATGAAAGCAGGCATCAAAGAGATCCTGAAGACTTTTGATGAAACCAAGATCACCAAAGACTGGAACTTGGAAAGGATGAAGTATTCAAGGGCTTATGAAGCATCATACTTTGCACCTGTTCTGAATGCAGGAGTTGATGCTGAGTCACATGTCATCTTCTCACAATCTGGATTCCTTCCAAGGCAAATCAAAACAGACTTGAAAGTGAATCTCTTTGGTCGCTCCATTGACCTCCTAGAAGTTGGTGCCAGAATTGAAGGACTTGAAACCCTTCTTGAATATTACTTTGGACCTGAAGGAGCTCTGGCTGAAACCGCCGTTGGACGTGCAAAGCGCGCAGCCATCAAAACCGAAAAGGTTGATGCCATTCACCAAAAATTCAATGCTGAAACCATTTTGAAAGAACCTCATGGTCACATGTACTTCAAGATGTTTGGTTCTGAACTGGGTTACGCTGACTTTGATCTTGCGACATTGATGGCAAAGAGAGAGGGAATCAATACTCTTGAGCTTCTGAGAGCTATTGCAAAGAATCATGAGACAGAATACACTCATAACTTCCAATTGATGGATTTGACTTACACAATTCCCACTGTTGTTGGTCTCCCTCTTAAGCTAGACTTGAATGCTCATGGAAGCTTTCATCTAAAGGTTGGAGGTAAATTGGACCTTGTAAAATTCATGAAACCACCAAGATCTATGGATATTGACGGTCATATCAAACCATCTGCAGCAATTGAAGTCAGAACTGAAATGGGTATTGATGCTTTCTTAACCAGGACTGGAATTAAGATGGTTGCCAACATGCACACTTCAACTGCTGTTGAAGGCAAAGTGATGCTTAAGGATGGAAAAGTCTTCAAAGTTCACTATGCTGTTCCAAAGCAAGAATTAGAGATCTTCCATGGAATGACTAAATTCTATGTCAAGCATCATGACAGTGAAAGAGAGCAAAGAATGATCACAAAAGATGCCATTACACTAAATGGATGCACTGGTGAAAAACTTGCAACTCTTACTGGTCTTGAAATGTGTGGAGAGCTTCGATTACCAAATGCTTCAATGGTGCCAAATGCACCCTATTTCCCTCTCACTGGACCCATCAATGCTCGCATTGTTGTCAATAAGCGTGACCTCAAATTGATGTCTTATGATTTTGAAGCATCAAGAACCTCAGTTGATGGAATTGAAACTGCTAAACTCATCTTTGACACTCCGGGATCTACAATTAATCGTGAAATTTCAATGATCTTCACTGTCAACACCAGAGCTCCTTCTGTTGACTTCCACTTGAAATCTCCATGGAAGAAGTTCAGTGCAGCAGCTGCGTTGGTCAACAATGCAGACCTCAAAAGAGCCAACATCAAATTTGTGGTAGACGAAACAAAAGAGTACTCTGCTGTTGCTACAGTTCAGATCCAGAAACAAGCAAATGTAATCAAATACATTCCAGGTCTTGAAATCAGACTGCACCAAAGAGCTCCAGCTACTCTTAAAGGTTTTGTAACCATTGAGAAGGGAAAGAAAATTGCTGCTGACCTCGCTCTGGAAAATTTGGCTGCGACTCCTATCACCTTGGCATTGACTGTGGAGAAGGTTGGTACTGGAAGAGACCTTCGCTTCAACCACAATTTTGCCTTTACTTCTCCACTGATGACCCTCAAGAATAATGGATTTAGTGAAAAAAAGGCCCTTAAATTCACAACCCGCACTGAAACCTCCTTCAAATTCCGTGAAGGAGCAGAACACAAAATGGTTTTCAGCGCAAAAATCCATTCTGAGAAAAAACAAGCAATCCGCATTTTCAATGTGCAATCTACATTGGGTCTTTCTGACTTCCCAGAGCACAACATGGGACTTGACATTGACTTCAAGAAGACCGCCATTGATACCAAGTTTGATGTGGAAGCCCGTTTCAGAAGGGATATCCAACCAGTGAAATTCTCAAGCAAGCTGGTCACCAAAGTCAATAGACCTTTGAGAGTTGGAGTAACTGCTGAGCTCACCATCCCATCTCGTAAGATGGTCATTCACCATGAACTCATTGAAAAGCCAGCAAGAACTTTTACATCCAAATCTGTTGTTTCTTGGGCTGCAGGAGAAGAAGCAAAGGCTGAATTTACTGTCATTGATGCCACAATTGCAGGTGAAATCCTCAATGCTCAGATTGAAGGCTTTGTTGTAGCACCATGTATCCCCAAAATTGATATTGTGGTCAAGCCAATGATCAAGAAAACTGAACTGAAAACGTTTGTGAGCTTGACTTATGGTGCACACAAGCATGTGCTAGAATTCAATACTGCCCGAAAAAATTCTGGTATCACTCTGCTAGGACGCGTCACTATTGATGGAGTTGTTTATGAAACAAATGTCAAATTGACAAAAACTCCAAATATTTTAGTTCTTCATACTGATCTAACTCTTAATGGAAAGCCATTTGAGTTTAATCTCAATGGTGCAATTCAAAAGACTGCCTTGAAAGTTCATTCAGATGTCAAAATCATTGATAAAAAATATGAAATCAATATCAATGGAGAAATGACTGGTCAAGCCATCAAAGCTCATGCAGATGTAATTATTATGGAGAAGAAGATGGAAGCAAACATGGACTACTTCAGAAATGGAATTAATGTTAAGGTTCTTATGAATGCCGTTGGCCTTGATCTTCTGAAATTTAAAATTTCATCTGTTGCATTGAAAGTTCACAATGAGTTTGCAGCTGGAGATCTTACTACCCTTGTTGAACTCAAGGCTGATAAGAAAACTCTGATTCTCATGGCAATTAAAGGAACCAAGACCGCTACCGAATTTACTGCAAACGCAAAGATTAATGCCTTGACTGCTACCATTGCAGCTGATACTGCTTTGACCTTTAAAGATAACACTTACACTGCCTTGGCCAATCTGGTCCTCCCAACTCGTAGCATGGGACTTGAAGCTAAATTTGCTGGAAACAAAGCTATTGGACAAGCTAACATTGTTGTCAACTGGAATAAAGAACAGCCTGGAGAAGCTATTGCTTATGGCTTGAAATGGTCCACAGCTGCTCCTCGAGACAGAGTCCAATTCGCTGGTGAGATCAACATGAATCTTCCAATGTGGATCTTCCCTGCACCAATCAAAATGACAGCACTTCTTAGCAAAGACATTCGAGGTATTTACATGGCTGATCTTGTTATTGATTACAGTCTCAAATTCCAATTGAAAGCTATTCATAAACTTTTGCCGACTGGAATCCAGACCAACATTGATATCGCCACACCTATTGAAGACTATGAAAAAATGTCTGCAGAACTTGTTGCAACTGTTGTTGACAAGGCACTCACATTCAAGCTTGCTGCACTGAAAAACAAAGATGGCATTGAGGTAAAACTCATTGGAAAAGCTGATATAACTCCAAAAACAGCAAACATTGAAGGAGATTTTACACTCAAATCCCCTTTCAAACATTTTGAGGTTATTACTGCTGCTTTTCGACACAAGCACGACTCCATCAAAGCCATTGCTTCCTCTGCTGAGCTAAAATGGGGAATTAACAAGAAGGTTGCAGTTATCTTTGATCATATGATTGCTCCAAAGGGTGATGTTGTTGGAAAACTCATCGTTATTACACCAGCACATCAAGGCAACACTGTTCTTCTCGAATATGAATTGAAAAAAGCGGCTACTGTAACAGTAATGGTCAAATGCACTATCATTGGTCAAACTGTACTTTTGACAACTTCCTACACTCCAAAGCCGGGTATGGATATTGGCTTTCTTTCTGACACTGTTTTGAAACTTCCTGGAAAACCAGATATTGCTTTGATTGTCGATATGGCATACCGCCATGTTAGGAATTTGGCCTTGACTGTGGAAGGAAAACTTGGTGCTAGAGCTCATGCACTGGTTATCAAGGCTGATCGTAGTGCAAAAAAGATTGAGGCATTGGTTGCTGTAAAGACGCCAGAAAACCCTGAAGGATATTCAGTCCAAGTGATTTACAATGATCCAAACCATGGAAAGAATCTTGATGCTACTCTTTTGATTACCTACTTCACCTTCATCGATGAGCCAAAGAAAACGATCAAACTTGTGGCCTACTTGAAAAAAGATGACTGGAGTCGCACAGAGGGAAAGATTGAATTCATCACCCCCTTCACTAAACCAGTTACAGCTGATTTTGGCTGGCATATCAGTACTGCCGATGGCATCTACAAAGCAAACTTTGCTCTGGAACACAATGGTAAGAGAGTTACTTTTGAAGAAGATCTTCTTGTCAAACTTCCAGCACTCACATATTCATGCAAAGTCACCACACCCCTCCCAATGTTCAAATTGGTCAGATTAGCTTTCCGCTCTACTGGGGCCCTTAACAATTTGATCAGTCATACTGAAATTCAAGTCTCTGACTTCATCATTACAACTGACGTTGTGGCCAAGCTTATCAGCCTAAATGATTTTGAAGGATCAATTACTGTTAAGACGCCCATTAAAGGATACGAAAACACAGTTATTGCACTTGGAAACAAGGGAAAAATCAACAACTTGTCAACCAAAGCCTCTTTGGTGGTAGCTGGTAGGACTTGGACCATGGATTCTCTTCTTCAATTTGTCAACCCTACTGATTTGACCTTCAAACTTGTTTTGAAGACACCTTTGAGGAATCTTGAAAATATTGTCATTGACTTTCTTCACAAAGGAACCTTGACAAACATGGTCACAAAAGTCTCACTTTCTGCCCCTAAGCTTACCAAACCAGTTGTTGTTGAACTTGCAGTCAAATTTGTCAAAGCTATGGACATGGAAGCCAAACTCACTTTGCTGAACCTGGTGGATTATTTTGTTGCTTTGCCTGATGGATCTTTTCCTGAAAATGTGGCTCTTTCTTTCATTAACAGAGGAGAAACACTGAGACCACTGATTACAATACTTTCGGCAACTGTTGGGCCAAGAACCTATGCCCTTACATCTACTTTGAACTTCCGGCATTTGACAGATATGGATGGAAGTATCATACTGACCACTCCAATTCCCAAATTTGAACGTGTTGGAATCACATTTAACAACAAGATCAAGAATGGTAATGCTGAAGCAACACTAGACATTGAGTTCCAAACTGATAGAAAAATCACTGCTACAGGCTTTGTTAAGAAAACAGGAAATCGTTTCCAAGCTACAGTGACAATCTTAACTCCATATGCCCAATTTGACAAGGCTGTTTTTAGCGTGGACCATGATGGAACCCTCATGGACTTCACCTGTGCTTACAAGATTGAAATGCCAAAAATCAGAAATATGGAGATGCATTTGATGAGCAAACTGAACCTAAACAATGGCATCACTTATGATGGATCTGTCAGAGTTGATACTATTTTCTTTTCAACCACACAAATTGCCACTCATTTTGAAATGAAGGGAACTCAAATGAAATTGACTCTTGATGGTGGATATGGCCTAAGAAAGGTGGTCTACGCTCTTACTGTTGAAAAGAAAATGACACAACAGGAAATTACATATGTAGCTGAATCTACTCTCAAGACTGATTACAATGAAGTTAAATCAGCTGCTACCAAAATCGAACTTGTTCATGCACGAGCCAGTATGCAATTCAAATTGAGCCATACATTGGATTTCAATGGAAAACAGTTGTTAGCTTTGGCATTTGAGCATATTCCAACTCCAACTGGATGTAAATGCATTGCTTCTGTTGCACAGGAATTCTTACTGTTGCTTCCAAGAACTATCGAAGCAACTCTTGAAACTGATTTGACTAAATCAAAGAGTGCTATCACAATTGTTGCTCTAGTTGACAGAAAACCAACTCTTACCATCAAACTGGCTCATACTCTGGTTGATCGTGCCTTGACTGGAAAACTCATCATTGACCTGAACTTACCTAAGATTGTATTGAACGCTGAAACTAACGTTTTATTGGAAATGCCACTATCTGCACTTGTCATTGGTTTTGATGCTTCTTTGAACAATGCTAAGATTGCTGACATTGCTTTAGAATACCGCTTAGCTGAGGGCAGTCAACATACCTTGAAACTGAAGGCTATTGTAGAGGGTAAGACTTTGATGGATACTATGATTGTTGTAAAAGCCAACTTAAAGGATGCTGCTGTTACAGTTCACAATGAGGGAGTCAATCTTGCTGCAATTAATGGTGGCTTGAACGGAGAAACTCTGGAGACTCACATAACCTGGAAAGGTGAGCCTTTGATTGACGCTGTCATTTCATACAAGAAGAACCCTCTGGTTCTGAACCTTGAGGCTAAATGGAGAGGAGAAGTCCAGGTAACCATTGAAACAAAACTGGACTTGACTAGAAAAGCTATTGATGCTAAAGTGAATATTGACCCTATTATAAATAGTTTGATTTATCATTTTACTGGACAGGAGCCAACAGGTGAAAGCTGGGTTATTACCATTAAGGGTAGAGTGAAACAAGAAGCACGAGCCACTACTGGCCTTGAGCTTGAAGTTAGAAAGGCAGACAAAATGGTTAAACTGACAATTGATATCCGCAAAGCAGGAAAACTTGATCTCACATTGAGACCAGCTCGTCTTGCAGTAAACTTTGCATTAACCACCAACATTGTCAAAGATGGAGCTATCAATTTGCTTGTTGAGATAAACAAGAATACTGGAGCTGCCAGGATTTCCATTGTTACAAAATTGAATAATGAAGAACTCTCTCAAACTAGAGTTGAGTACAAGAATGTCGGAACCATGCACACTGGTAAAATTGAATTGGCCCTCCTTCCTACAAAAGTCCTCAATATTGGAAATCTCAATGTTGGTAGTATTGTCACTATCAAATTGAATGAACTTAAAGAGTATGAAATTCAGCTCATTTCTGACTTGAGTAAAGCAGCTACAAACTCGGTAACCATTTCTGTTGCCTTTAAAATCACACCCGCAGAAAAGATCCTTAACCTCAAGACTATCATTCCATCACGCACCATGGAACTTAAAGCAAGCCATATTGTCAGAGCTGGAGAATTAGAAAATTTGGTTGACTTTTCTTGGGAGGCTGGAAAGAGCACTGGATACACAGTCTTGCTTAAAGATAGAAGCAAAGAAAATGAAGTTAACTACATCTTGGATGCTGCCTTGATTCACCCAATTAGAACAATGAAAGTGAATGCCAAACTTGAAAGCTCTATCAAGAAGCATGCTTTTGAATTGAATATTCTTCCGGACATCAAATTGCCAAACCGCAAGACAGCCTTCACATTGGTCATCGACAACGAAAGCTATGGAGCCATGATCAACTACAAAGTCCGTAGTACTTTCTCTCACCCAGTTCTGGAGAAGCCCCTTGCCCTGGCAGCCGTCATCACGCTCAACCGCGGGAAAATGCTGTTTGCAACCAACTTGGATCTGGATTATTCCAAATTCCCACGCAAGAGAATTACAACCTCTTTCAGAATTGTCAACGACTCCAGAGACAAAAAGAACTTGAAATACTCTGTTGTTGCTGAGCTCAAACAACCTGCCAACTTCATTGATGTCAGATTGACTACAACAGTTGCCAAGACCGACAAAATAGTCCAATTGAAAACTCTGGTCTCATACATGACTTCTGCACGCGTAGCCAAGACTGTAGAAATTGAAATGCTCACCAACCTTGAAGACAAATCTGTTGTGATGCACTTGATCACTCCAGATGCTGACAGGAAGATCAAAGCAAACCTTGTCGAGAAAGTTTCAGCCGAAGGAAGATTTGTGAAATTGGTTGTACTGCACGAAGATGTGAAGGCAAGTCGAGTTCTTGTCCTCGCCGATATTGAATTGAATGAAGCCAGTCGCGCTCTTAGAATCGAGCTTGGCGGAGGCTTGAAGATCGAAACCAACATCCATGACAAGTACATGCTCCACTTCACCGTCATTAGATCAGGAAAGACCGACTTTGCCCTCAAGACCAGCTTCAAAGACAAGACCCACATGCTGATCAACACGAGGATCAACTGGAACCCAGCTCTTGTTGAAGACATCAAAACTACTGTTCCAGCGCTTGCAGCCAGAGTTGGCGACCACCTTGCATCCGCTTGGACTGGATTGATTAAGGAGCTTGTGGCAGATCTCAAGCTGAAAGTGGAAGCAATTGGCGAAGTGAACAACCGCGACTTGAAGCCCATCTTCGAGGCCTGGAGGAAGTTCGTTCGTGCTCTGGAGAAGGACCTCGACGTCGCAATCAAGGGCCTCAGGCAAATGTACCGCAAGAACGAGTTTCACTTGAAAGACGTCGGAATGACCGTCAATGGCATCTGGGACAAACTTGTCAAAACTGTGGAATTAATCCAAGCTAAGCTTCAAGCTGAAATTGGAAAACTTGCAGACCAACTGGTAATCGTGAAAGAGAAACTTGCAGTTGCGAGCCAATTGCTTCAGGAGAAAGTCAAGTTAGGCCTTGCCGAGCTGGAAGCCCGTGTCGCCGTTGTCAAAGCCAAGCTGGACGAAAAGATTGCTGAGCTCAAACCCATCATCGAAAAGCTTGTCAAAGAAAATCTAGTCAAGGCTGAAGCCATGATTAAAGCTTGCATTGCTGAATACGAACCCAAGTTCAGAGAATTGGTAACATTGGTCAAAAAGGTCTGGACTGAAATCCAAACCAAGGTCATTGTCCCTCTCGAGAAAAGAGTCCTCGAATTGAATGCCTTATTGGATGCCAAACTTGCTCCTCTCAAGATCAAACTTGATGAACTGATCACCAAGATCAAAGCCAAGCTTGCAGAGATCAAAGCCAATGGCCTCACAGATACCCTCATCGAAATCAAGGACAGACTCCAAGCTCAATATGCCGATACCGCTGCAGCCATTGTTGCTTACCTCGAACACTTCAACACCATCATCGAAGCCAAACTCAAGGAATTGGAGGAATACCCATACGTCAAGGAACTCAAACGACAAACCGATGAGCTCAAAGCGAAGCTGATCTGGGCCTGGAAGTACATGGACCTCCCAGGGGAGCTGAAGAAGCTTGTTGCTGACGCCACCGCTCGCCAAGCGACCGTCTGGCGAATCCTCAAGGACAACCGATCCGGCGTCTTGAACTTCGACACCGCCGCTGGCATCCTGGACTTCGATGTAGAAATCCCAATTGCCTTGAAGAACCTCGCCTCCCTGCCGACTTTCGATGCCTTGATTTCCCGCCTTGAGACGATCAAGAAAGATCTCATCTCTGCCGTCCCCAAGATCGAGTGGACGCTTTTGGACTATTACTACTACTACATGCCCGCAGGACAGAGCCTTTTGAACCTGATTCCACCATTCAAAGCTCTAGGAATCGTCGCTGGAAACCAACACTACTACACCTTTGACGGAAAATTCTACGAATTCGCTGGCGATTGCTCCTACGTCTTGGCCAGAGACTTTGTTGATGGAAATTTCACCGTCATCGTTAACTACAGAAAAACTCGCGTCGGACCCAGGAGAAACTCCATCACCGTCGTCACCGGAGGCAAGACCATTGAGATCTTCAACACCTTCAAGACCGTGGTTGACAAGACAAACGTGGAACTACCCGTGGAATTCGCCGGCACCAGCATCCTCAGAGCTGGACCCGAACAGGTCGTCATCAGCAACGCCAAGGGAATCACCGTCACTTGCCACATGACCCACGAAGTCTGCACTGTTGCTATGGACGGATGGTACTTTGGCAAGACTGGTGGCCTTCTCGGAACCTACGACTACGAACCCGAAACGGACATCACCAACCCGTCCGGCAAAAGAGTCAATGACATTGAGACCTTCGCCAAGAAGTGGGAGGTCGCCAAGATCTGCCGCGACTCCACCAACCACGCTCGCCTCTTCCACCAACTGTCTAAGATCAAGGACACGCCCGCCTACCAGACGTGCGCGGCCCTCTTCGAGTCTGACGCTTCTCCGCTGCGCCCCGCCTTCCGCGTCGTCGACCCCGTCCCCTTCATGACCATGTGCATCAACGACGTCTACGAGTTCACCAGCCACGCCAACGCTGGCCCCATCATGAACTTCAAAGCCTGCACAGCCGTCCACGCCTACATGGCCAAATGCCGCGCTCGTGGCATCAACGTGCCCGCCCCCGACTTCTGCATGACCTGCACCAAGCCATCCGGCAGCCCCATGTTGCCCGGAGAAACCCTGAAGATCGTCGCACCAGTCCAAGGCACCGACACCGTTGTCCTGTTCGAGGAAAACCCGTGCAACAAGAACAAGAGAAAGGATCTGTTGGGCGTCATCAGCAACATCGAAAAGGCGCTGAGAGACAAAGGCATGAAGGAGAACCGTTACGGTCTCGCCGCCTTCGGAGGCCACGGCGTCCACGCCAAGCCCCACTTCCACACCATCGAAGGCCAGCTGATGAACACCGACAGGAAATTCGTCCGCGGCGTCCGATCCCTGGAATTCGGAGACAAGAACCACGTGGCTGACGTCGAGGAGGCGCTCGAATTCGTCACCGCGAATTACCCATGGAGGACCGGAGCCACCAGGAACGTCATCCTCGTACAGTGCTCAGACTGCTCGCAGAATACGCTCAAATACAACAAACTCCGTGAGCTTCTTTCTCTCCACTCTGTCCACCTTCACATCCTCCGCGACTTCACCTTCCAATTCCGCAACGGTAAGAAGGCGGACCATGTCCTAGGCTTCGACCACACCGGCGTCTTCATCACCAAAGACACGACCTCCGCCGACTTGACCGGCGACGCCGCGCTCCTCGCCCAACTCGCCGTCCCCAAGGACATCTGCGTCCCACTTGCTCAGGACACCCAAGGCTCGTTCTTCACCCTCAACTCTTGGACGACTGGTCGCATCCGCGAACAGAAGAAGTTCCTGGACATCTTCTCGCGTCGCCTCATGACCACCTCCCTCCCCCTCAAATGCCAGATCTGCGAATGCAGGGTCGCTTGCCCATTCACCATGAAGACTTTCACCGTCTGCAAGCCATGCACAACTGCCTAAACATCCCCTCTCTTGCCAATCCATGATAACTCGTCATACATAAACTATGTAGAAATAGAAAAAAATGTCATCTGTTCTTCTACTCTGTTGGATCTCTCATCTGTTGAGCTAAGTGTCACTCAAACAAATTACAGCAGATTAGCTTCTGGCTGATTGGCTGAAAAACTAAAAAACTGCAACGAACAAAGGAAAAAGAAGAATCGAACAAAACAAAACTGATTCGTCTTGATTTCCCAATCATGTTTTTTTTCTGTTGAGGGCGTATGGCAAGGGGTGGCCATGGAATCCCTAAAGTTTTACTAGGGCCTGCCATGCCCAACCCCTCTATGCCCATTGGCCATTTCAGGGGTGGCCCGCCCACAGGGTAGGTGGCCTGCAACCGTCTTCTACCCCTTTGGACACCCCACGCCATACACTCATGTATTCTGTTGAATCTTTGTTTAAAGATAATTTGTTGTTGTTAAAATTTATTTTTGATTAGATCTTTTCTATTCCATAAATTATTCCGTCATTATTTCATCAGTTATCTAATGCATTCAAACATTGTACTTGGAAGAATTGTAACCATATTGCCCCATGATGTCTTTCTTAGTTTTTTTATTTCGATTTAGTTATCTTTTTGTTTTGTTATTTAGAAATGTTTCTTAATCTCAAAATGACCTGCAATTCAACTAAACAATGCATTCCAGTTTCATCTCTTTACTTCTTTTCTAATGTTGGATCCTATTTTTGTATTTTGTTATTGACTATTTATTATACTGTTTATTTGTATATGGATCACAACCCTTTGGACGGAAGTTGGTTGACTCAGAATCTGCACAGGGTGAAATTTGCAAACAGTTTGTGTATGTTACCTAGTTATTTAGAATTTGTATGTTATCCTTTGCTATGTTATAGTTTGTTTGTACATTCCTCGATTTTTGAATCAAAATAAATTTCTTGCAAC
>Ga0307385_10000008_pt1 | contig 13591 bp, 7 predicted proteins | sample SouOceMePS1032R2_FD_203302 | JGI IMG/M metagenome (GOLD analysis project Ga0307385, IMG submission 203302) | Metatranscriptome of marine eukaryotic phytoplankton communities from South Atlantic Ocean - PS103-2.R2 (Eukaryote Community... | ecosystem: Environmental > Aquatic > Marine > Oceanic...
CTGCCTTCCTCTTCTGAGGAGACGTCTCCTTGTAGTGCTTCACAATGTCAGCCAGCCGGGGAGAGTTTGGGGGAAGGGGCTCCGGCTTCGCCTCCTTCTTGAACTTCTTTGCAAGCTTTTCGTCGCCCGCGTTCAACTGTTGCGGGCCCTCCCGATCCTCGCTGGCGCATTTTGTATGGGCCAGTAAAGAGACACCTGTGACCGCGTCGACAACATTTTTCATTTGCTATGTCACTTTTGAACCCTCAGCCTGCAATTATCCATATGTAAAAATTTGCTTCAATAAACTTGTTTACCTAAAGGTCTGGATGATTTTGAAGGTCGGTCAAAAAGATTAGTTTCTGGAACAGTTCAAAAGCTTAAAAGCCAAAAGTTGTCACCGACGCAATAGAGTGGTCAGAGAAGAGAGCAAGATGGGGGATTCTTCTCCAGTGAGTATCACACCGATCGAAGTATTGCCTGTATATCTATCTCTCGTGGGAATAATCACTCTCAAATGCAAATCAGTACCGAGTAGCGAAGCGGATTTGACAGCTGCTTGCACAGCTCTGAGCAGTGCGATCGCCAAGTATAGAGCCATGCTAGCACCTCTCAGTAGCATTCTGCCAGCGGCAAAAGATCTAGCCGAATTGGAGGGAAAGGGGTTTGATATCTCCAAGTACCCCATCATGGACCCTGAAGAATATCGGGGAATATTAAGGACACTCCAAAGAGAAGCCAAGCTTTACAGCTCCCCACTGTCAGGAGATGAGATTCATGCGGCATACTTTTCAAAAGAAAACATTGAGAAAAGAGACAGTTTGATTGCATCTGGCAAAATGAAAGTCAGCTGGGGAAATATCATAGAGTCAATGATTGGGGCCCTGGGGCAAACACGTTTGATACGCCAAGAAATGCAGAACAACGATCAGGGAATCAAAATGCTGCTGATAGCGTCTTTGCTGCCACAAATCCTGGTGCTGAGTTGCATTATTATGCAGTACATGCTCCTAAAAAAGAGAGAAATGGGAGCTAAAAGGAGGAATCAGCAAATCACCAGAGACAGACAATTGTTGGCCCAGCTCGTTGAGAGAAGGCGAGAGGGGGGGCAGCCGATTGAATTAGTTTGAGATGGGGTATCCCTGTAAATACGATGTAAATATGTAATTTAGCCAAAATTGACTGCTCACCGCTTGTCCAGTGACACTGCTTGAAGAAAAAGCTCAAAAGTTTGAAAGAAGAAATAATTGAAAAAATATCTACTCAGAAGCACTGCGCATGTTGTTCACCCATTGTGTTTCAAACCACTGAAACTGAAAAACCTCCAGTATAAAAAATCCACTTATATTGGGGAGAAGGTCATCTAGGACGATCGTCGATCAACCCCTGCGTAGAAAGGGCAAGAGCCTGGTGACCTGAAAAAACAAAAAACTGAGAATAAACTCTGAAAAATTCTGAGAATGATCATGTATAATACAGCCCGAGCCGGGCTGATGGTCGGTGATAATAGCCAAGGATAAAGTGGCAAAAAGTCCAAGCCATTACATAGAGCGGCCGTGCGGGGCATGAAGCACCCAATTTCAGAGCCGAGGCCATTTCTTACAGAGTGCTTGGTATGAGCGCTCACGTTCCGAGATAAGGACGTGAGGCCATTTCTTGCCTCCACAATGGCTAGCAAAGGCCGTGCCCAACCCTAAAATATTCTTATGGTCCTGGAGGTCACGAAAGAACCACCCGGAACCATAAGGTGGGCGGCGGCACGACCACCAAATAACCACACCGGTCTCGTGGTGGCGAGAGAGCGAAGGTGTGTGGAATTATCAGGGGGCGCCCGCAACCAAAGAGAGGGTACACGATGCTATATCAGCAAGGGACCTGGGAGGGCGCCGACACTTGTATCAGGGCCTTTGGGGAACCCACACTGGCCAAACACATAGGATGTGAACTTGTGACACCTGATGTGGGAGACAGAATTGGTGAGCAGACTGCGCGGTGCATTTGAGTGGCAGGATCAATAGTAAAGTACATCCCCACAGCGAGTGCTGGTTCTATAATTTAGAGATTTGGATTAGGTCTGAAACATTCATTCATAAGGTCATGGTGAATTAAAAGCAGACGTGCGATGGGTTGCTGGTAAGACAGGCACAAATTGAGGTGAGCCAGCTGAAAACAAAAGTGGAGCCAGACATAGGAAGGGTTTTAGAAGCCAAAAGACCCTGGAGCCAGAGCTCCCAGGGTCTCCCAAGGAGCTCAACCTCCCCTTTTTGCAAACAAACTCACTGGAGTCAGATTGGAGCCCAAAAAGCAGATTCAACTGAGAATCGGAGCCAAGACCACAACTTATCCATTCACCCAATCTTATCCATGTGCCTATGCCATGTAGAATGTAATCGTCATTGCATGAGGGTAGGACAATCCAGAGAGACACTCCTGAAGGGTTTAAACCCAGCAGGGAGAAGAGTATTTCAGAATTGGACCATCATGCAATCGCTTCAAAAATATCTAAAAACCAGTGAATATTTGAATCTATTAATTGCAAGCTGTAACCCTCTCCAAGAAACAAATTGGCACTTTTGTGAACACACTAACATACTCACTCTCTGATTGGTCCGATACGACTAGACAGGTAAAATGTGTTTCATGATGAATGAATGCAGATGAAATGTGATGGAAAGTGATCCTGAAGAATCGGCTGTCGCCTCCGCTGCCAACCTGGCCAGGCTGGGGAGTGAGGATGAATACGAAGAAGAAAGTTTCCCAGACCAAGTGCTTCAAGATCACACAATCCCACTGGACACATCCCCTCCTCGTCTCCAGGTGTTCACCCGGAACTCTCGGGCGTTAGCAGGAGGGCAATCTTTTCCTCCCTGTCGATCTCAAAGCTGCCGTGGATGCAAACCGAGCTGTCGAGAGGAATATGAAGGGAGGGAGGAAAATTTCTGGTGCCAAATGTGTGCTCAAGCCAGAGACCATCTCTGTGAGACCCGTGACAGATGCATCTTCTGGTCAGAAGAAGAGCACAGACAATTCAAGGATCTACAGGTGGTGGCCAGAAGTGGTGCGTTGGAATCCACGATGGCCGAGCCAAACACATTCCCACCAGCGACCCTGAGGAGGCCTGGCACAACCTTGGGAGGAGAGGCAGGCAGCAGAAATGACACCGTGCCCATCGTCCAAGAGACAACGGAGGCCGCGTGCACTCAAACTCCCCCACCTCCCCCACAGGGCGTGGTCTCCGCAGACCAAAGAGCAACATCTTTGTCGCTTATTGAATCAGTGAGGCCCAAAATCCTGAGGGGAACACCCACAAGACCAGAAGCATCCACCTCAACTCCAGCCTCTGAGGCACTCTCCAGGGAAGAGGAGATGCCGACCCCAAGAGGGTTCACCAGTCAGAAGGGAATTCCAACTGGAGGAGGAAAAATTCAATCTTTCCCATCGTACAAGAGCTATGGAGCAGGAGCCGTCTCACCCTCTCCAGCACAACCTGGTAATACAGAACAGATGTTTAACTCTGCCCACCTCTTCGAACACCCACTCACGCAAGGGAGGAGGCAAGAGGAAGCTGCAGAACAACCATGGGATGGGGGAGGGCTGCCGGGACCAAGATCACAATCTGGTGACCAACAGCAAGCGATATGGAACCAGATGCGTAACCTGAGCGTAAATGAGAGTAGAGACGAAGATGACTTCGCTTCACCAATGAGTCAAACTCCAAACTCAGTCATCACAGGAGACGATGGATATGCACAACGACCACTGTCCGTAAGACCCATCCTAAAAGCTCCCGTACTCATGCCAGGTGCCAGCCGACACTGGCAGGAAGATCACAGATATCAGACGCCCACTGTGGCCAGGACCCCTACCCCCAACTCTGCCTTCACCGGCTGGGAAGAGGATCAGAATCAAAGAAAAGCCTTTGCAGGTGAACTGGAGAGACGGCAGGAGAACAGCGCAAGGGTCACCTGGTCTACTCCTGTGAGGAGATCCAACCTGGAGAAAGGGAGGAGACGCGTCTCTGAGACCCACCTGAGGGAGCAGGAAGAAAGAGAGCCGTCTCAGCTCCACCCTCCTCCTGACAGAGGAGATGATGCGCAGGCAGAAGACAATCAAACCCGAGTCACTAGAGTGTTGGAGATGCTAACCAGCCAGCTGATGAGAACACAAAACAACAGACAAAGCGGGACTAGCTCCATAAAATTGCCACAGTTAACGCTCCCGTCTATTAAGCGTTCGGCCTCAGGAGAGGTGGGAGCAAGAGCCTATTTTTCCTGGAAAGCAAATCTAGCTCACAGTATCCACAACCATGGGATCGACCCGAATGCCATTCTACTCCTCTACAGCACCAACGAGAAACTACTCCCAATAGAGTGGCAAACCATACTATGCAGTTCTTCATCGTTGCAAAGTGCAATCTTCAGCCTCGATATGCTTTTCCCCCCGTTGTCGTCACTCCATCCGGAGATTGTGAAGGAGATGACGTCGCTGGCAACCCTGACCTCCCCCAGCGAGAAAACCAAGGTGTTCCGGATCTCAACGTTGCTCAAATCTCTCGAAGAACTCCTGAAATTATTCGGAAATGACGCAGCACGCGACCTCTCTCGACAAGAGGTGATGGTGGTCCTGTACAGCCTGTCTTCGTCAAGTGAGAGCCGAGCTGAACTGGTCACAGAGGTCTGTGCGATGGACAGAGACAGAAAGAGGGGTGTTCTTTACGCTCAATCGCTCCGCAACTACTTGGTGAGGACAAGAATGGTTTTGACGGATATAATTGCCGCGATTCGCCTCGTTGGCCGTCCTGAGGCCGAACATGTCGGCAAGCACAAGTCGGCCGCAGCTCACCTGAGAATGGAAGAAAAGGGAAGAAAACGGGAGATAAGTTGCATGCTGTGCACAAAACTCCATCCAACATTTTCATGTAAGGAGCAGCTGGCTCTTGTGCGCGAGGGGAAACGCACCTTGCCAAAGCAACTTTGCAATATCTGTCTCCAAAAGACAGGTGAAAAACACCCAAAAGATTGTGGCCTGAGGAGAATCCAAAAGGATGGGATTTTCCGCATCATTGATTTCAAATGTGCGAGAAATTGCGGTGTAAATAATCGCTTATGCGCCTGCCGAGCCGGGCCATCAATCTCAATTGACAAGGATCAATCACCTGCGGCCAAAATAATTGGGTCAGCGGCGACAAGGGTGGTGGAGATCAACTTGATGGAGGACGAGGTCGGGGTCGAGGAGGAGGTGGCCGGGGACGAGGAGCTGGAGGTGGTGCACACAGCAGCGGCGAGACCTCGCCTGCTTGAAGAGGAAAGAGGAGAAGTAATTTTTCAAGCAGAGAATATTTACTTACAAGGACGAGACCAGCAAACCCTAAGGGCTGTAGCGTCTTATGATACGCATGGTTCGAGTCATTTTTTGGCCGGGGAGCTACCTGAAAACTTCAACTGGGCAAAGGCAAACCTCGACAAATCTTTTGAGATCGACACTATCCATGGAAAAACCTTCACTCGTCATCAAGTCTTCAAGGTAAAAATCCTGACTCTTCAGGGAGCACTGCAAATGGAGGTCATCAAAGGTAGCTGGATCCAGCCACATGAAGAAGCCAGACTGGGTCCAGACCTGGCCGAGAGGTTTGGAGTTACTGTGCCGGACTTTGAGGACGAGAAGGGAGACGCCTTGCCCAGGATAATCATTGGCTGCTCCCTTATCAGCAAACTGCACCCCAGACATGTCAAGGTGCCGGCTGGGTTGTCTGAAATCCAACCTGGGCTGGCATGCTTCCGAAGTAGAGTCAGTAAATCAAATCTCTGCGCGGGAGCACTATCAACCACCCTGGGAGGAAGCCAATGACGGTCACGGCCAGCCTTGTCTGTGGCCAACAACACAACTGGTGCGTCTGGCGAGGGCAGATGCACACCAGCTGATATAGGTAAAGGTGAAGATGATGAAAATAATGACCATGACTCCAGAAAGATGAAAGATGAAACAGGTATTCCAATAGATAGCCAGACCAACAATAAAAGTACTGAGTCAAAAATAGGGAGGGTCATTGCAATTGAGAAAATTGACCCAAAGTGGAAAAGTTACTTGGAAGCAGAGCACAATCTATTTTTAAATGAGATCAAACAACTGAATAGTGAAGCCTCGAAAAGCCTTGATATCTGCTTAGTTGGGAGGGCAGGGTGCGGTCAATGTGACACGAGACTACGTATTGCGACCACCATCCCAATCCACCATAACCTAAAACTCAAACACCACATTACATTCGTTCAAAAAACACCATTTACCCCTGCTCATTTTGAGTATGATCGAATCTGGACAGGCTCATTTGAGCATTTACCATCTGGAGAGCCAGAAGCAAGGAAAAGGTGTGAAAGACTTTTACAAAAGCTCAATAGATCTGGAAATGCTTGTGCTCGTGAAGGGTCGTACCGCCTACAAAGCCTTTTTTCAAAAGGCAAAGTAGTTTGGGCCTCACCCTATGATTTAGCCCAACGACACACTTTTCTACCAATAATTGCAGTCCTAAAGACGGGAAGCTCATCAGCGGTGCGCATTTGCTCCGCCCCAACCACTTTGTATCACACGCCATTCGGACAAGTGTCTTATAACCAATGCATTGCACCCCTCCCGTTAACCCAGCCTAAATTGCTAAAATTTCAACTGATGCATCTACTAGCAAGTCAAACCTTCACTGGGGATATATCCCAAATGTTCAATTCAATCCACCTGAATTACAAATCCAGTCTTCACTTCCTCACCTATTCATACCGCACTCATGATGGCTGGCCAACTTATTGCTCCGCAGATTCCGTTGATGGAAAGTTGCATGTGAATAGAAATATCGCTATAGGTTTTGGGACAAGGGAAGCACCCAGTGTTAGTAAATTTTGTCTAACACAAGCATCTACTGTATACAAACAGGCTAACATACAAACACTAACAGCTGAAGAAAACCTGGTGTGCCAATTTGTAAAGGAGGTCCTAGGCTCTGAAACATTTGCCGATGATCTCTTGGGAGCGATCACACTAGAACGCCTGTCAAGTTGGTGCGAGACCACAGGGAAAGTCATCCCAAACCCACCAAGCCAAACCCAATGCATCTTATCTGATACGTGTGTAAATCCAGATACCTGTTGGTCAGAAGCGGATTTGAGACAATATCGAGAAACGATAGATAAAGAAAGTGAGCTATTACTTATCAAGTTGGCAACAATGTTAATCAAAATTCTCAACCATTCATCTTTCGAGCTGAAATACCTGAAAGGGTCCACACGAACTCAACAGCACCTAGATAGGTTGATTGCCTCTCAAGTGATGGATTGTCCAAAAAGTAAATTACAAGTTACAAGACCAAACCAAACCGAATTGAACAATCATATCTCCAACTTCGCTCCACAATGCGTTAACCCAACAGGGCCCGCGACCAGGGAGCCAGAGGCGGGGGTGGTTGAACATTTAGGTCACTTATATTTCACAAACAATAAGGTGGAATTGAAATCTAAATCATTGTCAATCATATACACTTTAAATAAACGGCAAAGAAGAAGCATAGATTTCTATAAATTTGAACAATTTCTAGAATTCTACAATACAGTCAAACCCACTTTTACAAAAAGATCAATCTTTAGTATTCTGGCTAAGAACTGCTGTACATCAGGAAATTACCTCGTCCTGTTCAAATCGCAGATCAAGATCACTATCCGTTTGTTCATCCGAAAAAACAGGAAGGCGTCCTGGGACCATCCTTTGGACGATGAAACGGTTCATAAAATGTTGATATCGATAGAGACCTATTTTTTCTTGGTTGGGAAATCCACAGTGCAACCATTGTGCTTTAAATATCAGACAAATGAGCTTTTTTTGCTCGGCCTAGCAGATGGATCTGAGAATTTGTTCACGTACAGTTTGACACTCCTAGGGAGGTCATGTATTGGGGGTACAGTCAGCACGAGGGCTATTCATCTATCACTTCAGTCATACAGTGTACATTGTGACCTGCTCAACATTGTGGACGTAGAATATCACGGGTTCCAACGTCTCTTGCAGTCAATGAGTGTGGTGATTGATGAATTGGGATGCCTTGGTATAAATATTGCAGCAACCAACAGACTAGCGTTCAGCGACAGCAGAGTACTATTGACTTTGTTAAGATCCAGAGTGGACCTGCTGAAGAAGCGGCAAGCGCATTTAACAGCAAAAGTGCAACTCCAGTTAGCTGATCTGAAGATGTCGCCATTTCAATCAATTGGGTACATTTCTCAACTACAAGGCAATCATCACCCAGACACTTTTTCTAAATTTTCATTCCACAATAACTTAACAGAAATCAATGAAAAGTATGAAAAACTAATGAACCATGAGTGGATGTGCAGCGCACACCCACGTAAATTGCCTGGAATTTCGTTTGATACCGCCTATCCGTCCAAATCCGAAACTCCATCTCTGAAGGCAGCCGTTCTAGAGAGTGAGTGGCAAAATTTTGAGGATGCATGCAAAGAAAATAACCCTGAAGTATTGATGTCTGCGGCAACACATTTGAGAGAGATGTCAGATACAGCATGCTGTACAACTGATATGGTACACTCTAGTGGCTCTAGTGACTCTAGTGACTCTAGTGACTTTGTTTCCCATCACTCTGTTGGGTGTGAAGGGAATGATCAAATAGAAGCAGAAGTGAAAGAAAACAAAGATCTCCTTTGGTCTGAGACAGATCTGATAGAAGACAGTGAAAATAGCCAGACAAAGTGTGAAACTAGTAACCAAAATAACCCATGTGACACAAGGCCAGTGAGGCAGAGTGAAAAAGCAAATAATGGAAATAACAACCAAAAGGACTCCTGTGACACAATGCCAGTGGGGCAGAGTGAAAAGGAGCACAAGGGACACCTTATAAGTAGCCTGGCAAACAGGCTTAACACTCGGTCAAATCCGGGTATTTATGTTGCAGACGGACGAGAAAGATGGAGAGAACAGATAGATCATCTGCTTGAGAGAAAGAGATCATATGGCTTGGGGGCTGGCTCGGCGCTTCGGATATTGTCTTGCTGTATGGAGTTTGGAAGTAGATGCAAAAAAGAGTCCAAGAAAGCACCAGAGGGAAGAAGGCAACGCCAAAAAGCTCGCGAGTTGATCCGAGCAGAAATGAACTCACAAAAAAATTCCAACCAAGAGCCGAACGCTTCCCTAATAGACAGACATGATTGGCCGAGACCAGCGGTGGATTTAATGAAATGCAGCTTCGGAGAATATGACGATTATCTGAAACAGAGCAAACTGCCAGAGAAGACGACTCGAAGCGAAGAAGAAAGAAAAGTTTTCCACCAACTTTGCTCTCTCTACAACTCTTCAGAACCGGTGAAGGGAATGAGGCAAATAATCTACAATAATCAAGATGATTCTGAAATGACGATATTAGAAGCAAGGCGACAGCGAGACTACTCGGAAAAAATCATAAGAATACCACGTCTCAGACCAGTCATAGCTGAGAGCCAGTTTGCGGCGACATTGCTCAGCCAGCTCTACTACAAAGGCTCCAACAAGACTGCTCGACCTGCAGAAGGTGGCGAGCGAGACAGATGCGAGACACGGACGCAGTAAAGTTGCAGAAGTTAGGACCGTGCGACTTTATGAATAGAGCCATGAAGTGGAGAAGCGGCAATGTGTCAACCATCCTGGACCTAATTGGACCTCTGAAAGCATGGTCCAATTTTGAATACTCTGAAGAAATCAAGTTCTATGCCGTCCTATTCGTCCAGCTCCCTCTCAAAACAGTGTCCATTCTCCCGGTGCGGTCGTATAGTGCAGAGCACCTGTATCACACCATCCGAGTATACGTGAATATCAAGATGCAGCCATGTCAGCTCTGGGTCTCAGATTCGGGGAGCAACCTATCTCGATTTTCCACTCAAAATCCAGGCTATGAAGAATATGAAGAAGATCAAAATGCAAAAGTCAAGGCTTGGCAAGATCTAGCCACGGGAGAACGAGGGAAAGATCTAGAAAACCTGGGAGTTTTTGTTAGAATAACAAGTGGCGACCACAAGGTAGTCAGTAGCGTGGAGCAGGCAGTCTGGACAACGAAGAAGGTTCTCTTCTCTTTCGACCGGTCCCTAAAAACACCTTTGACCTCCTATGACTGGGCCTTTGTATTCTCAGAGGTGAGTGCGTGTGTGGCGAGCAGGCCGTTGTGTGCAACTGCAGAAGGTCGTCTCTACTCGGCAATGTCGATCCTGTCAAGCCTCGAACAAGCAGGAATGTACATGGGGGACGATCAAGTATATGTTCATCTCCAAGGAAAAGAGCAAGTGACGGCCCGTCTGGAAGAGATGAGCCGACACTTGAGTGAACTCAGAGAAATGATTGCTGAGATCCTCCTTGTGCTAATGGTCAAACCAAGCTTCATAGATGTGCAGGTTAGGAGAGAGAAGATTAAACTCCGAGACTCGGAAACAGAGGTGGGACTAAATGACATCTTCTTCTGCCCCCGTATTTTCAAGAAAATCAACAATGTGACGGGATCGCTTCTTCGCCTTCATAAATGGGGCATATCACGCCAGATAGCTCTGTTCCAGAAGGCTGGGCAATTGAAAAACACCTCGTATGTGAATCGATCTCTCGACCAATTGTTTTTGGTGGCAAAAGACAAAACAAACCAAGTGTTTGGGCAAGAGGAATGGATCCCCAGCTGGCAAATACATCACATCAAAGATTCCCAACTACCTTTAACCCCATATCTCACGTGGAACCTGGAAAGTGACAAAATTGAGGTGGAGGAAGAGGAGGTGGAAGAAGATGAGGAGGAAGGAGTAGAGAGAAAGGAGGGCGAGGTGGGAAAAGAGTATCTGTCTGAAAACAACAATCAAATCCCTCTTGAAAAGAAGACAAGGAGTGGAAGAATCATCAAGAAGCCTCAAAGATATGAGCAGCCCTAATGAGCAGTGACGTCATTATTTATTCAACACGGATTAAAACTGATGGGGAAGGACTCTGAAGGGACAGGAACCCGAAGCCAAGATCAGTTGATTCAGCTTCACCAGACAAGAGCCACACAGCTTCCCCTGCAAATGAAGACAGCAAGAGCAGGTCGTGGTGGGGGAGGACAACTGAGCAGCAGGAAGCTCCTCCCTGAGCTGAAGGATGACTGCGCGCTTCACGTATCGAGCCTCAGCTGGTTTCGACTTGGTGGACTGGTCGAAAGAGCCTGCCGACGCCACATGCGGCAGCAAACTCAAGTCAAAGCCTGCAAAATTTAAGGCGAAGCAAGATTTAAAACAATAAATCTTACCTGAAGATGGAGGAGAAGCCTCGAAAGTCGACATCCGCATTGACATCTCATCCCGACCCCTGGGAGCACCGGATGGAAGCTGTGGTGAGTCAGGAGGAGAAGGGGTGTTCAAAGACGAGCTGAGATTATCCTGAGACATGCTAGAGTCGGAACGAGCAAAACAGCAGTGGGCAGCGTGGGAGAGACTCTTTGCTCACTCAGTGTTTTGATTCCAACCCAAGTATCGTGTTTCAGAGGCCGCGGGTGAGTAAGGTACCAGGACATTGTGCCTTAAAATGAGTAAGACAATACTCGCACCCATCCAAAGTACAAATCTCAGCTTGAACAGACAAAAAGATCGGACAGTGAGACTCTCGAAAGGAACTAATGGAAAGGAAAGATTGAAGATAACAGTCTACTTTAGATCCCTCCCAAAGGGTGAAAACTGAAATTCTGAAGTAAAGCCAAGCAAAATTGTCATGCCAAACATTAAATTGTACAGGAAATATGGTTATTACGGCCTACCATATTTTAACTCTGAAGTGAAGGCAAATGCAAATAGAAATGCTCACATTAGCATGTGTTAAACAGGGCCCAATGTTTCAAAAAGTTGACACCCAATTGCAGTAAACAGTCTTTAAATACAACGTAAAATATCTTCGTTCAGATTTAATCTTCATAAGTTTTAGCTTTAGTTTATGCGCTCAGATTTAATCTTCATTTGTTTTTATCTTTATTTTATGCTTAAGTCCCAACATCAGAAAATGGGGAGAAAATGTCCATAAATATTTGTGAATATGTCCCGCCTTGTCTGTTGTTACATATATTTAATAGTGAAAAGTACAATTAGACAACAAGTAAGCAAATTGGAAAAGTTGGCGCAAGCACAGAAACCGGTTTATAGAGCAGAAAGGAGGAAACGCCGCCAATCAAAGAGCTGCGAAGCTCCGCAACGATCCAAACCAGTTCCTGCTCCAACCGCACAGCCCGAAGCCGACGCGGACACAAAACCAGTTCCAGCCCGAGAAGGTGATAAAGAGCCGGGAGCAGGGAAAGGAAACATTTCCAGCCGATCACGACTGAACACCGAGCCACAAAACACAAAGCCTCGTCATGCCAATCTTCGCACACAACGAGCCAAGCCCGAAACTCTCCAAGGCGGCCTCCATCTTCAAGGCCATCTTCCTCTACCTCTTTGACTTCCTCATGCTGCTGACCATGGTACCGCGCGGAACCACCTTATCCATCCGCCTTTGCAGCATGATCTTCCTGAGAACGGGGGCGATGGTCGGAACTGGATACGTCAACTACGCCCTCGTGCTCACCTTGCAGGCTGACCGAGGGGTGGTGGAACCTAGCTCAATCACACTGACCACAGCTCAGTTGCTCGGCCTGCCTCAGGGATGCAGCGACGACAGGGTGAAGAGGGACATTGGAGCGGGCTGGCAGGAGTTCCTCAACAAGATGGCCCAGGAGGAGGCGGTCACCAACGACCCGGCCAACTCCACCATCATCCTGGAACAGGCGGGCGGCTTTGTGGACGCTTTCGACGTCACCAACTCCACCCAAGAGTTCAAGGACTCCATTGATACATTGGAGCAGAATGACAGCGTCGTGGGCACCTTCGGCCCCAACCTATCTGCAAACACCTCCAGCCTGGACATTTCCGAGAAACAGGGCATCTTCGACAAGAACCTCACCAGCTTCCCCGTCGACAGGGAGCAAGAGAACATCATTGTGGAGGACTCCGACATCGACATCCCTGGAAACCCCCAGCTGCAGAACATCGTCTCAGCCAACCTCACCCACCCAACTTCCAACCCGGAGCAGAGGAATGCCTCCGTGGAAACCTTTTCCTCCAGCTCAGGCTACAAGAAGGAGGACGAGGCAGAGGCAGGAAGCGAGGAGGTTGAGGTGGCCAAGATCTCGAGGAAAAGCCCTAGGAAGCAGGTGAAAACCTGGACGAAGAACCAAAAGAAGGAGGCGAAGAGGCAGATGAGAGGATCCAAGTGTAGCTGCAGTTTGGACCTCAAGGTCCTCGGAGCTGCAATCTTCATGGGGCTACTGATCATCAGCCTCGTAGCCACCATGTTGGCTCTGATGGGCTGGTACCGCAGCATGAGGCAGGCACACAAGCTCCAGCAGAACAGGGCCATTGGGCAGGAGGAGATCCAGACGACCAGCCTCTAGGTGAAGAAGACAGAGGTCTTCTCCACCTTGTTCTTGTGGTAGTGTTGCGGGCCCTCCCGATCCTCGCTGGCGCATTTTGTATGGGCCAGTAAAGAGACACCTGTGACCGCGTCGACAACATTTTTCATTTGCTATGTCACTTTTGAACCCTCAGCCTGC
>Ga0307385_10000012_pt1 | contig 12848 bp, 1 predicted proteins | sample SouOceMePS1032R2_FD_203302 | JGI IMG/M metagenome (GOLD analysis project Ga0307385, IMG submission 203302) | Metatranscriptome of marine eukaryotic phytoplankton communities from South Atlantic Ocean - PS103-2.R2 (Eukaryote Community... | ecosystem: Environmental > Aquatic > Marine > Oceanic...
AGCTAATATTGCTTGATTCACTTCTACAAGAGATAAAAATCTCTTGAAGTTTAATTATGTGGTGGGGTGGTGGGGGTGGTAATAGGGATCAACAAAATCCTTCTGAGGAAGGAAACCCGACCAGCCCTATAGCAATTACTGGAAGAGGAAGGAGAAGAAAGCAATCTACAGACAGCTCAACATCCAGCCCACCATCAAGCAGCCCACTGTCTTCCTCACTAGGAAGCAGCTATGGGTCGCCTGGTAGCGACCTGGCAGAGATGAGGGACCTCAAGAACAACTTCAGCAACCAGGAGCAACTCCTTGGTCAGCTGAGAGATGTCTTGCAGAGCAACAACCAGAGGCTGCAGAGCAAAGAGAAGGAGGACTACGCCAGCAGACTGGCGCAGATGAGGTCTAACAGGAAAGGCGGGGCCATCAGCAAGGTTGCGCCTGTTGTTGAGCAAAAGAAGGAAGACACAGAAGCAGCAGGAAAGAAGAGCAGAGGTGCTAGAATGCAAATGCTGAGAAAACAACTTGAGGAATCAAAAGTCAGGCAGGACGCGGAGCTTTCTTCAAGACAAGACCTTGAGAACATAGTGGCTGGGCTTCAGAGAGAGCTAGAGGAGAGGGACTCCATGATTCAAAACCTGCAGCTGGGAAGTGTGAGCGGAAGTGTGACAAGCTCAGTCTTGGGCTCTCCTTTCGTGATGAGCCCAGACCAGGGCAGCCCTACAGACAGCCCAGGCAACAGCACTCCTCCGGCAGGATATTCTGAGGGTTACGGGAGCTCCAGCTCATATTATGACCTCAAAGAGCTGGTGTCAGCTAAAGATAACAAGATCTTGGAACAAAATGAAAAGATTGCACATTTTAACAGACGAGTATGGGATTTGGAGGAGGGGCTCAAGGAGAAAGATGAGATCATCAGTGCTAGGACGCAAGCAGTTGGTCTGGCAAGTGCTAGTCTGGCAGCAAAGGGCAAGGATACCTTGGACCAGCTGGAGGACACCAGGCAGGAGTTGAGAAGTCTCCAGGATAACTGGAGTAGAGAGCAGGGAGAATGGAGGAAGGAGAGAGAGGAGACAAGGATACTACTGGAGGGAGCAAATGCAAGAGTGGAAAGCTTGCAAGAGGCAAATAGGAGATTAGAAAGAAGCAGAGAGGAAGTTGGAAGCAAAAATCAGGAGCTGAAAGAGATGGTAGGGAAGTTAGAGGATGATTTAGCTGGTGTCAAAAGTAGAGCTAGAGAAGACAAAATACTGCTGGAAGCTAGGGTGGAGGAAATAGAGGAAGAAAGAAATGCCCTGGATGAAAAAATTGTCAAGAAGGAAGAAATTCTTGAAAAACGAATCCATAGTCTGGAATCAAGAAGCAAGGAGAACACACCAGAGAGGGAGGAAGAGGAGAGAATTGCAGAATTGGAGAATGCCCTGGCAGAAGCTGAGGAGGAGAGAGGTGCTCTGCAGCTTAAATTAGTCGATTTAGAGGAAATGGCAGCTGCTGAACAGAAACTGAAGGCTCGTGTGAAGGATGCCGAGGAGTCAAGCAGAAGAGTTGGAGATGAGCTGGACAGCCAGAGAAGAGCTGCCAGCATGGCAGAGTCAGATAAAATTGACCTTATGGAGGCTGTGGCAACCAGGGACACAGAAATTGAAGCTCTTCAAGCTGAGATAGGAAAATTGGTTTCTGGAAGAGAAGAGCTGGCTAGAGAAAGATTGGAGCTGGAAATCAGGTGTGTTCAGCTAGAGGAAGAAAGAGATAAATGGGAGGGAGAAAAATTGGAATTTATTCAACAAATCGAAGAGATAAAATCCCAAGCAAAGGTTGATATCTTGCCCCTTAAGGAGCTAACAATTAAACATGCTGAACTTGTGACTGAGCATGACAAGTTTAGCAAAGAACATGCTGCTGCTATGGATAGAAGCAGATTGTATGACAAAGACATGCTTGACAAATCAAGGAAGATAAAGGAACAGACTATTAATTTGAAAACTCTAGAAAATCTTCTTCATGAAAAAACTAAAGAGATTTCTTTCCAGCTTAGTGAAGTTGATTTAAAACAGAAAGAACTCATTAAGGCCAAGGAAACAATAGTCAATTTTGAAGATGTTATCAGCAAAAAAGAATCTGAACTTACTGAGTTGAAAACTATTCTTGGTGAGAGTGAGGAGCATTCAAAACTGATAAATATGAATAACAGAATTGATGAACTAGAAAAAGACTTAAATATTCTCATTGAGGACAAATCAACTCTTGAGCAAGAAATTGAACAAAAGAACAATTATTTTGAGACTCTTCAGCAAACATTTGAACTTCAAAAAGAAGAGTTGTATAAACTTCTGGAAGAAAACAACAATAAAAAGGTTGTTGTTGATGATAACAACAACAAAATGTTGAAAAGGATTCAAGAATTAGAAGAAGTTGTTGAATCTAGTTCAATAGAACTTGAAGAAGAGAGACAAAAGCTAGAAGCATCTTTACATGAAAATAAAGAAATTAATAGTTTAAGTGAAACTAAAAAACTAGCATTTGAGGAAATCCAAACAAGGCTTGAATTAGCTGAAAAGGCCCTTGAAGAACAGCATGTTAAGTTTGAAGAAGTACAGAAAGCATTGGAAAGCAAAACTTTGGAAATGAGAGAAGCTAATAACATTAATGAAGATATAAGCCAACAAATTGAGACTTATGAAAACGAAATAAAATGTTTGAGACAGAACGTTTCAGATAAAGAAGAATCATCAAGTAAAAATGCAAAAGAATCAGACGACCTCAGTAAAGAGTTCAGAGTTAAAATGGAGAAAATTCAGAGCCTGGAGTTAGATGTAGAAATGAAATCTGAAGAAATACAAACTATGAATGAAGAAGTCATGTCAAAATATAAGATAATTGAAGAACTTCAAACTCAAATAGATTCATTAGAACAGACCTGTTCATTGGCAAATGAAAAAGAAAGTGACCTTAAATCTTCCAATGGTGAGTTGTTAGTAGAAATTTCTCGACTGAAAAATACAAGTCAAAACCAGATAGATGAACTGGCCTCTAAAAATACTGGTTTGGAAAGATTACAGACAGTCATCGATGTGTTGGAAAAGGAAGGGCAATCTTCTGAATCTGATTTGAGCAACCAGCTGATTAAATCAAACGAAGAGCTTTCACTAAAAGAAAAAGAAATTGTCAAACTTAAAAAAGAAGTTGAACTTTTAACTGGTGAAATAGCTAATGTTGATGTTGAGGAAAATAACAAGTTATATAAACAACTTGAAGAAATGTCCATAACCCTGACATCCCTTCAACAAATGAAAGAAAACTATGAAGAAAAAATAAGAACTTTAGAAAATGAAAATAATAGTCTAGAAGAACTATCTGCAGATATTGCTGAATCAAGGAGGCAAATTCTTAAAAAGGATGAAGACATTGCTTCACTGCAAGAAAAACTAGAAATTAAGGTGTCAGAGCTTTCAAAGAAAGAAACTGAAAACTTTGACATACAGAATTCTGATAAAGATGAATTTTATGAAAAACAGCAAGCTGAGCAAATTCAAATCCTAAGAATACAATTGAAGGAAAAATGTGAGCTCCTACAGGCAAGGGTTGGTGATGAAAAACTAAAGTCAAAACTTGAAGAAAAGGGTGAAGATATTGAATTGAAAAATCAAGAAATAGAAGATTTAAGAATAGTTATTAAAAAATCTGAAGTAGAAACAATTAAACTTGAATCAAGAATGGCAGAAATTGAACAATTTAGACAGGAAGTTGCAAAGGAAGCAAATCAACACATGGAGGAAACTGGAGACAAAATAAGAGAATTGAAGACACAATTTGAAAACAAGCAAGAAGAGGCCACCCAGTTAATCCAAGAAAAAGAAGAATTAAATTCTAATCTGCAAAGAATATCTGGAGAATTAAAATCATTGGAAGCTAAATACAATGACTTGCTAAAAAAATCAAGTAATGCTGATCTCATTAAGGAGAAAGACTTATTGAAAGAGAAAAATGAAAAATTGACCAGCATGTGCAAAAAGTATTTAGCTAAAGTAAAGCAACAAGAAGCAATTATGAAAGAAAAAGAAGGATTGGTTGAAAACAACCAAATCGAAGAATTCAATACTAAAATTTCTAAATTTGAATTAGAAATCAATCAAGCTAAGGCTGAAAATGCAATTCTCACGGATGAAATGGCTTCAAAATATCAGATAATTGAAGATCTACAGAATCAGATTGAACAAAAGGAAGCAGAATGTGAAAAGTGGGAAAGGGAATGTTCAGAGAAGGAAAACAGGTTAATGCAGAAAGAAATTGAAAAGGATGATATCATAAGGGAATTAAAACAAAAGCTAGAAGAAGTCCCAGAAGACATATCTATCCCTGTAAATGTGGCTGAAGCTGCTTTGGCTCATGAAAAGACCAAAACTGAGCTGCTAAATCTAAGAGAAAAATGCAAAAAGCTTATTGTTAAGGTCAAGCAACAAGATGCCCAAATAAAAAGGAAGGCCAGAGATAGTACTTCAAGTGAAGCATCTGTTGCCCCTAACGAAGACAATGAAGCTTCATCTCAAGAGATTGAAAAACTTAATAAGGAAAATAAGGAGTTGAAAAAGGTCCAAGAAGAACTGTCAGTAACTTCATCTAATCATATTGGTCAACTACAGAAAGAAATTGATTCTTTTAAGAAGAATCAAGAAGATATATCTTATTCTGAAGAATTTGATCAAATGATGAATGAAATTCAAGAGTTGAAAAAACGAAATGAAGATTTTGTGAAAGAAAGGAATGATACAGACCTCCATGGGGAAAATTATAAACTTAAAGAAAAGCTTGAAACTTTGAAAAAAGAAAGAACTGCTCTGAATGAAGACCACCTATCACTGAAAGAAACAATAAAAGAATTGAATATGACTAATAAGCACTTAGGAAATAGAGTGGAAGAAACAATTGACGAACTAAAGAAAATTAGAGAGTCCAATATTGTTAATCAGATGGCAGCTAGTCCTATGCTGAGCCAAGAAAAAGGATCTGCATTTGGAGGGTTTGGAGAGGACGGAGATGATGGTTGGGTGTCTCCTGAGCCTGAAGCAGAAAAAGTAGCAGTTGAAGTTGAAGCTGAAGCTGAATCAGATGGATGGGGTGGATGGGGTACAACTGAAGAGATTGAAGATATAAAATCCCCAGATGTTGAAGATGGCCTCAATGTTATTGAGGTTCAAAAAGAGGAACCTACAAATGCTGAAGGCTGGGGAGGTTGGGATGAGGAAATGGCCACACCAGCCACACCAAGCCCTGTGCCAACAGATCCAGACACAACTCCAGCTGCTTTCCCAGATGGTCCTAGAAATGAGGGAGGGCAGCTTGTTGAAAGAGAAGCTGATATTGAAGATGGGTGGGGAGATGACAGCTGGGGAGGATTTGGAGTTGATAACAGCCAGGGAAACTCTGCCCTGGCAGCCAATCTTAGGATTGGAGAGAAAGATGATGACGGTCTAGCAGGTGTTGCCAGAGCTGATAGTGCTGAAATAAGGGAGGGTTCTGCAGGTCCTAGTGGAACTCGCACTGATTCATCAAGAAGTATGGCATTACAGCTTCAGGGTAAAGTTGCTGAAAAAGAGTCAGTCATTGAGTCAATGGAAAATGAGTTGAAGAACTTAAAGCAAAGATTTGAAACAGTTGAGGAAGAACTTATTACAATTCAAGAGCAGAAAGATGAAGTTGAAAAACAATTTACAAAGGAGAGGAAGCTAAAAGCAATGCAGGAAACTGAAACTGAAAAACTTAAAGAAAATGTTTCAGAATTGTCAAAATTGATTGAAGAATCTGAGACTTTGAAAAAAAATGTTGATAAATTTCAGACAGAAAAATATTGCCTTGAAGAAAATTTGAAAGAAACAATTGAAGCAAAGGAAGAATTAGAAAGGAAAATCTTAACATTAGAAGAAGCTTCAAAAGATATGGAAGGCCTTTTTGGTGTTGAAGAGAACTATAAGGAGTGTCTTACAACTATCAACAATCTTGAGGAACAGATTGTTCAAGCAGACATGAACTCTCAATCAATTGAAAATAAGCTAAAATTGGATATAGATAAAAAACAGATCGAAATTAACTATGTTGAAATTGAGATGAAGAACCTAACTGAGCAGCTTGAAACAAGTGAGAATAGTTTGACTGACCTAAATGAAACAGTTGGAAAACTGACTGAAAGAAGAAATTCTTTAGACTCAACAGTCAATGATCTTCAGGCAACTGTTTCCAAACATAAGGAAGAAGTAGAAATCTATCAGACAAAGATTGCTGCCATGGAATCCCAAGGTGATAGAACTGAAGAAATAGTTCATCTGAACAATCAAGTCCAACAGGTAAGCAACAAACTTCAATCTAAAAATGAAGAAATTGAGCAACTTTCAATTTTGAGAAACAACCTCTTTACTGATAATGACGCATTGAAAACTAATTACAACCAACAAATAAAACTAAACCAACAACAATGCGAAAGCATATCAAGCAGTGAAGATAGACTTAATGCTCTTCAAGTTGAGCTCCAACAATCAGTGGCATTAGCTGAGGAAGATCAACTTAAGATGCGAAATTCCAAACAAGAACTAGAAAAACAATTAGGCAGTCTTCATTCCATGGTAATGGATGTTACATCAGAGAATGAAACCATACAGGCTGAACTGGTGTCTGCACAGCATCAAATCTCTGCAGATCAGGACCAGATCAATCAGCTCCAATCTGACTTGAATGCTGTACCAAGACCCTCAGTACAGCACCCACCACCAGACATTACCAACAATGGCCAGCAGCCAGATGTTGCAGCAAGAAATGTAAACCCAGACATAATGCGAGGACCAATTAACCCAGGACCTGACATTATGCAAGGTCCAGTAAATGTCAATCCTGACATAATGGGTGGAGCTCAGCCTTTACAGCAGCCACTTGACCTGGTTCAACAACAACAGGGCTGGGGATGGGGAGATAACAATGATGCTGCCGAAGCAGCTGGCTGGTTTGATGACTTTGAAGCTGAGCCACCTCAGTACCAGATACCAGATGTTGAACAGGTACATGCTCAAATTCAACAAGCACATGCAGGGAACAGGGAGCACGAGTTGCAACAGACAATCTCTGTGCAGACAAGCACAATTCATCAACATGAGCATACTATCCAGCAACATGAAACTAATTTCCAACTACAACAAAGCAGAATGCAGGAGCTTGATGTTGCAATCAGGCAACATAAAGACAATATCAAACAGCATTTAGCCAAAATAGAACAGTACAGAAATGCTGATGAAAATAACTTAAAAGCAATAGAACAACTAGAAGCAAATATATGGCAGATTACAGATGAAAAGCAACAGCTAGCTTTGAAAAGTGTTAATTTTGAAGCTCACATTCATGAACTGATGTCAGAACAGGACCAACTAAAATCAAAAGCATCAGAAACAGAACAACTTCAAAGCAAGATTGCGGAGGCAAACATGAGTTTAGGAAACAAGGACAATGAATGCGAGTTGCTCAGATCTCAGCTGAATCAGGCCAATACACACAGCACATGTGAAGCTGAGTTGGCACGACAGTACGAACAGCTGCAGACAGCTCAAACTAGTTTGGAAAAGCTGTCAAATGACTATCAAAACATTTTGTCTGAGTTGGAAGAAACACGGAACAAAAACCAAAGTGTTGAGGAACAAATAACCTTGTCCCAGTCTTCCCAATTTTCAGCAGGCTCAGAATTGGTCATGGCAGCAACTGCACCAGTAAAAATTTCTCACCAGCAGGAATCTCATGAGCATCACTATCAGAGCCCTCCACCAGCTGTTTTCAATTGGAATGCAGTAGCAGAAGTAAAAGAAGACAATGCGAGTGCTTTCTTTGCAGCTCCACATCAAGACCATTCTGCAGCAAGTTTCTTTGAGGATATTGGTGCACCATCAGCTGTTCCTCAAGTTGACAACTTCTTTGAAGGAATTGACACACCACAACCTACAGTTCCTGCTCATCCAACTGCAGTGTACCAACAGGAACCACAGCCTAACAGCCCACACAGCAACTCATATAATGAACTAGTTAATCTGCAAGACCAACTTAGAATGAAGGTTGTACATTCAGAACAACTTTCAACAGACCTTAATGATCTAAGGATTCAATTGGAAGACAAACAATTGGAGGCTGAATCCCTACACACAGAATTGGAGAAAGTTAAAGTGAAAAAATTCCAAGAAATATCTATGCTTCAAGAAGATCTAGAAAGTAGTCAGAATAGTTCGGCAGAAAAGGAAAGTTTGGCAGAACAAGTTTTGTTGCTTACAGATTCCATGACACTCAGTAAAATAACTATTGAGGACCTACAGGGACAACTCATAAAACTAAGAGAATCAATTCCAGAAGAAGACCACACAGAAGGGCAAAACACAACTTTGATGGCTCAACCATTACAACAACAAGATGCTACTTCAACTTCTGCATTATTTGAACAAATTGAAACAACATCTTCATTTAGAACAGATGAAATAGAATCAACAGCATCTCTGTTTGGACAAGAGCAAACAGCTTCAACATCATCACTCTTTGGACAAGAGAAAACAAATTCAACAGCATCCCTCTTTGGACAAGAGGAGACAACTACAGCAGCATCCATATTTGGACAAGAAACAACTTCTTCCACATCATCTTTGTTTGGACAAGAACAATCAATAGCCCCATCTGAGAGTGTTAATGATGCCGCCTTACCTACAGTAACTGAGCTTAAGCCAGACGAGATGTTGGCAAATCTGACCTGGTACCAGACAGAGCTAGCTCAGTACCAACAAGCCTGTGCTGACTGGCAAGTATGGGGAGATACTAAGAGTCAAGAAATGAATGAACTGAATGAAAGTCTAAGTTACCAAACAGAAGCATTCAGAATTAAAAATGCAGAAAATGAAAAATTAACACAGCAGATGAAAGAAAAGGAAGAAAGTAACAAAAAGAATGATATGCAGAATATGCTAAAATTAAAGGAACTTGAAGTGTTAGACCTAAAAGAAACGGTTGAAAGATTTGAGAGTGAGAAGGAAGAACTTTCTGAGGAGATCAACGAGATGAGAAACACAATTGATGAACTAAGAAGTATAAATGACAATGTAGAAAGCTATAGAGACGATTCTGCAATGTTAGATGACACTAAAAACAATCTTGATGAAGTAACCAGAGAGCGAGCAAAATTGAATTCAGAACTAACAGATCTTAGAAATGAAATGGCCACTGTAAGGTTTAGTAATGATAAAACCATAAAAGATCTAAGAAATGAAATGGAGGGCAAAATTCAGGAAATAGATAACCTGAATAAGAGGGTATTTGATGCAACTGAAAAAATTAAAGATTTGGAAAAATCATTGGAAGAAGAAAAGAAAATGCAAGAAGAAATTGGAGATGAGTATGAAGGCATGCAGCTACAGGTACAGGAGTCAACAGCAAGAATAAGTGAACTTGTAAAAGAAATTGATTTCTTGAAGATGGAATCAGATACAAAAATAGAAGAGGATAAACAAGTTAAAGAAGTACTCATATCACTAGATTCAGCCAGTGTTGAAGAATTGACACAGAAAGCTACAGACTTGACTGCAGAACTAGATCAGTACAAGCAAACGTGTCTCGACTGGAATGCATGGTCTGAAAACAAGACCCTGGAATATAACCAGCTCCTGGAGGCCTACAACCAGTATGTAGAAGCATATAATAATCTGAAGGCAGAATTTGATTCTGTGTTGGAGCAATCTGTCAAAACTGCGGAGGATACAGAATCTGTCAAAACTACAGAGGATACAGAATCTGTCAAAACTGCAGAGGATACAGAATCTATCAAAACTCCAGAGGAAACAGACAATAGTAAAGAACATGAGAAAGAAATTCGTGAGAATAAAGCAACTATAGAACAACTGAAATTAGAAATTGAAAGTAATGAAAAAGAAATTGCATTTAGTTCTGTCGAAAAAAATAGTGAAATAGACAAGCTGAATCTGGAAATAGAAGAAAAAAGTAAAGAATTAGAAGAGCTCCTCGGAGTAGAGGAAAGATATAAAACTTCTCTATCCAATATTAGTGAGCTAGAAGAGCAAATGATTCAGGCCGATATGAATGCTGAATCAAATGAATTAAAACTGAAGTTAGATATTGAAGAAAGAGAAACTTCAATCGCCACTTTACAGGAAGAAGTAAAGAAATTAACAGAACAAAAGGAAATACAAAATATATCTGAAATTGCCAACCTCACAGAAGAACTTGATGGTAAAGTTATGGAAATGGAAGGTAAAGCTCTTGAGTACAATACACTACTGGAAGCATACAATCAGTATGTAGTGGCCTATGATTACATCAACAATGAATTTACAACTCTAAAGAGCCAATCATCTTATTTGCCAGCTCAAGAAGCCGCAAATGCTGATCAACAAAGGAATAATCAGCCTGAAAAGGAACAAGAAGAAAATGATGAAAATCAATCAATTGTCGAATTACAAACATTGTTATTGGAGAAGGAGACAATAATCACAGAGCTAAGACAACAGGTGGATTTGAAGGAAAAGGAATTAGTTGAAAAAACTTGTGCTGTTGCAAAAATGAACATCAGCTCGGCTTTGTCCAAATCTCTTCAAGTCATCAAGCAAACAAGTACTGAAGTAAAACCTATTGAAAAAGTATTGGAGATTTCAAATCAATCATCAGAAAATATATCACCTGATGAATCTGTGGTTGAAACAACCTCTGAAATTGTTGAGGTTGCTGCAGAACAACCGTGGGAAGAGTCTGAGGGATGGGGTGTTGAAGAAACTGCTGAAGTACAACAATCTTCTTCATCGGAAGTTCTTCTCCTTGAAACAGAGATAAGTGAATTGAGACAAAAGATAAGAGAATTGGAGGATGAAAAGTCCAAAAACACCGACGATCTTAATTCAGCTAAATTAAAGAATGGAAAGTTTTTGGTGAAGGTCAAGCAATTGACGAAAGAAATGGAAACCCTGAAGAAAAGCAAGAGCAAGTCCCCAGAACTAGATGATCTTGACAGAGCTCTTCATGATGAAATAAAACATCAGGCTGAAAAATGTCAGGCTGATCTAAAAGAGTCAAGAAAAGAAATTGACAATTTAAGGATAGAGAAGGAATATCTTGCGAAAAAACTTGACACACTGGAAACTGCAAATGAACGTTTGATTGAGATGAAGGAAAAGCAAGACAATGAAGTTGAATTCCTTCAGCATAACAATAAAGACCTGGGCAACCAAATTGATGGGCTGAATTGGAATATTTCAGAGCTTGAGGAAAGAAGAGAAAGTGAAGTAGCAGAATTAACAAATAAGCTGACTGTTTTTACAAGTCAAGAAAATGTGGATCTTGATAGTAACCAACTAAAGACAGAAATTGCATCTTTAAAGTCTCAGCTTTCAGAAGCTCACAAGGAATCAGATAGATTGAGATCTGACCTCTCTGCCACGAACGAAGCACTGGTGATGGCTCACAGTGAAACAGCAACCGTTAAAAGTCAAATAATTGATTTGCAAGATTCTATTGATCGCCTAGCCAATGAAAAAGAAAATATTCAGGCTGAAAATGACAACCTGAAAGGTGTTTCTGGAAGTGAATCAGAAGGTTTTGATGAAATTCAGAAACTGAATGCAACACTAAACAACGAAATAGCCAGCTTGAAAGATTACATTGAAAACCAGAATCTGTACAGTACCCCAGCAATTACATCCCAATCACAAGACATCTCGGAGGTTAATCATCTAAAAGCTCAGATTCAACGTGAACAGAATTTGGTGATCCATCTTGAGCAAGACCTTCAAGCAAAAGAATCTTCACTGGATATGCTAGAAAATGAATTGATGTCTGTAAGAGAACAGAAAACTCACCAAGAGGTGGAATTAAGATCAAAGCTGGAGTCCCCTAGAGAATCATTTGACAGGGAGATTTTGTCAGCTTTCTCTGACCATGACTTGGTGAGTGAAAACTTACAGCTAAAGGCAGACCTGGATAGCTCTATGCGAGAGAGAAGACAGATGGCGGGATGTATACAGAACTGGACAGAGGAGCTCAACAAGGATGAAATCAGTAGCCTTGGTGAGGATGGCCTCAGACAAGAGCTCAGCATTGCTATCAAAACACTGCAGATTAAAGATCATAAGTGTGAAGAAATTACCACAGAGAATATTCGCCTGATAGAGGAGCGCGACACTCTCATGCTGAAACTCTCAACAGTGATGAGGCAGCTAGAAGGCAGCAGAACAGCCAGCGCAATGAGCAGCATGGCAGGGTCAAGAACTACAACACCAGTACCTGGCGCTGGGGCTATGTCATCCATCATGCCACACTTCGACCCTCATGCAGAGATTAGGGGTCTTCATTCCAAACTGGAGGAGTTGCGGCGACTGAATTACTCTCTGGATGTTGAACTCCAGAGGGAGAGGGGGGACAGGGTCAACATGGAGCAGAGAGTGATGGCGCCCAGGTCCAGGCATGCAAGTCAGATGCTACCTGATAACAAGAAATCAGAGAGTCCTGTGAAAGTACAGCATATCTGAATCTTTTGGCTGAAACTCCTGGCCTGTGATAATTGAAGTTCTTATTCCGCTTTTAAGATCCAGCAAACAAATGAACTGATACCAGCAGTGATAGTGATAGTGGTGATGGGTGTTTTTCAAGTTGAAAATAGGGCTATGTTGACGGATGGGTAAATAGTCATTACTTATCGGGCAGCTTGGTCCTCTTTCGTAGTTTTTATCACTAAACCTGGCCCAGATGTCCAGATGTACTTACCTTAGTATTTTGATTGATTAGAACAGAGGGTTTTATAAATTTTATAAATGAGCAACTACAGTCAAATTTTGACCCTAAACCTG
>Ga0307385_10000014_pt1 | contig 12148 bp, 1 predicted proteins | sample SouOceMePS1032R2_FD_203302 | JGI IMG/M metagenome (GOLD analysis project Ga0307385, IMG submission 203302) | Metatranscriptome of marine eukaryotic phytoplankton communities from South Atlantic Ocean - PS103-2.R2 (Eukaryote Community... | ecosystem: Environmental > Aquatic > Marine > Oceanic...
AATAGACCGGCTGCAGTGTGAGCTATTCTGCATGTTCAGTGATGGTGACTGTTAACTTAGATTATGATTCTAAGCATTGTTAAAATATCAAAATAGCAAAATGTCAGATTATTTACCTCAAAATCCTGAGGATGTGAAGGATTTTGAGAAGGGCCGCATCAGGGCCCTACAGGAGGAGAGGCTGCATATTCAGAAGAAGACTTTCACAAAGTGGATGAACTCCTTCTTGTTAAAGGGAAAGATGGAGGTTGAGGACCTCTTCACCGATCTTGCAGATGGACGAAAACTGCTGAAACTTCTTGAGATTATTTCTGGAGAAAAGTTAGGCAAACCCAACTCTGGAAAAATGCGAGTTCATTGCATTGAGAATGTTAACAAGAGCTTGGCCTTCCTCCATACCAAGGTTAGACTGGAAAACATTGGGGCAGAGGATATTGTGGATGGAAATCCAAGGATGATATTAGGGCTCATCTGGACAATTATTCTCAGGTTTCAAATTCAGGAGATTGAAATTGATGTTGATGAAGATGATGACACATCAACTTCCAAAAAATCCGCCAAGGAAGCCCTTCTTCTGTGGTGCCAACGAAAGACTAATGGATATAAAAATGTAGCCATCAGAGACTTCTCCAGTTCTTGGCAGAGTGGACTGGGTTTCAATGCCTTAATTCATAGTCATAGGCCTGACCTTGTGAACTTCAACAACTTAGACAAGGATGACAATCTCGGCAACCTTAGGTCAGCATTTGACATTGCTGAAAAGCATCTTGGCATTCCAAGACTATTGGATGCAGAAGATGTTGATGTCTCCAAGCCTGATGAAAAGTCTGTGATCACTTATGTAGCCTCATGCTATCACACTTTCTCCAAAATGAAAGCTGGTGCAACAGGAGGGAAAAGAATTGGCAACATTGTTATGAAAATCAAGAACATTGAAGACCAACAAGCCAGCTTTGAGTCATACAGCACCAATCTGCTGTTGTGGATCCAAGACAAGACAGTTCAAATGCAAAACAGAGATTTCTCGAATAACCTGGATGGTATTCAAGTTGACTTTAGAAATTTCAAGGACTACAGAACAGTTGAGAAGCCTCCAAAATACAGAGAGAAAGTAGAGATTGAAGCCACATACTTTGATATTCAAATCAAGCGACAGCAATTGAGGCAAGCTGCCTATGTGCCCCCTGAAGGCCAGAGACCTCATGACATAGATCTGGCTTGGGTGCAGCTTGAAAAGCAGGAGTATTTGCTGGAGGTTGCCTTGAAAGAGGAGCTACTAAGACAGGAGAAGTTGGAGCAGCTTGCCTTGAAGTATGAGAGGAAGTCAGTGTTAAGAGATGGGTATCTGAACGAGATGATAGGAGTGTTGTCAGACCCAAGGTATGGGTCCAACCTACAGCAAGTGGATGCTAGTGTCAAAAAGCACGAGGCTATCTCTGCTGACATTCTGGCCAGGCAGGAGAGGTTCCTGGACTTGAAGGCCATGAGCAGTCAGCTACAACAAGATAGATATTGGAAATGGGAGGAAGTTAGGGACAGAGAGATAGCTATCATGCAGAGGTGGGATTATTTGCTGGAGTTGCTGAGAAAACATAGAGAAAAGTTGGAGCGTTACTCGAGCATCATTACCATGCAAAGGGAGATAGACACACTTGCCGTGACAATCCAAATGCTGAAACAGGACTTAGAAACTTCAGAGTCCGGTAGCCACCTGTTGGATGTCCAGGAGAAGCTTCAAAAGTTCCAAATCCAGGAATCTCAGGTGAATGCCATGGCTGAGACTATCAAGAAGGTTTCCAAGCAGTGCAAGTCTGTTTTGAGCAACCAAGAGCTAGATGAGGGTCAAGGCAAGGTGATCCAGTCAAAGATGGAGGAGCTAGAGAACCAATTCAAAGCCCTACTCGCACTTACCAAGAAAAGACAAGTTTTTTTGGAAGACTTTCCCTCGTTTATGAGCTCATTCAGGATTTTGAGGAGGAGGGACAGTGGTGTGATGAGAAACTAGCTGTCTGCTCTGCCAGTATAACAGCCAAAGACCTGAGGGCACTAACCAGCCTTCAGCAGAAGCACAAGGCACTGGAGGACGAGATGGTGAGGAGGCACAACAGGTTTTTGTCTGGACCCCTTTCCACAGGACAGGATATGATCTCCAATGGAAATCCACTTTCTGATCAGCTGGAAGAAAGGATCAAAGTGGTGCAAGCTAAATGGGCCATGCTCAAGGAAGAAGCTGCAAAGAAGAGAGTTACACTTGAGTCAGCAACTGATGCTTACCTCTTCTTCTCGGACTGCAATGAGACAGACTCTGTCATCAAAGAGTCAATCACATTGGCCAAGTCAAGGGACTTTGGCCAAGATAAGTTGACAGCCCTTTCTCTCCTGCAGAGACACAAGCATCTGCAAGACAAGATTCAGTCCATTGAAGGGGATGTATCAAAAGTGGAGGTTGCGGGGGACAAGCTTAAGAATAGTCACATTTCTGATGAGGCTTTGTATTTGACTGCTGACCCTGCCAAGAATGAGGACTCAGAGAAGCTAGTGGCAACAGAGGTCTGGGAAGACGAACCATTTGAAAGAACAGAGATACAGAAAGTGATTGAAGAAAGGAAGGTTCCCCAAGTGAAGAGTCTATACCCCTATCAGGGGCATGGTTTGGATGTGAAGAAAGGTGAAGTGATGTTCCTTCTTGACAAAACTAATCAAGATTGGTGGAATATCAGGAAAAACAATGGAGAAAACGGATTTGTACCCGCCAACTATGTCAAGGAAATTGATCCTAAATTAGTGAGCGTTGAGGTCAAGAAGCCAATTGTAGTCAAGGATGTAAGGAAAGTTAAGAAAACCCAGTATATCAAGCAAAAGGTTCCTCAAAACAACCTAACATCAGGGAAAGACATCATTGGTGAGCGCCAGAATGCTATCAAAGATAGTTATGACCTTCTCAAGAAACTCAGTAGGGAAAGACAAGAGATTTTGCAGAATTCTTTGCGATTATTTGATTATTACTCTGAATGTGAAGATTTCAATAAGTGGATGAAAGATAGGAGCAAAGCAATTACTGCTGACGAGAATGATGTCGTCAAAGCTACAAAAGCATTTGAAAAGTTTTTAACTGACTTCTCAGCTAATAAGAAACGGTTGGAACAGATAGACATTGCTGCCAAGGAGCTGGAGATTATTTTCCCAGAGTTGAAGAAAGATGTTTCTAGCAGAGATAGAGAGACCCATAAGATCTATGATGGTCTTGTTAAACTTCAAGAGCAACAAGAAAAGAATCTTGAGGGTTCAGCAAGTGTAATTTTCTTCCAAAAATCATGTGAAGATGTTTGTGACTGGATCACTGAGAAGTCTGAGAAGCTGGAGATGGATGATCTGGCAAAGGACCTGACTACTGTCAAGGCATTGCAGAGGAAGCACAAGGGTATTGAGAGAGAGCTTGCGCCTATCAAGGACAAGGTTGGGCAAGTGACCCAGTTGGGCCAGGATGTGATAGACAGCTTCCCTGCAGAGAGGGGAAACATAGAGAAGAAAACCACAGAGGTGCAGGAAAAATGGGAGATGCTGGAGAACAAAGCCAAGGAGAGGAGCAAGCGATTGGAGGATGCTGTGGGCATGCAGTTGTTCACAAGTGGGGTTAAGACTTTACAGCAGTGGGTCGACACCACTAAAAATGCTCTTAATGCTAATGAACATGTAAGGGATGTACAAACTGCTGAGGAACTGCTGAACAAACATGCAGAGATTGGAGATGAGATCCGAAACAAACAAGATGAGTTTGGATCCTTGATACAATTAGGACAGAAGATGTATGAGAGACAACCAAGCCAGGATATAGAGGAGAAAATCAACAGCTTGGGAGAGGAAAGAAAAGCTGTCTTAAGAGGTTGGCAGGAAAAGGGGGACTGGCTCAGACAGGTGAGGGATCTCCAGCTGTTCAACAGGGAGGCTGATCAGGTGGACGCATCAACTTCTGCCCAGGCTAAACTTTTGGACAACATGGGGGCTGGAGACAGTTTACCAGATGTGGAGGCTAGCCTAAAAAGGCACGAAGATTCTAGTGCTACAGTAAATGCTCAGGAAGACAGGGTTGGAGCTCTTGTAGAGATGGCTAATAGATTGCTAGAGGCGGGTCATTACAGTAATGACACCATCATGGAGAAGAAGGACAAGATAGAGAAAGCAAGAGAAATGCTGAAACAGAAGAGTGCTAATAAAAGAGGTGAATTGGATGAAAACAAATTGTTCCAGGAGTTTAAAACAGAAGTTGAAGAGATGAACAAATTTGTAACAGAAAAGAAAAAGTTGGTAAGGGAGGACTCATTTAGGGATGGCACGAATAACATGAAAGCCAAAATCAAGAAGCACCAAGTTCTGGATGGAGAGATCAAAGCCAATGCCGGGCAGTTGAAGGCTCTTAACAAAACTGGACAGCAGATGATAAATAGAAACCACTTCAAGGCTAAAGATATAGAAGAGGAGCTGGCTGGTATGAATTCATCCTGGGAAAACCTGGTTGAGGCTGTCAGGGATCAAGGAACAAAGTTTGGACAAGCAGAGGCACAAAATGATTTCAACAGGATGACAGGGGACATCAAGACAAAGCTAGGGGATATCAAGAACCTAATAAATAGTACTGATACAGGAGAAGATATGAGGGGGTGCAAGAAACTTCTCTCTCAGCACGCAGCAGCAGAGGCAGAGCTAACCGGGGTGGAGCAGAAGGTGGGTGGATTGGACCATGTGGCTTCAGACCTAGCTGAGGGACATTTTGATGGAGCTTCCATATTGAGCAACTGTAGGGAGCTTAGAGGAGAGGTAGAGCTTCTCAAAGGGCCATTGGAGATGAGGAAATCAGCATTAAACCTATCGATGAAGTTTCATGAATTCAATTTTGACCTACAAAGAGAACTAGAATGGATATCAGAAAAAATGACGATTGTCTCCGCACCTATAGAAATTCAAACATTACATCAGGCACAGACTTCAGCTAAAAAGCACAGAAAGTTAGAGGAGGAAGTGAAGAATCACTCAGTTGTGGTCGACAATGTTGTGGACAGTGGAAAAAAGTTGACTGATCCCAGTTATGTCAGTGATGTTAATGCTAACTCAGAAAATCTTACTGATACCTGGAAAAGACTCCTTTCAGCTGTAGATGGGAAAGGAAGCCAGTTAAAGTTGATGCTTGTTGCACAACAATTCTATTTTGAAGTTTCCGAAGTTGAGAACTGGATAAATGATAAGACCCAAACAATTCAGGGAGCTGAATATGGCAATGATGAAGACAACTCCATCAAGATGCTAACAAAGCACAAGACCATGGAGTTGGAGATTGACACATACAGTGGTATCATCCAAGAGATATCTGCAACTGCTACAAAACTGGTGAACAACAATCACCCAGATTCTAAACAAATCAAGAACAGAGATGATGTACTGAACAGGGAGCTTAAGAAACTGAGAAATACAGCAAACGTGAGGAGAGACCGCCTTGTGGCTACAATTCAGCTGCACGAGTACAGCAGAGAGAGTGGGGAATTTCTTGAATGGATTAGGGAGATGATGGCTGGTGCTAGGAGTGAGGAAACTGGACAGGACTATGAACACCTTGAGATACTACTAGCAAGGTTTCAGCAATTTAAGCTTAAAGTGCAGGCAGGTGAAGAAAAGTTCAAAACATGCGAAAGCTTGGCTAAAAGGCTAGATACTCTTGACAAAGATGCCAGCAGCATGGATGTGAAGGAGATGCAGGCTAGCCTTATGGAAGAATGGATGGCCCTGATAGAGGCTATTCAGGAGAGGGACACAAAGCTTGAGTCAGCAGGAGAGATACACAGATTTAACAGGGATATTGCTGAAGCACTTTCTAGAATTGGAGAAAAGAGCGCCATCTTAGAAACCAATGATACTGGCAGGGATACTAAGTCTGCACAGAGTCATCTCAGACGACATGAAGGGTTTGAAAATGACCTGGTGGCTCTGGAAGCCCAGCTACAGGTACTCATAGATGACTCAGCAGCACTTCAGGCTAGATATCCAGACAAGAATGGCCAACATGTTGCACTGCAGCAGAAGACTGTACTGCAAGCCTGGAATGAGCTACAAGAAAAAGCAGCTGACAGGAAAGCAGCTCTTATGTCAAGCAATGACTATCACACCTTTATGGGAATGGTCAGAGATTTACTTGCTTGGTCATCTGGTCTTAGGAGAACTTTGACAACTGAGGAAAAAGTTTCCGATGCTGCTTCTGCACAGATGCTGAAAACGGAGCATGACAATCTCAAGGCAGAGATTGAGACCAGAGAAAAGACATTCAGTGAAGTTGTGGCTCTAGGAGAAGCCATGGTTGGAGAAGAACATTCTGCAATTGGAGAAATTAAAGAAAAAATTGATAGTGTGCTGACTGAGAGACAAAAGCTGCATACTGCCTGGCAGCACAAGAAGGTTTACTTGGACCAGCTTATTGATGTTCACTTCTATTTGAGAGATGTTAAACAGATCTTAGCTACTTCCACTGCTCAGGAGATAGCTCTTAGCAACACTGAGTGTGGACATACTATTGAAGAAGTGGAAGCTCATCTAAAAGCACATGATGCTTTTAAGAACCTTGTGGCGAAGCAAGAAGAAAAAGTTGAAAGTTTGAAAGAACATGCAGAAAAACTCATAAAGCAGAAGCATTTTGATCGGGATACAATAAAAGCTAAACTAGAAGAAGTTCTTGAAAAAAGAGAAAATATTAGCATGCTGTGTACACACAAGACAAACTTGATGAATCTGAACTATCTGTATGCCAAGTTTATCCAAGATGCAAATGAAGAACTGACTTGGATGGAGGAGAAAAAACGCAAACTTCTCAATGATAACAAAACAGACAGCTCTAGTCTGACTGAAAAGATCAAACTGCTTCAGAAGCACCAGGCTCTCCAAGCAGAGATAGAAAGACACAAACCTCAGATCACAGAGGTCTGCACCAAAGGTAATAGGCTGGTGCAAAAGAAACATGAAAACTCTCAAGAAATCACAGAAACTTTAAACACACTTGTCAGATCTTGGGAAAATCTACAGCATGAATCAGGAATGATATCCAAAGGCTTGGAGGAAGCTAAAGGTATTCTAGATTTTAACAATGAAGTATCCAAAATTGAAGCTTGGATTAGAGACAAAGAATTGTTGGTATCACAAGGCGATCTTGGAAAAGATTATGAACATTGCACAGAGTTGCAGAAGAAACTTGATGATGTTAATAGTGACATGAGGGTAGATGCATCAAGAATAAAGAAAATCAATCAAATGGCTGTTAAATTGTGTTCTGAAGCTGGGTCAGAAACAGATGCTATAGAAGCTAAGAAAAATGAGATTGATACCAAATTTAAAAATCTGCAGGAATCGATCGAGAACTATAGACAACAGTTATCAGTATCAGGAAACATGCATGCCTTCCAAAGAGACACTGATGAGACTCTAACTAGAATTAAGGAGAAGTTGTTGATCATTGACATTAATGACAAAGGAAAGGACTTGAAGGATGTACAAGAGTTGTCCAAAAAACTAGACAGTGTGACTGAATATCTGTCTTCTATGAGCCAACGGATTACTGATCATAAGAGTGATGCTGCAACACTCACTAAAAAATATCCAGATATGTTAACTGCTGTAAAGGAGAAGATGGAAATTCTTGAAGACATCTGGGCAAATGCCAACAAGAAGATAGATATTCGCCGCAGAGATTTGGAAAACAGCATGAAGCATCATCAGTTTGTCTTTAACTGCAAGGAGTTCCAGGTTTGGCTGCTTGACATGGACAAAAAGATTAAGTCTGTAGTAGCTCCAAACTCTGTTGCAGAAGCAGATGCTATCATGTCCCTACATCAGGAACGGAAATCAGAGCTTAATGGACGCAGAGATATGTTTGAAAAATTAAAGAGTTTTGGTGAGCACTTGATTGCTGAAAAACACATGGAGGCCGAGAATATTGAAGTTGAAATTGAGAAAACTTTAGAAATAAGAGAAAATGTTGAACAAAGCTGGGAAGATACAAAACATCAGATTCAGCAAGGTCATCAACTGTTTACCTTAAAACAGCAGCACATCCGAACTGTTGCCTGGATTGAGGAAAAAGAAGCATTCTTAAACAATGATGACCTTGGGGATTCAATTGGTGCTGTGGAAGCATTGATTAGAAAGCATGATGGATTTGTAATAACTATGGACAAGCAAGGGCTGGTTGTTAATGAACTTGAAAATACAGGACAATTTTTAATCAAGAACGATCATTTTGATGCAGACATGATTTTGAACATGATTAAGTCTACCAGAGTACGAATGGAAATGGTGAAAGAAAAATCTGTTCAGCGTTTGAAGAAATTAGAAGATTCTCGTTATTTATATCAATTCCTTAGGAAGGTTTATGATATCAAGTCTTGGGTAAAAGAGAAGACCCAAGTTGCCCTTGATGAATCTTATTATGATCTCTCTAATCTTGAAAACAAGATCCAGAAGCATGCAAGTTTTGAGGCAGAAATTGAAGCCAACAAGCCAAGATTACTGGCTATCAATGATGAAGGAGAACAACTGTGCAGAAAATCTCATTTTGCCAGCCAGGAAATTGCAAACCAATTGGAGGATCTTCAGAGTGAGTGGAATCATCTACAGGAAACAAGCAACCTCAAGAAGTCAAGGCTGTATGATGCCAACACAGCCCTGATCTACCTTCATGGTCTAGATGAGTTTGACTCATGGTTAGAAGACAATGAGGGGATTCTAGAATCAGCAGATCATGGAAAGGATCTAAATTCTGTTTCAAAGTTGTTGAAAAAGCTCCAAGCTACAGAAGCTGATATTTTCAGCCGAAAGGATACTCTTAAAACTCTTGAAGAGCAATATGAAAAGTTTGAAACAAGCAACCATTTTATGCTGGAAGAGCTTGAGCAAAGATTTTCCAGCATCCATCAGAGATATGAAGCACTCCATGAGCCTGTTCAGATCAGAAGAGAGAATCTTGAGGACTCTTTGTTACTGCATCAGTTTAACAGGGAAGTTGCAGATGAAACTATCTGGTTGGAAGAAAAACTTCCCTTAGCTTCATCTTCTCACCTTGGAAATTCTCTCTCAGAAGTTCAAAATCTTCAACAAAAACACCAAATACTAGAATCTGAAATACATTCCCATGATAGAGTGGTAAACTCTCTCATTAACAAAGCAGAACAGATGGTCAGATCAAACCACTTTGCTGGGGATGACATCAAGGAAACTATGAAGCATCTAAATGAAAGCTATAAAAGAATCAGAGATATTTCCTCATTAAGAAAGCTCAGGCTCAATGATGCAGAGGAATCACAGCAGTTTTATACCAAGCTTAACGAATCATTTGAATGGATCAAAGAAAAGGAGCCAATACTCAAAGTCAGGGATATTAAGGATGATGAGGACTCAGTTCAAATATACTTAAAGAAAGTGAATGATATTATTGTTGATGCTGAGAATCACGAACAGAAGCTGAATGAAATGAGAATCAGCAGTGAGAGAATGGTGGAGAGAGGACACTTTGACAGCAGCAACATTCAGCAGAAAATGCACGAATTGAACAGATATTTCGACAACTTCAGGAAAGAAATTGTTGATCAAAAGCAAAGACTGCTTGATCAGAAGGCAGTCATTGAGTTTTTCCATGAGACAGAAGAAGTGAATGAGTGGGTGAACACTCAGATGACAGTGGCAGCCTCTGAAGACTATGGCAAGGATGTTTCTCATGTAGAGATGTTGATAAAAACTTTTGATTCCTTCATGCAAACTATTATCAGCTCTGAGGAGAGGATTGTTCGAGTGACAGACTTGAGTACCAAGCTGATAACAGAGAACAATACTCACAAAGACATCATTGTAAAGAAGACTAAAGAAATTAACCAGCTTTGGGAAGACCTTAAGGAATTAGCAATTGCAAGGCATGAAGCTCTTAGTGGGGCAAAACAAGTTCATGTTTTTGATAAGAATGCTGATGAAACAATCAGTTGGATTGGGGAGAAAGAAGCAGAAATTAGTATGGATGAAGTTGGGCAGGACCTGGAAACTATCCAATCATTGATTGAGAGACAGGAAGGATTTCAGAGGGACCTTGCAGTCATTCAGCAACAAGTTGCAGCTGTTGAAAAGGAAGCTTCAGTTTTATGCGAACTTTTCCCAGATGCTGCCGCTCATATTGATGCTAAAAGAGAGGACACTAGTATGGCTTTGGTCAATCTGCTCCACATGTCCTCTGCCAGAGATGAAAAACTGAAGCAAAACCAGCAAATTCAAAGATATTTTGATGACTACAGGGAGCTAATGGCCTGGGCCAGTGAGGTGATGGCAAAGATCACCTCACCAGACTTGGCATCTGACCAGACTGGTGCTGAGACACTCATCTCCAGACATAAAGAAATCAAGTCCGAAATTGATGCTAGACTGGACTCTTTCAATCAGTTTGAAACTTCTGGCAATGAGTTGATCAGTGGTGGTCATTTCATGTCATCTGAGATATTGGAAAAGATTTCTGTACTTAATACCAGGAAGGAGAAGATGTTTGAGTGTTGGAGTTTGAGGGAGGAGATCTATAGTCAACACCTGGACTATCTGGTTTGGGCAAAGGAGACTGATGCTGTAGAGTACTGGATGTCTTCCAGAGAGCCGCATGTCATGGATAAAAATTTTGGCAATAACATATTGGAGGTGGAAGAGTTGATAAAACGACAGCAAGATTTTGAAGGAGCAATTTCAGCCAAAGAAGGAGACCTGGAAAATGTTCACCGGATAACCATGATTGAACAAAACTTTGCTGCTCTAAGAGAAAGAGAAGAGGCTTCTAAGCATGAGGAAGTTATACGAAAGGAGCAAGAGAGGCTGGATGGAATTAAAAAGAAAGAATTGACCCGTATCACAAATGAGAGGAGGAGAGAGAATGAAAGGAGAAGAACACAAGAAATTAAGTTTAACAGAGAAGACTTTGAACAGATACGTGCTACTCAAGTTAATGGAAAATCAGAAGTCAGTGGAAGTGTTTCACCTGCTAATGAAGAATCCTTTAGTTTCTCCAAACGAGGTGAATCTATGAGGTTAGAACCAAAGCAACACAAGAGGACACCTAGCTTTACCACAAGAAGGAGAACCCAAAGCTTCAGGCGACACACTAAGAATCTGAACACAGTTCAGAACCTTCCACCAGTGGAAGTTGATGGGTTCTTGGATAGAAAGCAGGAACTGCAGACTGGAGGCAAGAGAGCCACCATCCGCTCCTGGAAATCTTACTACACTGTTTTGTGTGGACAGCTGATGTGTTTCTTCAGGGACCAGGAAGATTTCTTTGAGTCCAAGGCAGCCAGCTCTCCAATCATGATCTATCAGGCAAGCGTGGAGACAGCCAATGACTATACCAAGAGAAACTTTGTGTTCCGACTTCACTCAACTGATGGGTCAGAGTTTTTGTTTGGAGCTGACAGCGAGGAGCAGCAGCAGGAGTGGGTCAAGAAGATCAAGTTTCATGCAGGTCTACCTCCCTCTCAGCAACTGACCAGCTATAAAACGTTTGACGAGAGCAATGAGGCAGAGGGGTCACCACCACAAAAGGTGAAGTCCAATGATGAGCAAGAGCCAGTGTATGCAAACCTCCCCGTCTCCAAACAGCCCAGTCCTAAAGCTCATGTGTCTCCACCACTACCAGACACCCAGCCACCAGTCTGGCCAGATGCTGGTGGAGCAGCAGGAGCCAGGCAAGCACTCAATACCAGCTCCAGAAGCTCTCTCCAGCCCACTGGCAGCAGTGAAGCAGATGGGGCAGGACCAGTGTATGCCAATGTAGGCCAGATAGACGGAAGGAGAAACACTCTACCAGTGCAGAGTAACAGGAACTCTGGAGTGCCTGAGACAGACAAGATGGACACCATCAGCCAGTCAGGCAAGGAGAAGAAGGGCAGCGTGCTGGGCAGGTTCCTAGGCAGGAAGAAGTAACAGTTGGGAGTGAACCTAGTATTAGATTTATTCCATTGTAAATATTCTAATGAAATGGGGCAGGAAAAAAACATTTAGATTTTAATCTATAACCATTGTCTATATAAACTGTGCATCATGTAATATTTCTTATAAATATACTATTTTCAAACAATACATCTGATACAGCCTA
>Ga0307385_10000015_pt1 | contig 12135 bp, 2 predicted proteins | sample SouOceMePS1032R2_FD_203302 | JGI IMG/M metagenome (GOLD analysis project Ga0307385, IMG submission 203302) | Metatranscriptome of marine eukaryotic phytoplankton communities from South Atlantic Ocean - PS103-2.R2 (Eukaryote Community... | ecosystem: Environmental > Aquatic > Marine > Oceanic...
GACGCCGGTTCGAGCACGGAAGGGAGGCAGAGAAGAGAGCGAGAGAGTCTCCCGCGCACCGCTGTAGTCCGTCGTCGCCGCCGCCGCCGAAAACACCTCCTCTTTCGTCGTCGCCGTCATCTCCGTCGCCATGTGACTTGTGACTTTCTGCAGTGGAGGTGTTGTTGCCCAAGAATTACAAGATTCCTTCCTTCTAGACGAAGGGAGGGGGAGATAGAGGAGAAGTGGAGGCAACCGTGAGGGAGTGTGAATGAGGGACCGATCTCCAGTGATAAATCGAGCGGTTTAATCCGCGGGATTAAGTGAATGGGGCTGGACATTGCAGTGGGTGGACACACCTCGCCTCTTGGAGAATCAGCAAAGTCAGCAAAGATGAAGACGCGGATACGAGAGTGGCGGCTCTCGTCGGTCGCCGCGCTGGTCCTCATCGCCATCGCCGCCAACGCCCCGACGCCAACGACGGCGCAGGAGCTCTTCCAGTGTCCACGAGGATGGAAGCTGCGAGGCCTGCACTGCTACCAGTTCTTCAACATCAGACACTCCTGGAGAAAAGCGTCGGAACTCTGCAAAAGGTACGGCAGCGACCTCGCCTCAGTGGAGTCTTACCGGCAGAATAACTTCACGGCGGACCTGGCATCGGAGTTCCTGTCGGTGGAGGCCGCCAAGGACGGATACTGGCTCGGGCTCAGGGCCTACAACCAGCTGCAGACCAACACGCTCGAGGCAGACGCCGGGCATCAGATATCCCAGTACTACGGTCACTGGGCTGAGGATCACCCCGACGTGTCCGAGGGCCGTTGCGTCAAATCCGTCGTGACCGACGATGAGAGCGACGTCGGCAACTCTGAGCAGCATTGGACGCTCACCACGTGCGAGGCGCTGCTCCCCTTCATGTGCCGGATCAACGCCTGCCCCGTCGGAACTTATCACTGCTCCAACGGAAACTGCGTCAACAACGATTTCGTCTGCGATGGACAGAACGACTGCGGCGACGGGTCCGACGAGCTCAACTGCCCGGATCGCTGCCAGTTTCACCTCGAGTCGAGCGGCGACATCATCCAGAGCCCCGGCTACCCCGGCAAGTACGAGGCGCTCTCCAACTGCAAGTGGACGCTGGAGGGGCCGAGGGGCACCAACATCATCCTGCAGTTTTCGGAGTTCGACACCGAGCGCAACTTCGACACTGTCCAGATCCTGGGCGGCGGGCGCACCGAAGACACCGCGGTCAACATCGCCACGCTGAGCGGTCACGGCGACGAGTACACCGCCAAGACCTTCACCTCGGCCTCCAACTTCATGGTGATCAAGTTCCGCTCGGACGGCAGCGTGGAGAAGCGCGGATTCCGCGCTTCGTGGCGCACCGAGGCGCAGTCGTGCGGCGGAGACCTCGTCGCGACCGCTGCCCCTCAGGTTCTGGCCTCGCCGAATTACCCGAACCCGTACCCCGGCGGCCTCGAGTGCCTCTACACCGTCTCGGCGCCACAGGGCAGGATCATCACGCTCGAGATCGAAGACCTCGAGATGGAGCCGGGCAGGGATTTCATCCTCGTCAGGGACGGCGAGGGCCCCAACGCTCCCGTTCTGCAAAAGCTGACCGGATCGAAGCCTCCGCAGTTTGTCGTCTCCACGGGCAACCAGCTCTACGTCTACATCCAGACTGACCAGGCGGACTCCAGAAGGGGCTTTAGGATCAAGTATTACGAAGGCTGCGACGCCGTCCTCGCAGTGCACAACGGCACCCTGACCTCTCCGGCCTACGGCAGCGCGAGCTACCCCAACAACCAGGTCTGCACCTACCGCATCCGCCACCCGGAGGGCAACGGCATCTCGCTCATGTTCCTCGACATGAACCTCCACCCCTCCGACTTCGTCGAGGTTTACGATGGCCTCGGCGGCCTCCGCCTCCACCCCGGGCCCGGCTTCACGGGAGTCGAGACGCCCCAGCTCATGCTCAGCGCCAGCTCGGGCGAGATGGTGGTCAGACTCAAGTCGGACGCGACCGACAACGGCGCCGGCTTCCGCGCCATCTTCTCCGCCGACTGCCCGCAGCTGATCCCCGGCGAGGGCGCCATCGGCACTGCCGTCGACACCGTCTTCGGCTCCTCCGCCCGATTCCTGTGCCCCGAGGGAATGGTCTTCGCCACCGGCGTCTCCCGCATCGACACCTTCTGCATGCCGGGCGGCCGCTGGAGCGCGGCCTACATCCCCAAGTGCCAGCAGGTGTACTGCGGCCCCGTGCCGCAGATTGACAACGGGTTCGCCGTCGCCGCCACCAACGTCAGCTTCGGCGGCGCCTCCTCGTATCAGTGCTACTCGGGCTTCGGTTTTCCCAGCGGCCAGCCGATCGAGACCATCACCTGCAACGCCGATGGCCAGTGGTCGTTCCTGCCCGTTTGCCAAGCCTCTCAATGCCCGCCGTTGCCTGAGGTAGAGTATGCCACTGCCGAGGTTCTCGCTGGACGCGGTCTGAATTATGGGACTGTGATGCGGTACTCGTGCGACGAAGGGTACAAGAGGACCGGGCTGCCCGTGATCATCTGCCAGTCCAACGGAACGTGGTCGTCGCGGGTGCCGACGTGCTCCAGGAAGCGGTGCTACGAGTTCCCCGAGATCGAGGACGGCTACATCGCGGAGAGGTCGAGCGAGTACTACTTCGGCGACCAGGCGAGAGTGGAATGCCACCGGGGCTTCACCAGGATCGGCTCCAACATCATCACCTGCGGCCCCGACCAAGAGTTCGTCGACATGCCCACGTGCGAAGACAAGAACGAGTGCGACGCCTTCCAGTGCGACTTCAAGTCGACCGAGTGCGAGAACCTGCCCGGGTCGTACCACTGCAAGTGTCGGGAGGGCTTCACCCCCAACCTGGAGTGCAGGCCGGTCGTCGACCTGGGCTTGGCCGACGGCGGCATACCCGACGAGGGCATCATCGTCTCTGGCGAGGAGCCCGGTTACGAGAAGGAGAACATCAGGCTGAACTCCGAGCACGGGTGGTGCGGTTCGTCCTCCCTGACCGGCATCAACGCCGGCAACTGGGTCACCATCGATCTCAAGTCCCCCTCCGTCATCAGAGGCTTCAGGACGCAGGGCGTTCGCCGCCGTGACGGCCGTCTCGGCTTCCCCACGGCCATCAGGATCATGTACACCAACGACCTCGCCGACAAGATGCGCGAATTCAGGAACGTCGATAAAAGCCCCGTCGAGTTCCGCGTACTGGACGGCTCGTCGATGAGCGTGATGAACTTGCCGACCCCGATCGAGGCCCGCTACCTGAGACTGAACCTGGTCAACTACACCTCCAACCCTTGCATGAGGGTAGAGGTCCAGGGGTGCCAGAAACAGAGCTGCAACGACGTCAACGAGTGCCTCGAAAACAATGGCGGTTGCCAACAGAAGTGCCTCAACAACCCTGGCAGCTTCAACTGCATGTGCGACGTTGGGTTCGAGCTTTACAACGAGGACGGCACCTCGGAATTCAATATCCCCGAGTCCGAGAGCGGCCTTCGGGACGGGGACTCCTTCAGACTGAACAAAACGTGCGTGCCCAAGATGTGTCCTCCTCTGTCGGGCCCGGAAAATGGCCGGCTCTTGAGCAGGAAAGACACGTACCGATTCGGCGACCTGGTCTCCTTCATGTGCGACTTTGGCTATGTCATGGAGGGAAACAGCGGCCTTCTCTGCACCTCCTCCGGCGAATGGAACGGAACTATTCCGGACTGCAATTACGCCCTCTGCGGCACTATCCCCTCTGACGAGTCCCAGGGACTACGGGTGTCGGGACCACCGAGCGCCGACGCCGAGGGCATCGTCGCCTACCGCCAGAACGTGTCCTTCACGTGCGACCAGCTGGGCCGGCCCCTCAAGAGGTCGTCCACCTCCTCCTTCCGCGAGTGCGTCTACAACCCTGCCCCCGACCGCCGTGACTACTGGATGAGCGGCGCCGTGGCCGAGTGCCCGCGCATCGACTGCGGCGTGCCGCCGCCGGTGCCCGGCGCCGAGTACGGCGACTTTGTCGACACGCGCTACCAGGCCTCCTTCTTCTTCGGTTGCAAGGACGAGGCGTTCCGACTCGTCGGGCAGTCGTCCAAGCAGGACAACATCGTGAGGTGCCAGGAGAACGGCGTGTGGGACTTCGGAGACATGAGGTGCGAGGGACCGGTTTGCGAGGATCCGCGGAGGCCGCCCGATGGCCTGCAGACCGCCGAGAGCTATGAACAGGGGTCCACGGTGCAGTTCCAGTGCACAAAGCCCGGCTACATCCCCATCAATCCGGCCCCGATCGAGTGCGTGGAGCAGCCCGAGTGCAAAGTGGTGTCGGCGCTTGGACTCACCTCGGGAAAGATACCGGACTCTGCGATCAATGCCACGTCGGAGAGAGGAAACTACGAGGCCAGGAACATCAGGCTCGGCAGCGTGACAGGCTGGTGCGGAAAGAAGGAGGCTTTCACCTACGTCAACATCGACCTCGGCAGCCTCCACAGGGTCAAGGCCATTCTCGTGAAGGGCGTCATCACTGACGACGTCGTGGGCAGGCCCACAGAGATTCGATTTTTCTACAAAGAGCGCGACGAGGACAACTACGTGGTGTACTTCCCCAATTTCAACCTCACTGCCAGAGACCCCGGAAACTACGGCGAGCTCGCCATGATCACGCTGCCGCTCACCGTCCAGGCCAGATACGTCATTCTCGGCATCGTCAGCTACGACGAGAACCCCTGCCTCAAGTTCGAGCTCATGGGATGCGAAGTGGACCCCGCGGAGCCCCTCCACCTCGGGTTCAACAACGGCTACCCCGTGTGCGTGGACAACGAGCCCCCGGCGTTCCTCAACTGCCCCACTTACCCGATCGAGGTGCAGAAGGGACCCGCCGGTCTGACGCCCGTCAACTTTACCCATCCGATCGCGAGGGACAATTCCGGCGCCATCGCCAGGATGGAAATCATCTCCATCACGGCCGCCGGGAGATCGGACGGATTCCAAATGCCAATGACCACCTTCGAGCCCATGATGGTGGAGTACTACGCCTTCGACTTTGACGGAAATGTGGCCATCTGCCAGGTGAACATCACGGTGCCAGACGACACGCCGCCGTCGCTCAAGTGCCCGCAATCCTTCGTCATCGAGCTCGTCGACCAAAGCGACAACTATCAGATCGACTTCAGGAAGTTCAGGAGTCAAGTCAACGCCAGCGACCCGTCAGGCGACGTCACCGTCACCTTCATCCCCGAGAGGGCGAACATCAGGACAGGCTCCTTCGAGAACGTGACGGTCGTGGCCGCTGACCAGGCCGGCAATCAAGCCAGGTGCTACTTCCAGGTGGCCATCAGGCCGACGAGTTGCGTGGATTGGGAGCTCGAGCCGCCGCTGAACGGGGACATCAAATGCGTGGCCAACGCCATCACCGCCGGACTCGAGTGCAAGGCTACCTGCCAGACCGGCTACAGGTTCACTGACGGCGCCCTGGAAAAACTCTTCACGTGCTCCGAGAAGTCGCCGTGGAGCCCGTCCAAGATTGTGCCAGACTGCGTGTCCGAGGACACCACGCTCTCGACTTACGACGTCGCCGCCACCATCTCCTACCGCGGCAACGGCGCCGTGCCCGAGGGCTGCGAAGACACGTACACCGCCCAGGTGGAGTCCTACCTGCCCGCCATCGGCAACGTCTTGACCAACCGCTGCTCTGCCGGCACCGGCGGCGTCGACATCCAGGTCTCCTTCAAGCCCTCCACGGCGGCGAAGAGGGGAGAGAACTCGGTCGACGTCACGTACGTCATGATGGTCACCCCGTCCCTGCCGCAGCCCCGCGTCTACGACCTCTGCGGTCAGACTCACGACCTCATATTTGACCTCAGCATCCAGAGGACGAACGAGCTCATCTCGGACCTGCTCGAGATACCCGGCGACAACGATTTCTGCCCTCCGCTCCGTGCGCTCAGGTCCGACGTCAGCCGCGGGTTCACCTGCCGCGTCGGCGAAGTCCTCAACAAACTGCGCAACGCGGACGTGCCCCGCTGCCTCGAATGTCCCGCAGGGTTCTTTGCCGGGAAGGGCGAGTCCAGCTGCACCGCGTGCCCCAAGGGAACGTACCAGGACGAGCCACGGCAGGGGACGTGCAAGCCGTGCCCGTCCGGGTCGTACACTCAGGAGGAGGGATCGAAGGGGGTCGAGGAGTGCGTGCCGCTCTGCGGCTACGGCACCTACAGCCCGAGCGGCCTCGTGCCCTGCCTCGAGTGTCCCAGGGACAGCTACAGCTCCGAGCCCGACTTCGACGGATTCACGGAGTGCGTCACGTGCCCCGAGGAGACCTTCACCTTCCAGCCCGGCGCGCAAGACGTCGGCGAGTGCAGGGAAAAGTGCCCGCCCGGCTCCTACTCCGACACCGGTCTCGCTCCGTGCGCGCCCTGCCCGGTCAACTTCTTCCAGCCGCTGTCCGGCCAGCTCCGCTGCTTCGAGTGCCACACCACGGAGGAGACTCTGGGCTCGGGCACCTCTTCCAAGGACGAATGCCAGGACGTCACCTGCCCCGACGGCGCTTGCGAGCACGGCGGCCTCTGCGTGGCCGTCAACCACCGGCCTAAGTGCTTCTGCCCCGCCGGTTTCACAGGCGCGAGGTGCGAAGTCAACGTGGACGAGTGCGCTAGCAACCCTTGCCACAACGGAGCCGAGTGCGTGGACCTGCCGCAAGGCTACAGGTGCGACTGCCCGCCCACCTTCTCGGGGCTGCAGTGTCAGATCGAGGAGTCGAGCTGCGCCTCGAACCCGTGCCCCGAGCGCGCCATGTGCCAGAACGAGGTGGGCGTCGGCAACTACACCTGCCTCTGCCGCTCGGGCTACACTGGCGACAACTGCGACGTCACGCTGGACCCCTGCGCTGACAGCCCCTGCGCCAACGACGCCGAGTGCGAGAGCCTGGCCCAGGGCCGCTACGTCTGCCAATGCCCGGACGGGTGGAAGGGACAGCACTGCGACGAGAACATCGACGACTGCGCAGAAGAACCTTGCTTGCTCGGCGCCGAGTGCACTGACCTTGTCAACGATTTCGCCTGCTCCTGTCCCCGTGGTTTCACTGGAAAGAGATGCCAGGATAAGGTTGATCTCTGCCAGAGGAACGAGTGCGTCAACGGAGTCTGCATCGACAAGATCTTTGCTTATGAGTGCTTGTGCTCACCCGGCTGGACTGGGGAGCTATGTGAGGTCAACATGGACGACTGCGTGAACTCTCCGTGCGCCAACAACGGACAGTGCGTGGACGCCGTCGACGACTTTAACTGCGTCTGCGAACCTGGATTCACCGGGAAGAAGTGCCAGCACAGGATCGACTACTGCTCCATCGAGCCATGCCAGAACGGCGGAACATGCAGCAACGACGACGAGAGCTTTGTGTGCGATTGCCGACCAGGCTACGTTGGCCTCACGTGTGAGGCTGCCCGCGACGAGTGCGCGACGAACCTCTGCGACCCGACGGGAACAGCGCGCTGCCTCGACCTCGACAACAAGTTTGAGTGCGAATGCCGGGACGGATTCCGCGGGAAGTATTGCGAGGAGAACATCGACGACTGCGCCAGCGACCCCTGCCTCAACGGCGGCTCCTGCAACGATGTGGTCGGCGGCTACATCTGCTCGTGCCCCTCGGGTTGGGCTGGCGACCGCTGCGAGTTGGAAGTTGGATTCTGCGATACTGACCCGTGCGAGAACAATGCACTGTGCGTCAATCTCTTCCAAGATTACTTCTGCGTGTGTCCTAAGGGAACGGACGGCAAGAGATGCGAGACGGCGCCGGAGCGGTGCATCGGAACCCCCTGCATGAACGGCGGCTTTTGCCGCGACTTCGGATCCGGTCTTAACTGCTCCTGCCCGGCCGCCTACACCGGCATCGGCTGCCAGTACGAGTTCGACGCGTGCGCCGAGGGCGTCTGCCAGAACGGCGCCACCTGCGTCGACAACGGCCCCGACTACGAATGCATGTGCCCCGAGGGCTACACCGGCGTCCACTGCGAGGAGAACGTCAACGACTGTCAGCCCGGAGTCTGCCCGCCGGCCGCCACCTGCGTCGACCTGACCGGCGACTTCTACTGCCGCTGCCCCTTCAATCTCACCGGCGAGGACTGCCGCAAGACCATCCAGATCGACTACGACCTCCACTTTATCGACGAGGCCAAGACTTCGAGCGCCTCCCTCGTCGTTCCCTTCAGAATGAACTCGCCCATGGAGCTTACGGTGGGAATGTGGGTGCAATTCGACGACCCCGGCGAGACGGGGACCTACTTCACCCTCTACGCCGTCGACAACGAGTTCTACCCGACCAACAAGCGGGTGATCCTGCAGGCCGTCAACTCTGGCGTCTACGTGAACTTCTTCGACGGGGAGGTGCAGTCGGTGTTCCTCCAATTCCCGGCGTACGTGCCGATCGCCAACGGTCAGTGGCACCACGTGGCCGTGACCTGGAGCGGGCAGACGGGCACGCTCACTCTCGTCTCGGACGGCCTCATCGCCGACAAGAGGGAGAACTACGGCGAGGGCATCACGCTCAACGAGTTCGGCTACGTCACCCTCGGCTCCACCACCGAGAGCCCGGACGGACGGACGAGGACGGAGAGCGGGTTCCAGGGCAAGTTGACTCGGGTCCAGGTTTGGCAGAGGGCCCTCGACGCCGCCTCCGAGATCCCCCGACAGGTGAGGTCGTGTCGCTCGGCGCCCGTTCTCTTCCCCGGCCTGCTGCTCCGCTTCGCCGGCTACGACAAGACCATCGGCGGCGTGGAGAGGGTGATGCCCTCCGTCTGCGGCTCCATGTCCTGCCAGCCCGGCTACTCTGGCGAGGAGTGCGAGGTGCTCGAGAAGGACAAGATCGCCCCCACGGTCGAGTACTGCCCGCCCGGCGACATCTGGGTGGCCACGTCGAACGGGTCGGCCTTCGTCAACTGGGACGAGCCGATCTTCACGGACAACGTGCGCGTCGGGAGGGTGATCAACAAGGGAGGGCTGAAGCCCGGACAGGCGCTGCAGTGGGGGACCTACGACGTCGCCTACGTGGCGTACGACGAGGCCGGCAACACCGCTCAGTGCGACTTCAAGATCTACGTCCTGAACTCGTTCTGCCCGCCGCTCGATCCCCCGATCGGCGGAGTGCAGTCCTGCGAAGATTGGGGCCCGGGAGGCCGCTTCAAGGTCTGCCGCATCTCTTGCAACGACGGCATGAGGTTCAGCCAGCCGGTGCCGCAGTTCTACACCTGCGGCGCCGAGGGATTCTGGAGGCCGAACGACAACGCTGCCAGCGACCCCACCGCTCCCTTCGTGTACCCGGCCTGCTCAAAGGCGAAACCGGCCCAGAAGATCTTCAAGATCAAGCTAGACTACCTGACCGACGTGCTTTGCAACGAGGCCGGCAAGGGCGTGCTCAAGGAGAGAATCATCATTGCGCTCCAGGAGTTGAACAAGGAGTGGAGTTTCAGCTCGTGCAACCAACTCACAGAGAGCACCTGCGAGGATCTCGGTGTCAACATCAACTGCAACCAGAGGCCCAGCACGAGCGGAGGTCCGGGAGACCAGCCGGCCGCGGCGGCCACCAGGATCAAGAGGATGAACAGTGTCGAAGAGGCCGAGGCCGAGTTGTTGGACCGCCTCGAGTCCAGTCTGCTCAACCGGTTCAAGAGGCAGGTGGGCGGTCGGCAGAACGAGAAGCAGGCCTACGAGCTCGAGATATCCTTCCCCACCATCGACACCGAGGAGGTGACCAACGAGGCGGGCCAGAGGGCGGCGATCGAGAACCTCCTCAAGTCCATCATCCTCGACCAGAACAGGCTCAGCGTGAACGACACCCTTCCCAACGTGCTCCTCGACCGGGGAAGCCTGCTGTTCGACAGCAAGTTCACCTGCGAGGACGGCGACGTCGTCGCCGACAACGAGTGCGTGCCCTGCCCCGAGGGCACTTTCTTCGACCGCGACACGAGACTCTGCGAGCCTTGCTCCGTCGGAAGCTACAACAGAGACATCGGGCAACTCGAGTGCCAGCCCTGCCCAGAGTTCCAGGGCAAGCAGGGAGTCACCGAGACGTTGGCCGCCAAGAGTGTGGAGGAGTGCAAGGAGCGGTGTCCCGTCGGCCAATACTTTGACAAGATCGTCGACCTCTGCCGCCCGTGCGGCTACGGCAAGTACCAGGGCGACGAGGGCAAGTTCAGCTGCAGGCTCTGCGGCATCGGACTGACGACCCGGACCAAGGAGGCGGTGAGCATCGAGGAGTGCCGCGAGGAGTGCAGCGACGGCAAGCAGCTCGGCGTGGACGGCAACTGCGTCCCCTGTCCCCTCGGGACGTACCGGACCAAGGGACTCCACCTCGCGTGCGAGCGCTGCCCGGACGGCTTCACGACGTCCTCGACCGGCGCGCACACGCAGGGCGACTGCTCCCTGCCCATCTGCCAGCCCGGCACCTTCCTCAACTCCACCCTGAACGAGTGCAGCGCCTGCCCCCGCGGCCGCTACCAGGACGAGGCCCAACAGACCTTCTGCCGAGAGTGTCCGCCAGACACCTCCACCGCCGAGATCGGATCCACGAGCGTCGAGGACTGCACCAACCGATGCCACGTCAAGAATGGGAAGGAGGCGCTCTGCGACAAGCACGCCAACTGCCTCTTCCTTGCCGAGGAAAACGACTTTGACTGCAAGTGCAAGCCGGGATATGACGGAAACGGCTTTGTCGGACAGTGTGTTGACCGATGCAAGGATTACTGTCGCAACGAGGGAATCTGCCTGAAAGACAAACAGGGTTCGCCGTACTGCCAGTGCGCCGGCTCGTTCACCGGCAAGTTCTGCGAGGAGAAGTCGACGTTCGCCTACATCGCGGGCGGCATCGCCGGCTCCGTCGTCTTCATCATCATCCTCGTGCTGCTCATCTGGATGATATGCGTCCGGGCGAACAGGACGAGGAGGGCGTCGCCAGAGAAGATCCTCGGCGCTGCCACGGATCAGAATGGCTCTCAGGTCAACTTTTACTACGGAGCACCCGCGCCTTACGCCGAGAGCATCGCACCTTCCCACCACTCGACTTACGCGCACTACTACGATGACGAGGAGGACGGCTGGGAGATGCCCAACTTCTACAACGACGGTGGTTACCAGATGAAAGACAAGATGAACTCGCTGGCCAGGTCGAACGCTTCGCTCTACGCCAAGCAACACGCCAACAACGGCAACGGAGGCCAGGAGGAGCTCTACGACAGGCTGAGGAGACACGCGTACCAGGGAAAGAAGTCCGACAAAAGTGGCAACGAGACCACGAGTGATAGCGATGGCCAATGAATTCGAATGACTCGCACAATGAACGGGATCAACGAAAAATCGGACCACCACCCTCAATAAGGGTGATGGAAGGAAAGAAGCATCGAAGGTCGAAACAATCAAAAGATGAGGAGGAATAGCACGCGAACTTTCGGATCCTTCAATTTTCTCAAAGGTTGCGCAAGCTCCCAAACTTACACCTCTTGATCATTTCCCTGACAACGTGAAAGTTTCATTCGGTATCATGAAATTTTGCGTGAAAAGGCCAGTACGTAGTTGACTCGAATACTCAGAGGGGATTATTAAAGACGACGAACGGCGAAACGCATCGATTTGATCTCCAACGCCACACATTCTGCAAAACGGGCAATTCAAAAAGCACCCTCCCCTCCCCTCAGCACCCCCACTGCGTCCATCGCCCTCGGCTATCGCCCCAAATCCAAATATCGAACAACCAAACCCATTGACTAACTACTGCCCGCTTGTTTTTGTTGTAATTATAATAATGATAATGATACAGGACGCACCAGTGATTGAATGTATGACAGTCGCTGGACCGCCCTGCACAATATTGTTGGCGCGCCGGACCTGGTAACGTTCCTCATCCTGAAGAAACGCGAAAGCATTGTGAAAGCGAAACTGCTCAAAGAGTGAGATGAGTCTGAACTGAAAAGGGATTAGAAGAAAAGGACCAAAAATTGGCCAGATTTGTGTGAGAGTGCGAGGTGAGAAAAGGTATCTACACATAATGCAAATTCTGATGGTGAGACGAGTGAGAAAACAGACGCTTGAGATCATGTGAAGATTATGTTTGAGAAACTGAGCGCAGAGTGTAAATGTTACTAGTACGGAACAAATACAAAA
>Ga0307385_10000017_pt1 | contig 11688 bp, 1 predicted proteins | sample SouOceMePS1032R2_FD_203302 | JGI IMG/M metagenome (GOLD analysis project Ga0307385, IMG submission 203302) | Metatranscriptome of marine eukaryotic phytoplankton communities from South Atlantic Ocean - PS103-2.R2 (Eukaryote Community... | ecosystem: Environmental > Aquatic > Marine > Oceanic...
AGAAAATAACTGTATTGTATAAGGTGTGTAACGTAATACGTTACTAACGTTACTAACGTATAGGTAGGAAGACAGAGATTTCACCTTCAAAATCTTCAAGCGTGGGTTCCAAGGCCCTGACCCCCCTGGAGACCTAGTAACAAACAAGCAGAGGCGCCAAGGAGGGCCAGGGGCTGGAGCACGCTGGTACAAGAGTAGGGGAGTTCGCTTGGAGATCACAATCGATGGAAACAACATTACAACGGGGGTTGTTTGGAAAATGGTTTGGTTAATTTGCTCAATGCACCAAAAATGGGAGGGAAGCTTACACCAAAATAATGCCAGTGTGGCTTTGTTGGTACTTTACACCTTGATTAAAGTTCAATTAATTAAGATACCTAATTAATAAAACCCTAATAACATAATTAATTTCAACACTATCTACGTTATCACAATCAAACGTTCATATGGCAACATGCAATGAGCATCCACAACTACAATTGAGCATTCAGGTTACAAAATATGAGTAATGTCTCATTTCACTCCGCAAGTGTTTCAACTTTATCGCCATAAAGTTTGTGGGTCTCTAGATTTGTAGGTTTCACTTCAACATGGTATTTTCCAGGTCAGCTTTGCAAAGTGAACTTTTGATTCAGCCTAACGACGGAGGAGCAGCAGAGAGGTTGTACTGAGAGCAATCTTGGATGCCTTCATGACATTCCTCTCTGCCTCTTCTCTTCTCCTCCTTACTGCCTCGCATCGTCGGAGTCACTTGTGGTCTCGTTTGCACTGCTCTTATCCTTCTTGGGCTGGCTTGGCTGGTAGGCGTGCCTCTTCAACCTGTCATAGAGCTCCTCCTTGTTGCCGTAGAGGCTGCCCTGGCTGCGGCCGAGGGAGTGGCCCTTGTCGCCGGCGGCCAGCCCCTGCTTCATGTAGCCCTCGTTGTAGAAGTTGGGCATGTCCCAGCCATCCTCCTCGTCATCATAGTAGTGGGCGTAGGTGCTGTGGTGGCTGGGGGCGATGCTCTCAGCGTAGGGGGCCGGCGCGCCGTAGTAGAAGTTGACTCCGTTGGCCCCGTGGGCCTGCTCCGCGCCGGGGCCGAGCCCGTGCTTCTCCGGCTTCTTGACGCGGGTTGCGCGGACACAGATCATCCAGATGAGCAGGACGAGCAGGATCACGAAGATGACGGCGCCGGTGATGCCGCCGGCGATGTAGGCGAACTCGGACTTGGCCTCGCAGTCCTCGCCGGTGAAGGAGCCGGCGCACTGGCAGAAGGCGACGCCCAGCTTGTCCTTCACGCAGATCCCCTCGTTCTGGCAGCGGCCGGTGCAGGTGTCGGTGCAGTCGCCCGTCTCCCCGGTGCCGTAGTAGCCGGGCTTGCACTCGCAGTTGTGCGTGTTGTTGGCCGGGTGGAAGAGGCAGATGGCGTTCTTGTCGCAGAGCTCAAGCTCGCCCTCACCGACCCTGCACCTGTTGGTGCACTCGTCCTTGGTCACGGCACCGGACCTCTTGGTGGAGGTGTTGGGCGGGCAGGGGAGGCACTCTGTCTGCTGCTCCTCTGGCTGGTAGAAGCCGGCGTTGCAGGGCGTGCACTGAGGGGGGCTCACCGAGGCGTTGAGAAACTGTCCGGCGGCGCAGATGGGAAGGGAGCAGGCGCCGACGGAGATTTCGCCCAGGCCGCGGGTGGTGAAGCCCTGTGGGCAGCGCTGACAGCCCTGGTGGACTCCCTTCTTCCTGTACGTGCCGGGCGCACACAGCTGGCACTCGCCAACCAGGTCAAGCTCCTTGCCGTCCGCGCACTCCTCCCGGCACTCGTCCCTAGACATGGCGTCCTTGATCCTCGTGGTCATCCCCACTCCACACATCATGCAGCTAAACTTGCCAGAGTTGGGCTGGTACTTGCCGATGCCACATGGCCGACATAGGCCAGTCACCTCATCAAAGTAGTGTCCTGGAGTGCACTGCTGTTTACAGGCGCTCATGCTGGTGCTTCCCTGGGACTGGGTGACCCCGGGGCGTCCCTGGACCTCCGGGCATCGCTGGCACTCCACCTGAGCCTCGCTGGTAGAGTAGCTGCCGTAGGGGCACTTCTCGCAGGTGGCGGTGTCCATGTCGTAGTGGGAGCCGGCGGGGCAGGGCACGCACTGGGAGCCGACCACCACGGAGCCCTTGGGGCAGGTGTAGCTCTGGTCCAGGCTGACTGAGGCGCGGATCAGGTTGGTGCCTGGCAGAGAATCATTGACATTCAGGCTGTTCTCCTCCAGAAGAATCTGCTCAAGAAGACGCTCAATCCTTTCCCGCTGGCCAGAGCTGTTGACATACTCGTCATCATCAGTGGTTGGGAAGGAGATCTCAAGATCATACTTCTGGCTTTCAAGCTCCTGGCGCTTGACACGGGTCCTTCCGCCAGAGCTCTTCTGGATACAGTTGACATTGACACCCAGACCCTCACACTCGTCCTCAGCAATGTTCTCACAGGCAGAGAAGCGCCACTCCTTGTTCAGATTCTGAAGAGCATTGATGATCTTGTCCTTGAGGACACCCTGACCAGCCTTGCTGCACAGCACCTGTGCCAGGTATTGCAGCTTGATTTTAAAGATCTTCTGAGCCGGTGAGGCGACGCTGCAAGCTGGGTAGACAAAGGGAGCGGTGGGGTCAGCATTGGGGTTCGGCCTCCAGAATCCTTCAGCTCCACAGGTGTAGAACTCAGGAACAGCCTGGCTGAACTTCTTGTCGTCCGAGCAGCTGATCCTGCACACCTTGAACCTGCCGCCGGGGCCCCAGTCCTCGCAGCTCTGGTCGCCACCCTTGGGCTTGTCCAGCGGCGGGCAGAAGCTCTCCAGCACATAGATCTTGAAGGTACAGTGGGCGCTGTTATCAGCCAAGTCATATGCAATGTAGGACACATCGTAGATGCCCCACTGCAGCACCTGGTTGCGGGACAGGTTGGGTTCGACCATCCTGGCAATCTTGTCATTGTCTGTGAACCTGGGTAGGTCCCAGCTGACGGAGGCTGATCTGTTCTGAGTGGCGATCCAGATGTCCCCGGGGCAGTACTGCACCTGGGGCGGGATCTTGTCCTCCTGCAGGCTGGAGCAGTCGGGGCCAACATAGCCTGGTGGGCAGGTCTTCTTTCCGCATACGGAGGGCATGATGCGCTCCACTCCTCCCATGGTCTTCTCGTAGCCAGCCCAGCGCAGAATTAGCCCGGCGAAGAGGATCGGTGTGTCCTTGCAGCTGCCAAAGTTCTCGCCCTCATTGAGGCTCTTCACCTGGAGAGGAATCTCCCGCTCTGAGTCTAGCTCCCTGCTCCAGGCCTGAACCCTCGTTAGCTTGCCATGGAACCCACTCTCAGTCCTCAGCCTGCCGTCACTTGTCTCAGTGGAGCCAAGGGTAACATAGCCATTTTCAGGCAGCACTAGGCCAACCATGTAGTTTTCGGTCCTGTTAGCAATGATTCCGTCCGCAATGAGCTTGAGCTGACCAGACTGACTGGACCAGGCAAGAGCAATGTGATGCCACTGGCCGTCATTGATGGGAACAGACTCGGAGAACTGGAGGAACATGCCAGGGTCAATGGTTGGGTTCAGGTTGATGTAGACACCACCGTTCTGGGCCTGGATCATGGTTCGCTTGTTGAGTGGGTACTTGGCACTCTCCACGCTGTACAGGGTGAAGAAGGTGCCAGTCTCATAGGCCGTGTCAAACTGGACCCACATGGCCACAGACAGCTCACCGCGGCTGCCAAGCTGGAAGGGAACAACCAGGGAAGCTGAGGATGACTTGCTGTCGTCAGTGAAGTGCAGGTCGTAGTTGATGGTGATGGGCTTCATGCATCCCTCACCCGTCAGATTGAAGGGACACTTGCAGTAGAAGTCATTTTCGAGGTCAATGCACTCAGATGCAACTGGGCAGTCAGCAGTGTCACAGTCATTGATGCTCTCATCACAGTTCTCTCCTCTGTAGCCCTCGGGGCAGATGCACTTGTATCCTGCGCCCTTGTCGATGCAGGTGGCTCCGTTCTTGCAGGCGCCCTGGGCACATGCATCGTACTCGTACTCGCAGCCAATGCCGGTGAAGTCCTTGCTGCAGGAGCAGGTCAGGTTGTAGCCGAGGTCCCTGCAGGCGCCACCGTTCATGCACGGGTCACCAATGCAGCGCTGGGGCGACGTCTCACAACGCTTGCCGTCCGTGCCAGAGGGACAGGCACAGAAGAAGTCCTGGAACAGATCGACGCAGAGAGCATTGTTCTCACATGTGGACACGTCACACTTCTTCTCGTCCTCTTCACAATCCTTGCCTACCCAGCCGATGGGGCAGAGACACTTGTAGTCTCCCACCAGGTCCGAGCATTCGCCTCCATTGCGGCATGGGTCATTTTTGCAGTCATCAATGTTTGTCTGGCAGAACTCTCCTGTGTAGCCCTCCCGACACTTGCACTCAAACCTGTTGTCCAAGTCGAGGCACTCCTCTGTACCCGAGGGATCACACGGGCCTGTGCTGCACTCATCCTTCTCTATCTCGCAGGTGGCTGTTCCAACAAATCCTGGTCTGCAGGTGCATTCAAAGGAGTCTGTGGTGGAGGTGCAGGTGCCGCCGTTCTTGCATGGATCGCCAGTACAGAAGTCAACCTCATGCTGGCAGTTGGCGCCGGTGAATCCAGGCTCACAAACGCAATTGTATCCGTTCACTTCATCGTAGCAGGCAGCTCCATTCTGACAAGGATTGCTGGCGCAGTCATCAATGTTGACATCGCATTCGTCCCCAGTCCACCCAGGCTCACAGACACAATCGTACCTGAAGAGCTTGTCCACACACATTCCGCGGACACAAGGGTCGTTCTCGCACAAGTCAACCTTGGTCTCACACCGCTTTCCAGAGAATCCGGTGGGGCAGGAGCACTCATAGTCATTCACCAGGTCAGTACAGTTGCCACCCAGAAGGCAGGGCTGCTCCAGACAGTCATCAATGTTCTCGTCACAGTGCCTTCCGGTCCATCCTGGTGGGCATCTGCAGGTGTATCTGCCCTGGGCCAGGGTCCGACAGGCCGCTCCGTTGCTGCAGGGGTTGCCCTTCTCGTTGCAAGGGTCCTCCGTCACATCGCAGTTGTCTCCCTTGTAACCATCACGGCAAAGGCACTCAAAGTTGTTGGGTCCTGGAAGGTCCTTGCACATGGCCCTGTCTGGACAGACGCCTTCTCTGCAGTCGGATACTTCGTCTTGGCACTGGAGGCCAGTGAAGCCCTCGGGACAGACGCACTGGTAGCTCTGGGGCAGGTCAACACACTCGGCTCCATTGAAGCAAGGTCTTGAGGCACACTCGTCCACATCAATCTCACAGTACTTTCCAGTGAAGCCAGCGGGGCAGTAGCACTTTGGTCGGTGCTGGATAGCAACACAGAGGCCACCATGCTCGCACAGGTTGTCGTCACAGGTGATGGCCTTGCAGTCGTCCTTGCTGACAGCGCCGGTGGTGGTTGTCTCCTCTCCAGACTGGCACTTGTAGCAGAAGCGCTCGCCGGCAAGGGGCTGGAAGTGGTTGACAGGGCAGGGAGCGCAGGGGGCGAGGCCGGTGGCGGAGTAGTAGCCGGGCGAGCACTTCTCCTGGCACATCTCAGGATCATTGGTGCCGGGCTGGAAGGTGAACATATTGGTCGCACAGTCGGTGCACTCCTTGAAGCCGTCCTCCGGGGGTGCGAGGGTGTAGGTGTTCCGGGGGCACTCCAGGCAGGGCACCAGCCCCGTGGGGGAGTAGGTTCCATATCCACAGACAGGGATGCAGTCAGCAATAGACTTGCTGCCCTCGTCCCTGGTCCACCTGCCGGCGGGGCAGGCCTTGCAGCTGCCCTGCCTCGGCTCGTCCTGGTACTGGCCACGGGGGCACAGGGTGCAGGAGGAGGCGTTACGTCCAGCAGTGTAACCGGCAGGACACTCCAGGCACCTCGGCACCAGGCTGGACTCAATCTTGTTCAGAACCTCTCCAACACTGCAGGCAAAGCCACGGTACACATCGCTCTTGGCAGCGGTGAGAGTCGGGCACTGCACGTCTGCACTGATCACCTTGATCAAAGGCTCAATGACTTCGTTAGTCTGTGAAATGCTGAGGTCGAAGATGAGGTCATGGGTTTGTCCGCAAAGGTCATAGATCCTTGGCTGGCTGATGGTGGGGGCAACCATCATGGTGTAAAGCAGCTGGACGGTGTTTCCTACGACCTCGCCGACCACGGTAGGCTTGAAGTTGACATCCGTCCGAACTCCTCCAGCGGAGCAGCGGCCGGTGAGTACCTTGGCCAGGTCTGGGAAGCTGTTCTGGGTCGTCTCCAGGTAGGACTGGATGCAGGAGGCCGGGACCTCAGCGGACTGGGCTTTGTAGGTCATTGTGGCGACCACATCGTAGGTGGATTCCCTGGTGTCCACAGACACACAGTCCGGCACCACACGGGAGGGGCTCCAGGGGGTGGCTGGCTGTGCAGGTCTGGTGGATGTCCTGGAGTTGGCCGACTGGCAGGAGTAGAACAGCTGCTCGGAACCATCGGTGAATCGGTAGCCAGGGTTACAGGTTCCCACACACTCAAAGCCGCCGTTGGTTGGGTTGCAGTTGATGTTTCCGTTGGCAGGGGGCTTGAGCTCCCAGGCGACGCACTTGGTGGGCTGGATGGAGACCTGGAAGTGGCATGTCGCCAGGTTGTCATTCTTGTCCCGGCTGTAAACTGTAACATTCTGGTAATCTCCGGTCTTGATCACAGCCCTCTCGGGCTGGAAGGTGACGGTCACATCGCCGGATGGATCAGACGTGTTGACCTGAGCCCGCAGTTTCTTGAAGTTGACAGGGTATTCAGACTTCTCCTCAACCAGCTCAATGACAAAGCTCTGTGGGCACTCAAGGAAGGGCGGGGTGTCGTCGGGCACTGTGATGTTAACTTGGCAGATGGCAACATTGCCGTCGTAGTCATAGGCAAAGTACTCAACCATCATGTCCTCAAAGGTGGTGAGGGGAAGGGAGAAGCCCTCTGGCTTGACATCGGTTCTTGCGATGCTACCGGAGTTGTCCACGGCAATGGGCTGGGTGAAGTTGACAGGGAGGAGGACGCCGTTGGGAGACTTCTGCACCACAATGGGGTGCGCTGGGCAGTTCCTGAACGCTGGAGGCTCATTGTCGACACAGTGAGGGAAGCCATTGTTGAACCCAAGGTGTCTTTCCTCTGGTGGCACGTCCTCACAACCCATCAGCTCAAACTTGAGGCAGGGGTTCTTGTCCGCGTTGACGATGCCCAGGATGACGAAGCGAGCGACGACGGGGATGGGAAGCGTGATCATGGCCAGCTCGCCGTAGTTTCCTGGGTCCCGGGCTGTCAGGTTGAAGTTGGGGAAGTAAACCACATAGTTGTCGCTTTCCTCCTTCTTGTAGAAGAACCTAAGCTCAGTGGGTCTTCCGACCACATCGTCTGTGATGACACCCTTGACGAGGATCGCCTTGACCATGTGGACGAGCCCGAGGTCGACGGCCACATAGGTGAATGCCTCCTGCTGGCCGCACCAACCGGTCACAGCGTTCAACCTGATATTCCTGGCCTCGTAGTTCCCCCGCTCGGAGGTGGCGTTGATGGCGGAGTCGGGGATCCTGCCGCTGGTGATACCCAGGGGCTTCACCACCTTGCATCTTGGCTGCTCGACACACTCAATTGGGAGGGGGTTGATGGGGATGTATCCGGGCTTGTTACAGGTGAAGGAGACCTTGCTGCCCTGCTCGTAGCTCTCTGAGATCTGCTCGCCGTCCGGAGGGCGGAGGGGATCCTCGCACACGGGGCCCTCGCACCGCAGGGTGCCAAAGTCCCACACGCCGTCGGCCTGGCAGGTCACCTGGTTGGAGTTGAGGCTGCTCTCGCCGGCCAGCCTGAAGGCCTGGTCCTTGCACCCGAAGAAGAACTTGGACTGGAACCTTGTGTCGGTGAGCTCAGGCACGGCAGCTCCGGGGATCTGTGGAGGAGCCCCACAGTCCACTCTTGGGCAGGATGGCTGGGTGCCGGACAGCCAGTAGTCGGGGGCGTCCTGGCGAGGATCATACGCACACTCCCTGAAGTTGGCGGAGGCCCGGTCGCTCAGAGAACGTCCCTGCAGGGGCAGACCATCCTTTGTGCAGGACAGGGTGACATTGCGTCCGAAGGGGACCTGGAGCTCATCCTGGAACTCCCTGGTCACCTCGAGGCCCTCCACGTCGCCGTCCTGGATGCTGGTACATGTGGCCATCTTGCACTCTGGGATCGCTCCGTTCCAGTCGCCGCTTGATGTGCAGATGAGGCTCTCAGCTCCACCCATGATGTAGCCAAAGTTGCACATGAACTTGATCTGGTCGCCAAACCTGTAGCGGGCATTGTTGGTCAGGACCATGCCGTTCTTGGGTGGGGCAAGCCGGGGACACATTTTTGGGACACAAGTCTTGTTGATCCTGTAAAGATCGCCGTCACGTAGGCCGGTCTCAAGCTCAGGAATGAAGAAGTCAGAGGTGCCATTCTTGGTGTAGAGCTCACGACCGTTGTTACACTTGCAGCTGAAGCCACCAGCAGTGTTTGAGCACTTGTCATCGCATCCTCCGTTCTTGTCCAGACACTCATTGACGTCCTGGCAGCTCTGGCGAGTGCAACCATTGATCTCAATCTTCATGCATGGGGCTGTCTCAAAGTTGATGATATTCAGCCTGATGAACCGAGCCTCAATGGCGTTAGGCAAGTTCATGATGGACTGTGTGGCACCATCCAGAACTCGGAATTCAACCTGGGAGCCGTCGGCATTCCTAAGCTCCTTGAACTTGTCGGCGAGCTCGTCGGCGTACATGAGCCTGATGGCAGTGGGGTAGGCCAATCTGTTGTCGAGCCTCTGGACACCCTGGGTGTGGAAGCCCCTGACGATGGTGGGCGCCCTCAGGTCGATGATGACGTAGTTGCCAAGGTCGGGATTGCTGGACACAACCTGTCCCTTCTGGTTGGACACACCACACCAGCCAACCTGGTTCCTCTGGTCGAGCCTCACCCAGTCTTTCTGGTATCCCTCCTCAACTCCTGAGACATAGATGCCCTCTGTGGGGATGCCGTAGTTGGCGAGGCCGAGGGGTTCGATGGGGCGGCACTCCAGGCGCGGCTCCATGCCAGCCTTGCACTTGCAGTAGTGGCTGCCAGGGGTGTCGATGCACTCTGTGGTGGAGAAGTCACACTGGGGGTTGGCACACTCGTCGATGTTCACGCAGGTGGGCAGGTTGGTGAACTCCTCCTCGGGGCCACACGAGATCTCGTTGGTGCCGATGAGGCGGAAGCCCTTGTTGCAGCGGACGGTGGCCCTATCTGTAAAGTAGTACTTCACACGATCCTTCTTCTCAATGATGCCGTTCTCGATCTTGGGGAAGTTGTAGCACCTCTTCCTGGTGCAGTTTGGTACGTCGGAGGACCAGGTGCCGTTGGACTGGCAGAGCAGGGTGGGGAGGCCGGACCTCTCGTAGCCGGGCTTGCACTCGTACCGGATGACCGTGCCATAGTTGAGCCCCTTGCCGGCGAGCCTGGTGCCGTCGTCCACCACAGCATTTTCTACCTTGGGCAGTGGCGGGCACTTGGTGGCTTGGCAGTTGGGGAGTGGGCTCCACTCGCCGCTCTCCAGACAGGTGATCGTCTCGGCGCCGTTGACCCCGGGGAAGGCGAACCCGTAGTAGCACTGGAAGGTGGCTGTGCCCCTCCAGGTCACGTTGGTCGCAACCACCGCGAAGCCGTTGTCAATCTGCGGGACGGGCCCGCAGTAGGCCTCGACACAGGCGGGGATGTAGTCGTTGTCCCACTCGCCGCCGGGCATGCAGCGCGAGGTCATCTCCTTGACGCCGGTGGCGAACAGGTGGCCGGTGGGGCAGCTGAAGCTGACCACGGAGCCGAAGGTGGTCCCTGTGTTGGACATGATAGCGCCGGCGCCTGGCTGCAGGGTGGGGCAGTCGGCCGAGAAGACGGCAGAGAAGCCGGCGGCGTTCTTGGTGGAGTCGGAGATGAACTTGATGTGTAGCTCGCCGCGCTCGGCGGAGTAGGTGTCCACGGGGGTGTCCAGCCCGGTGAAGCCGGTGGCGGGGTGCAGCTTGAGGCCGCCCTGGCCATCATACACCTCAATCCTGTCCGACTCGTGGAGGTGCAGCGAGTTGAACCTCATGGAGAGGCGACCGCCGGCGGGGTGGCGCACCCGGTAGGTGCACTCCTGGTTATGAGGGTAGTCGGCAACCCCGAAGGCCGGCGACTGCAGGGTCCCGTTTGCCTGGGTGAACTCGGCGTCGCAGCCAACGTAGTACTTGATCCTGTATCCCTTCCTGGAGTCGGCCTGGTCGGTCCTTGTGTAGATGTAGAGCGAGTCGCCGGTGGAGACGATGAACTGTGGGTTGTCGGTCTGGGCGCCGGTGAGGACCACCAGCTCGGGCGAGGTCGGCGAGTCGCCGTCCCTGATCAGGACGGAGTCCTTGCCGGGCTCCATGGCGAAGTCCTCGACCTCCAGGGTGATGATCTGCCCCTTGCTGGCGCGGATGACGGTGAGGCACTCGAGGCCGCCGGCATATGGCGACACCCCGTCGTAGTTGGGGCTGGCGAAGACCTGGGGCAGCGGGTCGGCCGTCAGGTCGTAGCTGCACTTCTCCTGGTCGGCGGAGGTCGACCAGGAGGCATGGAAGCCGCTCTTCTCCACAGACTCGTCGCTCCGGAACTTGATGATCATGAAGTTTGAGGCGGAGGTGAAGGTGGTGCCGGTGTCCTCCCTCATGTCGTCGAGGCTGCCGGAGAGGGTGGCGATGTTGGTGGCCGTCTCCTCCGTCCTCCCGCCGCCAAGGATCTGCACCGTGTCGAACACCTTCTCCGTCTCAAACTTGGAGAACACGAGGACGATGTTGGTGCCCTGGGGGCCCTCGAGGGTCCACTTGCAGTCGGCGAACTGTGGGTAGTTGCCGGCGCGGTTGTCCTCGTTGCCAGGACTCTCCACCTGGCCGGAGTTGAGCTGGTTCATGTGGAACCTGCAGCGGTTGTCGCAGTCAAGCTCGTCGCTGCCGTCGCCGCAGTCATCTTGGTCGTCGCAGACGTATTTCTGGTTGACGCACTTGCCGTTGCTGCAGTGCTTGCTCCCCTTGGGACAGGCCTGGATCTCGCACATGAAGGGCAGCAGGGTCTCGCACCTGGTGAGGGCCCACTCCTGCCTGGACCCATCGGCGGGTAGGACGGACTGGACACACTGGCCGGCCATGATGCTCGGCTGGTCCTCGGCCCAGTGTCCGTAGTACTGCGAGATCTGCGACCCGCCGGCCGCCGCCAGCGTGTTCGTCTGCAGGTCGTTCTGTGTCTGGTAGCCGAGCCAGTAGGCCTCGTCCTTGGAGGAGGATCCGCCGAGCTCCGCGTGCGCCAGCTCCGCCGTGAAGTTGTTCTGGCGGAAGGAGGCGACGGAGACGAGGTTGGAGCCGTAGCGCTTGCAGAGCTCGCTGGCCTTCTGCCAGGAGTGGCGGATGTCGAAGAACTGGTAACAGGTGAGGCCGTGCAGCTTCCATTGGCCCTTGGGGCACTCGAAGGAGACGGTGGCCATGGTGGTGGCGGCCAGGAGCAGCAGGCCTAGTGGGGCCATGGCGCCGCCTCGCCACCTCATCTTTGCAGCTGTGTTGAGTAGGAGTGGTTGAGTGTTGTCTAGTATCACTCCATGGGTAGCCTCTCCCAGA
>Ga0307385_10000018_pt1 | contig 11676 bp, 2 predicted proteins | sample SouOceMePS1032R2_FD_203302 | JGI IMG/M metagenome (GOLD analysis project Ga0307385, IMG submission 203302) | Metatranscriptome of marine eukaryotic phytoplankton communities from South Atlantic Ocean - PS103-2.R2 (Eukaryote Community... | ecosystem: Environmental > Aquatic > Marine > Oceanic...
GGCTGCCTTGGTATTGTGGAACACCTTGCGTCAAAAGGATTTTGATTGCATATGATTTGAGTGTTAACAAATGGCTTTGTATTCAAATGGTCTTCAACCTTGAAAACTTCTTTTGGGTGCGTTGTTATAAAATTGTTTGTTACATACTTTTCTGTTGTGAAATCAACAAATATGTTGTTTTGGATTGGCCTCGGTTTTACGATCAATTTGCCACTTTCATTGGCTGATATATGGGATGGAAATTTATTATTTGTTATTGTTTGGTTGACGTTTTCTTGCATTGAAAATATTGAGGTTGGAGTTTTAGGAACATTAGTTGTCATTACAGTTGGAATTTTTACAATATGGTTGCCATTTATTATAGGATTTGTCTGAGGATTTGCAGTCTCAAATTTTGAAGGTACTTTTGGCTTGCATCGTGGGTCCTGATTTCCGCTTCTACAAAAGGCATCTAAATTTATCTGAGTGATAGTCTTTTGATCTTGAAGTGCATTTCCATTCGGAGAATGCTTTGGTCCAACAATTGCATTGATTTGTTGTTTTGGATCTTTTCTAGGAAATTTTGTGCAGTTTGGATCTTTAGGATTATTATCACAATTGAGAGGCTGCAAAAAGAAGTTTGCCAAGATGCATGAAGGATCACTTGAATCACAGGGTTTGTTGACTTTTGTGAGTTTCGGCCGGGTCAGAACTGTTGGCTTCCGTTTCAATTTACATTCGTTACTATTTGGAGAAATTTTACAGATTATTTTTGTGCAATCTGGATTTCTCTCGATCATTCGACATCTTTCATACTGCAGGCACTTTGTGTCTTGAGGGTACTTTCGACAAGCTTCGTGATGGTGGCAAGATGGGTTAAGAGAGCCTGGGAAGCAATAGGGAGACACACTGAGGGGCAATCCTTGAAAAGTACTTGGCCGACGTGTAGCCTCTGCTCTGATAAATGGCTTGACTGTTCTGAATGGGACATTTTGCACGGGAACAGCACAGTCAGGACTTTTGCTGCCCCTTTCACAGTTGGAGGCTTGATGTTGCCCGACGGGGAGCACTGGGAGAAACATATTTGAAGGTATTTTTGGTGATGGTCTGAATGAGTTTGGACTAAGAAATGAAACAAGTGGACTTTTTGTTCTGATTTCATTAGGATCAAATATTAGATGTTCAGTAGTAACTTCTTCTTGTGGAGGATTAAACGCATCCAGGGGGGTAAATGTTTCTGTAGATGAAGGAAATTGCATCGGAGTTATAGATGTAACTGTGGTTAGATGACTATTGTCCTTTTCTATTTTAACTTTCGGTGTGATCACAAAGGTTTTAGGAGTTGTGAAAAATATACTTTTTGTCCTGACGGTGGAAGTAATTGGTACTTGTGTAGTAGATCTTATCTCATCCGAGAAACTTTTGGTAGTTTTCTCCACATCTCTATTTGTAGCAGGTCCACTTGTTGGGTCTTCTTCTGTCCTAACTTCTTGTGTGGTCTGGGTCGTGCTTAAATTAAGGCCTTCTGTCTCATTGACATCTATTATTTTGGGTTGTCTACAGCGCTGCTTGTTTTCACCTTGTCCACAGGAGTGGGGGATTGAGTTGGGGTCATTGAATAGTGAAGAGTCGGGTACTGATGTGGTCCTCGCTACTTCAGTCCGGGGCGTGGTAGTCTTTACAATCAATTGGAATGGCCTAGCGCTGATCTCGGATGTCCTTGTCGTTGTTGATGATGTTGGAATGCCTGTGCATTCGTTGTCACACCGACCCCGACAAATCTCCACATTGCAGGTGATGTAGACCTGTGCATTGTCTGGAAACTTGAACGCATTTACGATGTTGAACAAGATTAAATCTGCACCAGAATTTCCTAAAACTGTCCGAGTTTTCTCCCAATCTCCAATAAGCTTGTGCTTCACTGGACAACCCTCTCTGTTTGTCAGCTGGATCTTGGTTGTGCTCGGCTCATGAAAATACTCTGAATCATAGGCCCAACAATCTTGCGCCTTCACATCAAACTTATTTTCTCCCTTGTCACTCAGGTAGATCAAAATGCTCAGGGGCTCTCCAATTTGAGTAATCCCCTCAAGCGGAAGTGTTTTTGGAAATCGTCCTGACTTTATATCCATCCAACAGTTGACATTGCTTGTGTCATGTCCTTTTTCAATGGCCAGCATCCCAACGGAAAAGGGCTGAAAACTAATTGACTTTCTGTACGAATCGTCCCACGAACAACTAATCCTTCTGGCGCTATCCCAGACCTCCTGAACTAATGGATCCATTTGTACAATTATCACATTTTCCGCAGAGCTAATTTCAGAAGTCCTTTTAGTCAATAAATTTGTCCCGCAACCTCCAGTAGGCACTGTGAACAGATAGCCAGCCTTCCTTCCCTCCGGCTCAACATATCTGTGCTCATAATTTCAAGATAAAATATTACAAACTGTGTTTAACAAACAACCTATTCAAACATGGATTTTCATACCGCTGCTTGCTTGTAAATACTAATTGTAAAAATGTTATTTCAAACTTGTCCATATGGACGCTTACAATCAGTTTGAATAGGTGTATATGTGGGATTAATAGGATTTAACACCAATTTTAAACTCACCCATTGTCCAACCTGTAGATCTTCATTTCAGCGAAGTTCACATAAGTTAGTCTCCAACAATAAGATTACCCAAGCCCCATTATACCTACCTTGGACCAACACGGCCACAACACACCACAGATTAAGTGAGTTATAAACTTTAAGCTCCACAAACAAGAAAACGAATTACATGGGTTAGATGGTTAAAAGTTTGTATTTCTCACATTGAGTACCCAAATTATCATTGTAAAAGAAGAAATTTAAATTGTACAGTTAAAATGCCTATTTACCTCTAGCTTTGAATATAAGTAGATCACATACAAAATAATAATTTTTTTTCATCACAGCTCTCTTTTTGAATGATCTTACCTCTGAGGTTAGCGTAAGGGCGCTAATAAGGTAATTAGCCTTTGGACATGTGAAATTCAGACTTGACCGGGCAATTTAATGTCCCACGGCGAGGATTTATTACTCACTAGATTACGACACGGGCCCGCCAAAATCAAATCAAAATGACTTTGAAAATGCCATATGACATAAATTGGGATGTTTCGTCACCTCTGGTAATAAATTGATAGTTTTTAATGACCTTTTAGACGATTCTATGAACCATTTCCAAAGACAAGTTTTATCTAAATCGTTATTCACAACATTTATTTGGGAGGACTGGAGAAAATTTACATATAATACAGGACAGACAGGACTTTCTGGAACTGATACAGTTCGAGACTAGCTATAACAACATCAATAATTACAGGTTAGTACATACAGAACGTTATATTGCACTTTTAGAGATGATTTATAAATTTTTGGCACATTTAATTGTAGCAGTCCAGTGAGGTGTCTTGCCCACCAAAAAATATTTTTTTCGAGCTCGCTCTTTGATGTTTTCTAAGCTGTCTTATGGAGCAGACGGACACTAAACCAGATATCATGAGAAGACTGCAGGCTACTAAAAGACTGGCGTAAAATGAAGTCTCTGGGAAGCATATTTCATCTTCCACATCTAATATGCTCTTAGACTTATCATACAGCTGACCTATGCTTGTCGGGTCAAATGCCAGGTCGGCTGCTGAGACTACTTGGAATCCTTTAATCATATTAACTGTTTCGGATTCAGCGAACACGTTTCGTATGTTATCATTGCTCTGTTCCTCCCAGTTGTCTACATCGCGCCGTTTTCTAGCACCAAAAAAGTTTGCAAATCTTTTGGCATTTGCCTGAAGCCTGGATCCAAATCGAGCTCTCCCATCTTTAATGCTTCGGGTTCTTCCAGGTGGGTTCAGTGGGAGATTTTGTTTTGGCGAATCAATGATTTTGATCAGGACTTCTTTGGGTTGGTTTGGATTGTTTGAAAGCTGCTTTTGGAATTTTTCTACTGATCGAGGTGAGGTGAAGATCACTGTAGAAGAAACAATAGCATTAGGCGTGGTTGAAATGGGCCTGAAGCCACCAACATTAATTTGATTGGACTTTGGATTGCATTTTGGGTCATACGATCCGGAGTTGCAAACAAACTGACCTTCTGTTCTGAGCTGCTGCTGGAGGGTGTTGACATTGTTGTTGAAGTTTTTCAGCAGTTGGTTGTTGAAATTGATTGCCTGGGCTGGTGAGACTGCTTGACTAGCTGTGGGTTGAGGAAATTTAACAGAAAGTTGGCCGGGCGGCAACCCAACCGCATTCTTGTCTGTCTTGGCAGGTTTGAAGAATGGGTTGGATGCAGTTTGTTCTTGTTCTAATATGTTAGTAAGTTTGGAATTGTGAGGTGCAGGGGCACTCAGTGCTGCAGGTTGTAGCTGAACACGGGGTGGGAAGTGTGCAGGGCTGTCGGGGAGTGAACCTGTGCTACCTTTACTTAGGGAAGTGATTTGGTCAGTGAACGGCCCAGTGTTCCTTCCTATGGAGGCACTAAGCAGTTGGGATGGTTTGAACCTTCCGTTGTTATTAATTATGGACGCAGGGATTGTGTCGGAGGTGGTGTGGGTGCCAGCAAATAGGGTGCTAAAACTCATCTTACCAGAGTTATCATTTATACTGAATCCATTATTGGTTGACTCATCAGCCACATGCGAAACTAAAGAAGCGGTAACTTGGTGCGTTTGAGTTTGCGGTGAGATTGGTAATTGCTCTAAGTTATTGTTGTTACCTTTAAATGGCTTTTCCGTATTTTGTAACTGGCTGGTTGGTCCGTCTTGTGCGCCCAATTCTTCTAACAACTCAAGTATTTCAGGACTAAGGGTTACCGGTGGGGTTAACAAAGCTGCAGCGTCATCACCTATCCGGTTTGGTCCAAACTTCTTTGGTTTCCTTCTTCTTTTAACACCCTTGACAATTTTCCTACTCTCAGGTCTAAATGTGGTGATGGGAACAGACTCTGTGTCTTGGCGTTGATTGGAAGGCTGTTTAATGTTTCCAAGGGTGTCAATTATATCAATTGGATAGTCGTCCATTTCACAATGTGTATCACAACCTCCTTTACACATCTCAAGCTCACATGATAGGAACACATCCATTTTATCGGGGAATTTAAACGCGTTCATTCGGGCAAACGCAATGATATCAGCACCTGTGGACCGGGTATCAAACGTTCTTTTGAAATATTCCATTTGGTGGGGTCTGAACAGACACCCATGGTCGTTCAACAGTCTAATCTTATTAGCTCGTTTAAAGTCTCTGCTGTCATATGCATAACAGTTCTTAACAAGCACGTCATAACCAGCCCCTCCGTCTTCGGCGTACACCACCACCGTCAGCTCATCTCCAATCTTTGTCAGGCCCTCCAAAGGGGGGGCAAAAGGTCCTCTCCCAAACTGAATTTCCATCCTAGTCCTAACATTGTCACCACTGCCAGCAAATTTCACCTCTGCAACCTGAAGTAGATCGGAAACACCAAATGGGGCAAATGTCACCATTTTTTCCAGTTTAGACTGCCAATCACAAGTTATTTTTCTGGCAGAATCCCACGAGTCCTGAACCATGGCGTCTGCTTGAATGACAATGGTGTTCTCTATCATCAGCCGATCAGTCGAACTCTCGACAGTCTGAGTTCCACAGGATGACAGAGGAACTGTCAACTGAATGTTTCTCCTCTGAGAATTTCTCTTCACGTACCTGATTTGACCAAACATAAGATTAGTTTTTGCATCCTAAATCATAAAGATGTGGTGTTTTTGTTGTTTCCATGTAATGAGGTGTTGCTGTTTTTATAAGAGTTCTACATACCATAGCTAGGTGCTAACAAGAATGTGCGCTCAGAACAAGACATTCCACTTAACATTCCAAACATTTGTACCGAATTCCTCCAATCCATCAGGAAAATTTTGCCAGACTATAGATATTTTTAATGTTTTAACAGCTTATGCCCACCCATGCAGAAATAATTATCAGGGCAATCCTGGGTCCGACTTATCATTAATATCTAATTTAATGCTAGAACGTCAAATTTTATTCTTGTCAAACTCTGGTTCCCTTTCATCACTAGGAAATTGTGAATTTTTGTAAAAACAATGTCATGTATTTCAACAGATGAACAGATTAGCGAAACACTCAGTCTATTAATTATGGCCAGTTGGCCGGAATATTTCGGAAAACTGAGAATGACTGATAGAAAATTAGTTGTAAAGCCATGGTATGGTTTTTGGCAGTAGTATTGGAATAATTTTTAAGTATATTATGGAGAGGTCAAGAAATTAGAAGTTTAAATAAAATAAATGAAGAAAAAGGTTTATCACAGTTCATTTTAAAATATCTGTACAACACTCTTTTTTTACATTTTGCACAAATACTAGCAAATACTAGCTAGTATTTTTCAAACATCATTTTCATTCTCAGGTATCTTTCAGCTTAGAACATTTTTTCAAAATTAAAAAACTACTTTTCATATGTACACGATATTCATTGTATGGCACAACATTCTGAATGGCACAATGGTATAAATATAATTACTTGAGATACGACAGTTTAAACGCTGTCGACCAATTGCAGCTGGGTTTTATGCTCCCATCAGGTCTTTTTAAGTATCTGATACATATTTGATAAGTTAAGGATTTGTCTGACCATGACGCATGATACTCGCAAAATTGAAATCATAAAAACTAGAAGTTTCCGCACGCATTCTTAAGTTGCTTTAAAAACCAGGGCCGTGCATTGGTTTTGTTTTAGTTGAAGAGTTCTTTAACTTTTCTCCCACCTTTCCTATTCCCATTGTAATGACCCAGAAATCTGGATAAAATTTTGGTTCACTGAAAGCTCTATGTTTAGATTGATTTTCTATAAAAGATATGTGCATTCGAGCCTTTAGTGGCAATAAGCACCGGTTCACGACTGTTTTGTTGCTTAGGCTTTTGTAAGGGAACAGCCATCAACCTTGCTGGTGTGATTGCCATCAATGAAATTCCTTGCGTGGCTCACTCTATCTTGACACTTTCATCAAACATCTTGGGGACACACAGTGTGACTATTGGACATAGAACAAGGGACTCAGTCTTGGTTCATCACAGTTGTTTTGGTATTCATAATGGTTTTTATACATTGTCTGCGCATTGTTTTGCTTCACTCTTCTCTTTTCTCTTAAGCACTGAATTGTGAGAAGACACACAGCCAGACACAATGCTGCAAGGAGAGTGGTCAGACCAGAAAAGAAGGACACGGGCGACAGACATATGGCACCCTGTATGTGACCCTTATAATATTGAAAGTCCAAGCTGCCCCCATCAAAGTGTGGGAGGTCATCTGGAGATATCACTCGTATGTGTCGGGCTAATCTTGCACTTCCAGTTGTATTTTTTGCCTTGCGATTTTTCTCTTCATCAAAATCGATACTTCTTCCAACTCTCTTCTTTCCATTTCTATTTCTTCTCCCATCACCTTTGTCGTAATGAAAACTGTGAAATGCGTGATATCTGGAGGAACCACCATGATGATGATCATCATGACCGTGATGGTGATCATGCTTTTCTTCTTTTGGACTGGATGGTTTAGTTTTAACTGGTTCTTTTCTTCCAGTTCTTGGTGTTTGTGGTCTTGTTGTTGTTGTGGTAGTTGTTGTACTTGTTTGAACTGACCCAGGCTGTCCGAATAGCTCCACACCTTCACAAGTCGGATCACTTGGATTGTCTTCACAAAAATCTTTGCATCTTGGATCTGTTTTATTATTTTCACAATCGGGTGGGCATAGTTCATTAAAAGGTTCGGCATTACAATCAGGCCCACATCTTGGATCTTGTCCAAGAAACCTTCTACAATCTGGTTGGCATAACTCATTAAATGGATCCTTTGAACAGTCAGGCCCACATCTGGGATCTCTCCCCCTGAATTTGACACAATCAGGGGGACACTTCAGGTTTAGTGGATCTTTGCTACAAGGGCAGCGAGGGTCTTTACCAACAAACTTTTTACAATTTGTTGGACAATTCAAATGAAATGGATTTTGTTCACACGGACATCTTGGGTCTTGTCCGGTGAATATTTTACAGTTTGGTGGACAATTTTTATGAAAGGGAACCTTGTTGCAGGGACATCTTGCGTCTTTCCCTGCATACAAGTCACAATTTGGGGGACAATTTGTGTGTAGTGGGTTCTTTGAGCATGGACATCTCTCATCTTCTCCTGCATACCGCACACAATTGGGCGGACAGTTCTTATGTAAAGGGTCCTCTTCACAGGGACATCGGGGATCCTTCCCTCTGAATCTGTTACAATCTAAGCAATTTGGATGCAGTGGGAATTTGGAGCAGGGGCACCTTGGATCTTTTCCTGCATTGAGATTACATTCTGCAGGACAATTCTTATGAAATGAATTGTTTTCACACGGACAACGGGGATCTTGTCCAGTGAACTTCTCACAATTTGGTGGGCAATTTGGATGGGTTGGAAGTTTTGAGCACGGACACCTTGAGTCTATTCCAGCATTTAATGTACAGTCCTTAGGGCAGTTTTTATGAAAAGGATCTTCTGAACATGGGCATCTTTGGTCCTTCCCTGTAAACATCTTACAGTCCGGTGGACAATTGGGGTTCAATGGGAATTTGGAGCAGGGGCATCTAGGATCCTTGCCTGCAAATTTTTTACAGTCCTTAGGGCAGTTTTTATGAAAAGGATCTTTTGAACATGGGCATCTTTGGTCCTTTCCTGTAAACATTTTACAATCTGGTGGACAATTTGGGTTCAATGGGAATTTGGAGCAGGGGCATCTTTGGTCCTTTCCTGTAAACATTTTACAATCTGGTGGACAATTTGGGTTCAATGGGAATTTGGAGCAGGGGCACCTAGGATCCTTGCCTGCAAACTGTTTACATTCCTTAGGGCAGTTTTTATGAAAAGGATCTTTTGAACATGGGCATCTTTGGTCCTTCCCTGTAAACATTTTACAATCTGGTGGACAATTTGGGTTCAATGGGAATTTGGAGCAGGGGCATCTAGGATCCTTGCCTGTAAACTTTTTACAGTCAGCAGGGCACCGAACATTGAATGGATCTGTGACACAATCTGGGGGGCACCTGGGGTCTGTATTTCTGTTCCTTGAACAATCGGGGGGGCAGTTGGGATGCAGAGGGTTTAAGCTACAGGGGCACCTTGGGTCGTTAGCAGTATACTTGTCACAGTCAGCTGGACATTTGTTGTTGAAAGGGTCACGTTCACAGTCAGGAGCACACCGAGGATCTTCATCTCCAAAACGGGCACAGTCGGGGGGACAATTTTTGCTCAATGGGTTTTTACTGCACGGACATCTCGGGTCTCGACCAGCAAACACTGTGCAATTTGCTGGACAACGGACGTTGAAAGGATCCACTTTGCAGTCAGGTGGACACCGAGGGTCTTGGTTTCTAAACTTTGAACAGTCCGGGGGACAGTTAGGGTGTGTAGGGTTTTTATTGCATGGGCAGCGCTCATCTTTTCCTGTAAACAGTCGACAGTCTGGCGGACACTTTCTGTTCATGGGGTCTCTGTTGCAGTTAATTGGGCATCGTGGATCCTCTCCGCTAAACTTTTCACAATTTGGGGGACAGTTTAAATTGAAAGGATCAAGATCACAGTCTGGAGCACAGCGTGGATCATTGCTGGATCGAGAACTTATTTCACAATCTGGAGGACAGTTCTCGTCAAATGGATTGTTTTCACAGTCTGGGTCAATATCAAGGTCCTTGGGTGTGCGTGTGGTTTTGCACCGAGGATCAACCTTTGCAGTCTCAGGATCATCGCAAGAAATTGGTTGCCCAAAAAGTTCAACACCTTCTCGGAATGGTTCTGTTGTTGTTTCTGACCCGCTATCTGCTTTGGGTTCTCCAAACTCCTCATCTCCTTCTTCGGGTGGATCGTCTGGGCACTTATTATTGCAACCACCTTTGCAGATTTCTACCTCACAGGTAGTGTACACATCAAGAACATCAGGGAATTTAAAGGCTGAAAGGTATCCATAGGCAACTATATTGGTTCCACCATCCTTGTTTGGTTCTCTTTTTGTAAAGAACCCTTCTAAAAGTTTATTTTTCATAACACACCCCCTCTCATCAGTCAACTGCAACTTGACAGTGTCACTACCATCATAATTTTCACTTGAATATGCAAAACACTCTTTGATATGCATATCATACATATTTTCATCATCTTTTGCATACACTAGCATGGATAACTGTTCTCCAATTTTAACTGCAGAATGAACCTCCTCAGAGTCTGGATATCTCCCAACTTGCAGATCCATCCAACAGTCCACAGAATCACCTTCAAATCTTACTTCTTCAAAATCAAGCATTTGGACCGCGAATGGCTCAAACTCAATTCGTTTCTTAATCAAATTGACCCATTCACAATTAATCTTCCTTGCAGTATCCCAAACTTCCTGAACTTCTTCGTCCATTTGAATAATGATAATATTACTAAATCCCGTTTTCATTTGAGCTTGGGACACTAATTGGTTTGTATCAGGCTCGGTCACCGCAGTGCCACAGCTATTCATTGGAATGTTAAAGGTGGATTTCGTTGTTTCACTTCCCGATTGCAGGTATCTAAGGGAAGGGAGGTGCATGTGAATACGTGGGAGTGCAGGAGTAAAGTGGCATGCAAGAAATATAGGTCTGACTGCAGCCTTCATCCACAACAGAAAGGTGTTTAAATTCTTGGTTGCAAAGACATTCTGTATGTGAAGGTATGCAAGCAGCTCGATTCCATGGCTTGACTAAAAGAGAGAGAAAACCCATAGAGATACCCCACTATGGCGACCCTGCTAATGATTTACTTTGACTGCCAATTATGCACCTTTCTGATCTCTGACTCTCAAGTTTCTATCGAATCGTCAAGCTTGGCACACTATTATACATGGTAATATGATATTATTAGTAAATAGGTGTCAGTTTAATTTAAATGATTTAGATATTCATAAGAATAAAAACTTTGTTCACTCTAATGTAAATTTACATGAAGGTATACCAACACAAAATTCTGATGACAACACTTTTATACATTTATAAATATTTCATTATATGGTAGATAAAAAGAAATGTAATTTTAAAAAGCCTTAAATTGGTTTGGCAATGGTATAATTAGTTAATTGATTATATGGTACACAAAAGCACGTATGTTTAGTTTCATAATTGTTAGCAATTAAAATATCATTCACAGAAGACCGAAAGCGCAATGATATTCTGTAACCAAAGGGTAACTTTAAACAACTAAACGTTGGTCCTTGTTCATAGAAAACCTATGTGTTACCCAATTTAGGCTCAGGGCCTCTGGACTGCATTGCTCGTTTAATTTGGTTGGCATCTGTTGTCTAAATGCAAGTTTCTCATGATCTAGAAATTGTCACATTTGTTTACAACCTGGCCTTGATAATGACAATAATGTTATTGTCCCATTCCATTGTGACTAACATAGAAGGTTTTCCTAAATACATTGCTAAAAATATTTGAAAATGTTGGCCATTCCAATATCAACTCATTTGAAAACTGTGCAGCAAAGAGCAAAAATTAAAGTTAACTTATATTCACAATCCTTTCTTGCATTGTTGCATCGTTCATAAAATGCATTTATTTACCAACATCATCCTCGACATTCCAATGCAAGACAACTCCTTACAATCAAACATTTAGCCCCCCCCCCCCCCAAAA
>Ga0307385_10000021_pt1 | contig 11300 bp, 1 predicted proteins | sample SouOceMePS1032R2_FD_203302 | JGI IMG/M metagenome (GOLD analysis project Ga0307385, IMG submission 203302) | Metatranscriptome of marine eukaryotic phytoplankton communities from South Atlantic Ocean - PS103-2.R2 (Eukaryote Community... | ecosystem: Environmental > Aquatic > Marine > Oceanic...
AGCATTCATGCTTTTAAAACATTGCAGCATCTGCATTCACACAAATATTCTCTTTTTTTATATAAACATAACGATTCACATTCATATCTAGACAACAATTTTGATCTTGTAATCATCATCACATCACAGCTACTTTTTTTTAGATTTGTTTACAAACTAATTATTTTGTTTACAAAACCAATTATTATTTTGTTTACAAAACAATTATAGCAAAGGCTGCCACTGCAATAAGGCCGGCGGCATCTTTGCTTGGTGGGGTTTCGCTGCTGCCGAGGTGCGTAGGGTCGGCGGCGTCGTTTTCGTTCTTGTTCATGGTTGCATGTAATTCATAGAGGCCTGTGTCGCGCACTCCAGCCTCGACGATAGAGAATTGAACTTTATTTTGATCATTAACGGTGGTTTGGTCAATCACACACCCATCCTTGGTCCAGCTGACTTGCCGATCACATCCGGCGCCCAGTTCGGCTTGGACAACCACAGGACCACCGCGGGCCACCGATATTGACTTGGGGAAGGTCTTGAAGGCGGACGCGGGGTCGACGATGTTGGACTGTTTGCCGGGGCAAGCAACGAACAAGGAGCAAGTGGTGAAGGTTTCTCCATAATCGTTGAACGCTTCACAAGTGTAAACTCCAGCATCTTCGGGGAAAAGCTCTGGAATTTTCAAAGTGTAGCGACTATCAACGTGATGGTATTGAAAATCTTGTCTCGGTTTGATTTCCTTCCCATTATGGATCCATACCACGTCAAAACTGCAAGGGGGACAGACAATTTTGCATGAAAGTTCAACTTCAGAACCATCTCCAGCTTGGACACATTTCAGATGGTCGAGAATGATAGGCGGACTAGGCTTCAAGTTTGATCCAAGTGAGTCACTATTGGTAGCTGAGTCGACAGCTTTCGTCAAAGTTGGACTTGTTGGGACTTGTTGAGACTTGTTTGGCTTGGATAAAATCGTCAATTGGCATCGGGTCTCCACTTTTCCCTCTGAATTTTCCACGGTGCAAGAGTAAAGACCAGCATCAGATTCGGCGTTGACACTGGCCAAAAACAACGTGGAACAGTTGAGTTTGGACTTGATCATGGTTTCGCTGAGGGGGATGTTGTCCTTTTTCCAACTGATCAGGGGTAGGGGTTCGCCCAGAAAAATGACTTTGAATTCTAGGGGATTTGCGCTCTCAAAGACTTCTAACTGGGGTCGGAGACCCACGGTAATGCACGGGGGCGATTTGGAGTTATCTTTCAGTAAAATGGAACGAGATCGGGTCAAACTTGGGTTGGGATATTTGGCTTTCGTAGCATTGTTTTCCATGTTATTTTCAAAAGTTGCATGTTGTTTTGAATTCGTAGTGCTATTAGACATTGTCGTAGAATTTTGGTTTTTCATCATCATAGAATTGGTTGCAGGAGCAGTTGCCAGGCTTAATGGCCATTGGCAACGCCATTTACATAACTGGCATCTGAAGATTTTGCTGGAACACTGCCACCACTGTATTGTGAACCTTCCACAATTACAGCGCAATCAGAGAAATCCGATCCCAATGTGTTGGTGGCAACACATTTGTATTTTCCAGAGTCTCCAGGTTGTGCATTGATAATCTCGATGGTGATAACACCATCAGTGTGAGTGATGGGGAACGTGTCCTGTTCAAGTTCCTTTGATCCTTTGTACCATTTAATAGTTGGGTGAGGTTGACCAGTTAAGCAAGCTAAAAGCTTGCAAGTTTGTCCCTCTTGAATGATCCTAGGTCTAAGTTGGAAAGTGAAGATAGGAGCCGAGTCCCTTTCTTCGTTATAATTTCTGAATTTTTTGGGCTCGCGTTTCCTGATTGGAAGTGGGTCAGGTTGGTAAGGTTTGATATCCGTGGGTGCGGCTTGGACATTGAGGAAAACGGGTTCCTCTGAGACACCATAATGATTCTCAGCCCTAATGATAAACTCTCCACGATCCGGAACCTTGGCACGGTTAATGATGAAAGTATAATCGTCACCAATATACTTTTTCATGAATTTGACACTCTGTTTGAGTTCAACATTGTTATGATACCAGGATACTGTGCATGCCGTCAAGCTAATGATACGGCAAGTGAATCTGGCGCTATGACCTTCCAATGCAAAAGTCGACTGGGGTTTGATGACAAAACGAGGTGCCGCGCACTTGCGGTCGATCAATACCTCTTGCATTCTGTATTTCTCGGTTTGGAGTTTTCTCAATGATGAGAATTCGCTCAACCTGCCCAAAGGCAGAACAAACTCGTTCCAGTTGGCATATTTTTGTCTGATTTTCTCGCGAATAGCGAAAAATCTATTACGAGCGATCTCCAAAGTTTTGTGGCTATGATCTCCGGTAAGCCATTGGTGTTGGAGACATTCGTGCGCCGTCAAACGTTTTTCTTTGGTCTTGATTAACAATTTGCGAATGAAGTCTTTTCCTTCTTCACTAACATTGATAAAGGCTTCTTCATCGAATTGCCAACTACAAGCCTTGACATTTTTCAAAGTATCAATGTCCGTTGCGCCGGCAAAAGGCGACAATCCCGACAGCAAGACGTAGGACAAGACGCCGATGGACCACATGTCGGTGTAGAAGCCCACGGGTTCACGCTCGACAATCTCGGGGGCGGCAAATTCAGCAGTACCAGTAGAGATTTTGACGAGTTCGTTGGGATCGAGTTTGGTGGCGAGACCGAAATCGATGATCTTGATGTTGGTGCTCTTTGAGGTCTGGCACATGACGTTTTCGGGTTTGATATCTAGATGTATGATATTTCTTTCATGCATATGCTTAACGCCTTCGCAGATTTGCCTCATGTAGTTAATGACCTCAGCTTCAGACATGGAGTAGCCTTCAGAGGTGATTTTTTCAAAGAGCTCACCACCGGACAAGAATTCAAAGATAAGAACCATCTCATCCTCGTCTTCGTAGGCATCGTGTAAATTGATCAACTTGTAATGATGCAAGTGATTCATGATATCAATTTCTTTACGAATCAAAGCCTTTTCCATAGCATGAGAAATAGGAATGAATTTTGCGGCATAAACGTGTCCAGTTTTAGTTTCCCGACACCTATGGACAACTCCAAAAGCTCCGGTACCAATTTCTTCCAAAATGTCGTAATGGTCGTACACGCTCGTGTTGGTCTTGATATCAACTGGTTGAGGAATATATTTAGCATATATATCAAAAACGAATTGATCATAATCCTTGACCTCGCATTTTTGACCACGGATTTTCTTGCCAGAAACTGGATCCAGTTCGTATTTGGTCTTGGGTTGTTTCTTTTTCAAGATGCCCTTAGTCTGGCATTCGTTGGATTCATCGCTGGCGTTGGAGCGGCCATAGACGTTTTCGGCGAAAACGCGGAACTTGTAGCTGTTGCCGGGGGTGAGGTCGGTGACGGGCATCAAGTTGAACCTGGTGTGGCCGACGCGGGTCCAGCTGGTCATGGGCAATTCTTGTTTTTCCACAACGTAATTGGTAATGGCAGAACCACCATCCCATTGAGGAGATTGCCATTCCAAGACCAAAGAATCAGTACCAATTTGGCTAGTTTGAGGCCACCTGGGAGGATCAGGTCTGTCACTGATTTGTACATTGATTAAGGCAAAGTCTGAACCAAGTTCATTGTCAGCGGTGATGGTATAAGCGCCAGAATCAGCTCTGGAAGCATCGTGAATGGTAAGAAGGGCATGCCTCTCTTCAGTTTTGACCTCGAAACGGGCGCCAGACTCAATAACCTCACCATCCTTTGTCCAAACAACGCGGGGCTTGGGGTTGCCTTCGAAAGGAATCTTCATGACGCCATCCTCACCCTTGTCGAAAAAGGCCGAGTCCCGGAAACGGGGAGGTACCTTCAATCGGGGTGGCATTTTGATTCTCAAATCTGCTTTGCTGGACTTGGTACCACCAGTATTGGTAGCACGAACAGTGTAGGTATCTTCATCTTCGCCAAACACTCCCTTGACGGCCAACTCGTAGGTTTGTCCAGCCACGGAGATCTCGTGTTTAGCACTGTCAAACAGCTCCCTAGCACCCTTGTACCAAGTAACCTTGGGCTTGGGACTGCCAGTGATTTCACAAGTAAATTTGCCATTCTTGTTTTCAACGACAGCCACATTCTTGAGGGGATTAACAATTTCTGGAGCCTCGGGTTGTTCAGGATCCTTGACAATAACCTTGGAACTGTTTTGAGAAGATTCGCTGCAACCAGCCTCGTTCTCAGCATACACCCTGAACTCATATTGGCGAAATTCAATCAAATTCGAAATATTGATTTGGGTAGCTGCATGCAGGAATTGATTAACTCGTTGCCAAAGATCAACTCCAACTTCGCTCTTTTCGATCCAGTAGCCCTTGATTCTTGAGCCACCGTCATCGGCAGGTTTCTCCCAGCTAAGATTAACAAAATCACCACCCACCTCAGTAACGGCAGGAACTCCTGGTCGGCCAGGAACATCATAGGGAGCTCTAGCTTTAATGGGATTGACTCCATCCAAAGGTGGACCATGCCCGTTAGCATTGCAGGCCAAAACTCTGAACAGATATTCTTGATTTTCAGTCAGGCCTTGGACACCAAAAGTGGTAGATTTGCAGAAACTGGCAATGACGATCCATTCTTGGTAGCGAATATCTTTGCGCTCAACCATGTAATGCGTCACTTTGGAGCCACCATCGTGTTCTGGTGGATACCAATTCAAAGTGCAAGTGTGACTGGTGATTTCTGAACAATCCAAGGGACCAATTGGGGCTCCAGGCAATCCAGAAATGTAGACCATGAAAGAGTCAGAGGCGGTTCCGCTCTCGTTGGAGACCTTGATGGTGTATTTGCCACCAAAATCTTTAGTGATTTCGCGCATGAAGATAATGAGGAACTCATCGAAGACTGTCATTTTCAAGCTGCTGCTCTCGCTGACCTTGACATCGTTCCTGAACAATTCAACTTCGAATGGCAAGTCACCTGACCATTTGATCTTGATCTTGGTGTTGTCACCTTCAGAGAGGTGTAGATCGGAAGGAATATGTTCAATCTTGGGAGGTGCTCCAACTTTGACCCTTCCGGTGGTAAGAGCATAACCAAAGCTGTTATGGGCTTGACAAGTGTATTCGCCCTCGTCAATCTCCCAAAGTTCCTCAATGGTAAGAGTAAATTTGCCGTTCTTCTCTTCTTTCACCACACGACCAGGTTGTTCAAGTACTTCGCGACCATTTTTCATCCACCGAGATTTGGGTATGGGTTTTCCAGTGGCCTCGCAATCCAAAATGACTTTTTTGCCCAGACCAGCACCGCAGCTGCGCAAAGACTTGACGAAGTCGGGTGCTACGCCTCCGGCCACCTCGCATACCCTGACGGGTGGAGTGCTTGGAGATGCGTCTCCTGGACCAACTGCATTAACAGCTCTCACTCTGAACTCGTACTCCATGTTCTCGGTGAGGCCATCCACGGTACAGTGGAGGTCTTGGATATTGTAGTCAGTAACCTTCATCCACAAAGGTGAGCTGCTATCGTGTTTTTCCACGATATATCCAATAATTCGGGAGCCACCGTCCCTGACAGGTACTGTCCATTTGAGGTCGATGTAATTTTTGCCAATTTTGGTGACAACTGGGGTTCCAGGAGGTCCTGGAGGCTGTGCTTTGCCCTTGAGAACAAAACGCTGGCTGGGAGGTGAAGGTCGAGACTCACCGGCTGCATTGATGGCCTTAACTCTGAACTCGTACTCAGAGTCGGTTACCAATCCAGTGCAAGTGTAGGTCTGGCTTCGCACCAAAGTGGTGGTGGAGACGACCCAATGTTCTTCAGTAACTTCCCTGTACTCAACCTTGTAGCCTTGGATCTTGGAACCTCCATCGGAATAAGGTCTCTCCCAGTTCAAAGAAGCAGAAGTGGAAGACTCTTGTATAACTTTGGGTTGACCAGGTGGATCGGGCACGGAGAATGGGAATTTGGCCGTAATGTCGTCATCCATTTCACAGGGGTCGGAAATGCCGTATTGATTTTCAGCTCTAATCCTGAATCGATATTTCTTGTTGGGTTCCAGTCCGATGACGTCATAGTGAAGGCCGCGAACAAAGCTGCAGATTTTGTTCCAGTAGCCGGCTGCTACATCGTAACGGTCAATAACATAGTTGGTGACGGTAGAGCCTCCGTCGTCTGCGGGAGGTCTCCATGAAAGACTGCAGGTCTCGGGTGTGATATCATAAGCATCAATGGGTTTGCCGGGGGGTCCGGGGCGGTCGACCACCAAGATTTTGCAAGTTCCTTGGTCACTGCCTTCCGAGTTGGTCAATTGAATGTTGTAGTTACCAGAATCTGAGCGCTTGGCCTTCTTGTTGTAGAAACGGGCATCATGAGCAGAAATCTCCATTCTCAAGCGGTCACTGGGCAGCAATTCTGCGCCATTAAGGCTCCATTTGGCCTTGGGCTGAGGACTGGCAGCGAAAGGTACAGTAACGCTGATCTCGTGTCCAGCCACGATGGTCATGTCTCTCAAGCTCAGATCGGAGGTGATCTTTGGAGCTGTTTTGGCGGGAGCACAATGAATATAGTCTGAAGGCGAACTCCATGGGCCCTGGCCGGCAGCATTGATGGCTGCCACTCGGAATTTATAGTTGTTTCCTTCATCAAGGCCCATGACACGGTAGGTCAAATCGCTGATGGTGGAATGACAAGCCTTTGACCATTGGCCTACTTCAGTGGCCTTCTCCAGGATGTAACCAATGATGGGTGAGCCTCCATCCGTTCTTGGTCGGGTCCATTGACAAGTGATGGAATCCGAGGAGGAGGCCAAGTCTCTTGGTGTGCCAGGAGCGCTTGGCGGATCAAATGGATAGCGCGCTGTAATGGCATCAGCGGTAAAGGCAGGTTCAGAAACACCATATTGATTCTCAGCACAAACTTTGAAGTCATACAAAGAGTTCATCACCAAATTCCTAATACGAGTGGAAGTGGTGGTGACGTAGCTGCTGACCTTAGACCATTCTGTAGTGCCCTTCTCGCGTTTTTCTACAACGTAGTTGGTAATGGGGCTGTTTCCGGTATTGCGCGGTACCATCCATGTCAGGGTGAAGGCTTCGCCAGCAAAGTCCGTTCCGTCAAGGTTGCGTGGAGGTCCTGGTGGACCAAGTACACTGACCTTAAAGGTGCCGGAGTCGTATCCAGCATCATTGGTCAATTTCAACCTGTAGTGGCCGTCATCAGTCTTGACAGAGCCTCGGCAGATGATGGAGACAAAATTGTCCATGACTTTCATTTTGACTCTGGAGTCAAGAGATAAGTCCACGTCCTCGTTCCACAATTGCGCAGTGGGCATTGGGAAGGCCTTGAAGTTGATGTTCAAGGAGAAGTCTTCACCTTCAACCACTCTAATATCTTTGATGCAATCCATGTCCAACTTGGGCTGATTGGCCTGTTCGCAAACGGTGCAGTAGGGTGTGGCCCTGGATGGCAAACTGGTTCCAATTTCGTTGATGGCATAGACTCTGAAGGAATATTCTTTTCGCTCAAACAATCGATTGACAGTAATGCTGGTCTCGGAATGGATGTAAGTGGTGACCATGGTGTATTCTTCCTCATCCCTTCTCTTCATTTCAACATTATAACCAACAATCTTGGAACCTCCATCTTCACGAGGTGGCCTCCAAGACAGAGTAATGCTACTCTTGGTAATTCTGTCAATTTCCACACCCTCTGGTGGACCAGGAGGGAACTTCTGGACTCCAGCAACAATAGGCTCTGAAGGTCTGGATGGAGCTCCAGGTCCAGCCTCGTTACATGCAATGATTCTGAATTCATAACGGCTTCCATCGCTCAATCCAGACACCACATAATTAGTGCTCAAGCTGGGATAATGATTGACTCGGGACCATTCCATGCCTTGCTCACGCTTCTCGATGTAGTAGCCAGTGATAGGACGGCCTCCAGTGTCCTCGGGAGGAGTCCATTTGAGAGTGGCACTGCTTGGTGAATAGGCAGTAATGTCTGGTGCGCCAGGAGGACCTGGTGGATCGTATGGACTTCTGGCCTCGATGTGCTTGCCGGTCAAGGGATCGGATACACCAACGGAGTTCTCGGCACTGATCCTGAACAAGTACTTTTGTCCTTCGTGCAAGCTTCGGGCAATGTACTCGCAATTAGTGGTGTAACCAGAGCAAGCAATCCAATTGTTAAGACCAAACTCGGCCTTTTCAATGATGTAGCCAGTGACCTCGGTACCACCATCGTCTTCTGGAGGATTCCAGGAAAGCTTGATTGTATCTCTATCCAAGTTTTGGTAAATGACAGGACCCACGGGAGGTTCTGGTCTGTCCAAAACTGTTACGGTCATATTGCCAGTATCGCTACCAAACTCATTTGACAAAGTGAGCTTGTAAACTCCAGAATCCAGCCTGCATGAGCTGTCAATGTTGAATACGACTTCATCTTCCTTAACCAGACAATTGAAACGGTTAGTATGGACTCTTTTGCCTTCTTTAGTCCATTCAGCAGTTGGCAAAGGACTTCCAAAGAATGGAATTTTGACATTGATAAATTCGCCAGCATGAACGCGGATGCGCCTGCTCATGGCATCCAAGTCCAATTTGGGTGCAGCCTTCATAGGGCGTGCATAGATTGGCAAAGAAGGCTCAGAATGAAGGCCAGGACCGGCGGCATTGTGGGCCCTGACTTTGTATTCGTATTGGTGATTGGCTGTGACATCGGTGTCCATGAAAGTGGTGCTTCCTACGGGTTTGGTAGAAATTCTAATCCATCGACCTCCAAGCAGATCACGTCTTTCAACATCGTAGCCAGTAATCGTAGAGCCTCCATTGCTGCTTGGTGGTTTCCAAGTGATAGAGATGAAGGTAGTATCTGCATCTGTGCCGGAAGGACGTCCGGGTTTTCCGGGGACATCGTATTGGGCTCGGGCAGTCACGGGTTCATCAGTGGGCAGAGGGATGGAGCGACCTTGGTCATTGATGGCAAATACCCTGAATTCATACTGAGTACCCTCAAGTAGCCTAGGTACGGTTGCAGTGAAGGTATAGGGTTCAATATGGTTGACAGCGGGTACCCATCCACCCAAATGGTCCAAATCCTTCTTTTCAATGGCATAGCCGGTGATGGGGCTTCCACCGTCATCGGTAGGCTTCCTCCAGGAAATGGTCACTGAATTGCCAGTGATATCTTCAAAAGTAATTGGGCCGGTAGGGATTCCAGGCACATCCAAAATATTGAAAAAGAAGCTGGCCCTGTCCGATCCCAATTCATTGACGATTTTAAGAGTTGTTTCACCGCTATCGGTTCTCTTACAGTTGACAATATGGAAGGTAGTGATGGGAGCAATGGCAGACAATGTGGTTCTTTCGTCGGTTTGCAAAACGCTGCCCTCCAAATACCAATTGACATTGGGATCAGGTGAACCAATGTACTCCACATCGACAGTGTAGTTGTTACCAGCCTTGACGTTGACATCCTTGAGAGGCGTAAGAATCTTGGGAGCAATGTAACGGGCACGGGCTTGAATCATTGGGCTAGGCTCACTTGGAGCTGAGTTGCCCATTTCATTGAAGGCCAGAATCCTGAATTGGTAAAATTCTCCTTCAACCAAGCGATCAGCACGTCCTTTGGGAGTGTCAGTGTTAACAGTGCAAGCATCAGTCCAAATGGTGGTGCCTTTTTGCTTCTTCTGGATATGATATCCTAGAATGGGGCTGCCTCCATCAGAAAGAGGTCTGTTCCACTTCAAGTCAATATGATTGACATCCCAATCGTAGGCATCAGGACGTCCTGGAGCTTCTGGAACATCAGCTTGGTTTTTGGCAATGAAGCTCTTGTCCAAAGGAAGGGGATCAGACTCGCCAATGACATTGACGGCTCTGACGCGCATCATATACTCTTTGCCTTGCACCAGACCGGTAACGATAGTTTTGAGCTCAGTGCTGATTTGACATTCAATCCAAGAGCCACGGCTCATATCCATCTTTTCAATCTTGTAATGAGTGATAGGTGAACCTCCGTCATCCGTACTTTCACCCCAAGCCAGGTTGCATGAGGTGTTGGTAATGCCTGACAATTTTAATGGCCTGTCTGGTGGAGCAGGTCTGTCCAAAACTGTAACATTTGCGCGAGCAGAGGCCGATCCGACCTCGTTGGTGACTTCGAGGCTGTAAGGCCCGCTGTCAGTTCTCTTGCAAGTAGAAATGTCCATTTGCGTGTGCAATCGAGTGACTTGAATGTCCATGCGTTCATCAGAGGTGATGGTAACGCGTTGGAACTTCCAAGTAACCGTAGGCTTGGGCGCTCCTCTAATAGGAACATTGAAACCAATGCTTTGTCCAGCACAGACCACCATGTCTTGCATGGCGCTCATGTCAATCCAAGGCTGAACGAATCTGGCTTCGGCACAAATCAAGTCTGAAGGTTCGCCAGGTTCAGATTTACCAGCATCATTAACGGCAATGATACGGAATTGATACTCCATGCCAGCTTCAACGGTACTAACTGTGCATCCGGGTACGGGTCCGTTACATTCCATGCAATACTCCCAAATACCAAACTTAGTCTTGCGTTCGATAATCCAGGTTTTGATGCTGTTACCGCCATCGTATTTGGGTGGATCCCACATCAAATCAATGTGACTTTCAGACCAGTCCTTGGCAAAAGGTTTTCCAGGACGTCCAGGAACCTTGAAGGGATCTCTGGCTACCATGGGAGGATCGGGTCCAATGAGAGGACCGCCTTCACCTTGAGCGTTGACGGCACGAATTCTGAACCGATATTCAGCATCTTCGATTAGATTCTCCACTCTGGTAGACAAGTTTCTAGTTTCGCCGGAGGGTACCCATCTCATATTGTTTTGCTCTTGTTTTTCAACAATGTAATGGGTAATGGGACTACCACCGTTATCCTTGGGTTCCAGCCAAGAAATGGTGGCTGAATCCTTGCGAATATCTTGAGCACCAACGGGACCTTCTGGGGGTCCGGGAACATCCAAAACAGTGACTTTGCAGGTGCAGGTATCAGTGCCATTGATGTTCTTGGCAGTTAACTCGTAAACGCCGGTGTCAGAACGCTTGGTGTCAGTAACCCGAATGACGGTGCTGTAATCATGTTTGGAGAGCGACAACCTGATACCACTTTCCACAATAGCTCCGTCTTTTTTCCAGACTTTGTCTGCAGGTGGTTCACCTTCAACAGGGACATCAAGAACAAGAGGTTCTCCAGCAATAAGCTTAATCTCTCGCATGGAATGCCTATCAATTTTTGGGCATGAGTTCTTAGCTCTTGCCTTGTGAGGCAACGAAGGGTCGGATGGTTCGG
>Ga0307385_10000027_pt1 | contig 10515 bp, 7 predicted proteins | sample SouOceMePS1032R2_FD_203302 | JGI IMG/M metagenome (GOLD analysis project Ga0307385, IMG submission 203302) | Metatranscriptome of marine eukaryotic phytoplankton communities from South Atlantic Ocean - PS103-2.R2 (Eukaryote Community... | ecosystem: Environmental > Aquatic > Marine > Oceanic...
GTTAAATTCCTACATCTATGTGAATCTTAGTGTTGTCACAACAGGCACTCATATACTATAACGAATCACTGACAAATTTCAACAGTGCCATGTTCTAATACATTTTGGGAACAATTTTCATATACTGTAATAGGGTAGAAAATACCAAATATTGTTTGCCTGTAATATAGTAGATAACTTGGGGTGTGCAAATCTTTTAATTAAACATTTAAAGAGACCTGTTGATTTACTGCACATATTATCATTTCTAAGATAGTTTCCAATTTTTTTTCCCCCATATTCAGATTTTAAATTGTCTGATTGGCTAAGCGTAATATAATTTTCGTTTTTGTTTATATATAAAATTGCTGGCAGGTTACAACACAGAAACCCGTACAAAATGTACAGAAATTTCAATTACTACCAAACAAATATATAGAAAGTATTGACCCAGGGCTATTCTGGTGCCTTTATAAAAGGTGCCGTCACACTCTTGGGATTTACTACTAGTAATACACACCTTCCAATAAAAAAAAGTTACAGAATATATGATTATGATTTTTCATCACTTCCAAATCAATAAATTCATGAATATGTATACTTATTATCAAAATTGTAAGTGACATATCTATATGAATCTATAAGTAAAATGTATAGAAAAATTATTCTCAATGAATTCACTTTTCACATAGACCAGAATGTTATTTGTCGAAAAGCAATGTATATGTTTACTTCAATAATATTTTGAGGTAATACAATAAACTGTGCGTAATATTAGCTACTAAAATAATCAAAAATCAATTTGCATTTATCATGATCAAATTAACATTTATATTGCTTGAAAGATGTACAAACAACATTTGGTGTATGTTACTACAAAAGCTGAATTAACAATACATTCAAACGAAAGCATAGAACAAAATCCAATTCAAATTTTGATATCATGTAATTACAGAGTAATGGTACCTAAATTTAAATGTATGGGTTTGTCCTAAACAAATTCACTACTATCACTAGTTCTATATGGGCAAGGGCGCACTATTACATCTCAATATATCAGTTTGCAAGATTTCTTACACTTTATTGAAGTAATCATTTTGAATTAGTACTCCAGTTCATACAGTCTGATGTAATAGTTGGCAAGAAGGCATAACATTTCCAGTGAACTTATCATATGCTTTAAAACTGGCATCACTTAGTAAAACAATAACCGCATAACTTATGGTAGGCATTCAAAGCTGTGAAAGATGATGTTTATGATATGCAAAAAGGCATGGGTGTAAATGTAAGCCCTGCCGACAAATGAAAACAACTCACAAACGGTAGTGGTGATTGTAATTTTTTTACTAGTTTTTATACTCTGAAAATGCACAAACTGATACATTTCTCACATTAACAATGGAAAATAACAATGGAAAAATTAACAATGGAAAAATAGTACACATGTGTGGTCTGTAGGTTGTTTTCATATGCCTTCAGTTTGTTATTGAGCCCTCTGTATAGGTAGACATTTGAAACAAATAAAATTGCTACTATATACAAAAAAGCTAACATGAAAGACTAATTGAGGTAAGATATTACAAAAATAGAGTTTTGTAAAGTATGTGCAGTTAAAAAGGGATATTTTCCTCAAATCTAATTACAAGATATAGGTACTTCTCAGTATTTGTTAAGAATAGTTCTGAAATTAAAATGATTTTATTATAAAATATAGTGAAAATAAATATAAAGTATAGTCAGGTCACAATTTGAATATTGTTTAAGATTGGATTTACAGGGTAAGTTTTAGATAGCAAGGAGTACATATATGTGCATAATTGTATATACATGAACTATACGTATGTATAAAATTCAAATGAGCCCAACTAATAAACAAGTAATATCACTTGTAAGTTAATGGATGTAAGTCTATTATGGGATTTTTTTCATACAAAAATGAAAATAAAAATTCGGACAAAAAAGTAACATTCCAAAAAGTCTACCTTCAAACGTCTATCTGTCATTTTTACACGCATCATAGGCAAGTCTGTGGCATTGTAATGTCATGGTTCTTACAAACAAGGAGTTTTTTCATATCATCCACATTCAACTAGTGATTGTTGCAAAGGACAAGATCTGTGCCTTTTATTTTACCATTACTTGTTATGTGGTGTTCTTTAATGTCCTCATTTCAATAATATCATTGCTTTTTAGAAAATATTTACATTGTTTAATTTCATTATATTGAAAACAATGACATTAAATACCCACCAAATTTTATTTTAACAGAGCTATCACGATGAGATTGTGGAAGAGTTTGAAACACTATCTGAATCAGCTGAACTAAATTTAGAGCCCAATGAGTTGAAGCTGCGTATAGTACCAGCCTCGGCACGGAATGCACCGTTAGTACTTCCTTGTACGGTGCGTCCTACAGTGGTAGCGTTCTGTCGTCGGCTACGTAGTGTCCGGGCCCATCGCGCGACAAGATATCCTAGGACTGCTAGATTGATGACGGTGACCATGGCTGCGGCAATGATGCCAATCATGGCAGTAGCTGAGCCTGCGCCTCCGACTGTGGCAGCAACGGTTTCCACTCCCGTTAGAGCAGCAAAGGCTCCTGACAGACAGTGATATGATCCCCAGGTATTGACACAGATTGTTCCAGCTGGACACAGGTTACCAGTGGCGCACTCGTCAACATCTTCACACTCATGATTGTTGGTTCCCAGCTGGTATCCACTGTCACAGCTACAGTAGTAGCTTCCCTCTGTGTTTTGGCAACGCGTCTCACAGCCTCCATTGAAAGCAGCACACTCGTCAACATCTCTGCAGCGGGTTCCATTTACAGAGAATGTTGGGTTCTGTGTCTTACAGAAGCACATTGTTCCGTAGCAACATGTTGGCATACAGTACAAGTTGTCTGGTATGGGTGCTGGAGTAACTGGAGCTGGTGTAGGATTCCCACCACCATTAAGACACACCCGGTTAACAATAGATTCTTGAATTTCAGATAAAGTCGTAAAGTCCTCTGATAGCCACCAGTTTTCATTCTCTATGTGTGGCGGAGAGGAAATGCCCCGCAGCTCATTGGCATTAATGGCGTCTGTGATACCAATACTGATAACCTCAATGCCAGCTGCGTGGGCCCTCTCAGCCTCGGGTATCGTATTTTGCGCATTAACATTTGACTCGCCATCAGTGATAACAATCATCAGGTTTGGAGCAAAACTACGGTCTCCTTCAAAACTGACGAATTGTTGATCTCTGGCGAATTCGATACCCTCGGCTGTGTTTGTAGTGCCACCAATGTAACCGGTGTCGAGGATCTTTCGCAATAACCCATTCTTGTCATTCTCGAACTCATTCAGTTTGAAAATATGTTTAGCACTGTTGGAGTACTCGACTAAACCAATCTGTGTGTTCTGTGAGCTGATTGTGAACGAATTAGCCAGGTCTCGTATGAACTCCAGCACCTTCTGCCAGTTGTCATAAGAACCATCTGGAGGGTTGCGATCTCGGATTGACCCAGAACTGTCCAATACAACTACGATATCCCACAGTCCAGGGCAGTCACCTTGGAATACTTGACGCTTCTCTCTGCTGAGGGATACTTCTTCCTCCATTTCTACCATTTCTACTGCTGCCAAATCACGCTTTTTGCGTCCATTGAATCCTGGGCAGCTGTTGAGACGGTTGGGATCATCAATGATCTCATAACCGTGATGACAGACACAGTAGTAGCTATCCCATGTATCCACACATCCTTGTTCGCATTGCCCATTATTGTTAAGGCACTCATTCGTTCCGCTGACTCCTCCACCTGATCCTCCGCTACCTGGAGCTCCGGGGGGTCCAGGAGGTCCTGGGGGTCCAGATTGGCCAAATCCTGGAGGTCCAGCAGGCCCAGTGTATCCAGTTGCTCCGTGATTTCCAGCGCCTCCATTGAATCCAGGTCCACCAGAAGGACCAGATGGTCCAGTATGACCAGTGGCACCAAAAGATCCAGGATTACCAGAGGGTCCAGGATTACCAGAAGGTCCAGCGGGTCCAGGGAATCCTCCTCGGCCTGCAGGTCCAGTTGCTCCTGGTCCACCAGGTCCACCATTGCTTCCACGGCTTCCAGCGGGTCCAGGGAATCCATTAGATCCAGTTGCTCCGGGTCCACCTGGTCCTCCAGGTCCTCCTGGTCCTCCAGCTCGTCCAGCAGGTCCAGGGAATCCAGTAGCTCCTGCACTTCCTCGGGCACCTGGTCCTCCAGGTCCTCCTGGTCCTCCAGCTCTTCCACCTGGTCCTGATAGTCCAGTTGCTCCAGCAGGTCCAGGGAAACCTGGTCCTCCAGGTGAACCTGCTCTACCGGCGGAACCAGTTGCTCCTTGTGATCCTGGGAAGCCATTGCCTCCTGGTCCTCCATCTCGTCCAGGGCCTCCTGGTCCTCCAGGGGCACCAGTAGCACCAGCTGGTCCGGGGGATCCTGGGAATCCTGGTCCTCCATTGTCACCCTTAGCTCCAGGTCCTCCGGGGCCACCAGGGAATCCGGCTGATCCAGGGTTGCCAGGTGATCCAGCACGTCCAGGAGATCCATTGAATCCAGTAGCTCCTACACCTCCAGGTCCACCAGGCCCACCAGCAGGTCCGGCAGGGCCAGGGTTTCCAGGTCCACCATTGTTTCCTCGGTCTCCCTTTGCACCGGGTCCTCCGGGACCACCTGGGAATCCTGCTGGTCCAGGCCCTCCTGTGGCTCCAGGGCCACCAGGGAAGCCAGCTGCTCCAGAGTTGCCAGCTGCGCCAGGTCCGCCGGGGAATCCAGCACTGCCAGGGTTTCCTTTCTGTCCAGGTCCTCCAGCAGGTCCAGGTCCTCCAGCAAATCCTGGGGTTCCAGGTCCTCCATTACGTCCAGGGGCTCCAGTAGCACCAGGTCCTCCTGGTCCACCAGGGCCGCCAGGGAAACCACTTGAACCAGGATTACCAGCCAATCCTGGTGCTCCAGTACGACCAGGTCCTCCAGGTCCTCCGGGTCCACCCTGTCTTCCAGGGGTACCAGGTCCTCCTGGTCCTCCATCTCTTCCTGATTGTCCAGTTGCTCCAGGTCCACCTGGGAATCCATTACTACCGGGTCCTCCAGGGCGTCCAGCTCCTCCAGGGCTTCCGGGAAGACCAGTTGCTCCTGCTCCACCTGGGAATCCAGGGCCTCCAGCGGGGCCAGGGGCTCCGGTCCTTCCACCAGGTCCAGGACTGCCAGGGAATCCAGCGGGTCCAGCATTGCCGGGACCTCCAGGTCCTCCGGGAGCTCCAGTGCCTCCAGGTCCTCCAGGGGCTCCAGGACCTCCATCTCTACCGGGACCGCCATCTCTACCGGGACCACCAGGGCCGCCTGGGGCTCCAGTCCTGCCAGCAGTGCCTGGTGTTCCTGGGAATCCAGCTCCACCAGGGTTTCCTGCGTCTCCCTTGGCTCCAGGGAATCCATTGCCGCCAGGAGAACCTCGTTGACCACTTGGTCCGGGGAAGCCATTAGCTCCAGTTGCACCATCCTGTCCTGGACCTCCAGCTCGTCCTGGACCTCCTGGGCCACCTGGGAATCCAGAAGCACCGGGGTTGCCAGGAGAACCTGTGGCACCAGGCCCGCCAGGTCCTCCGGGTCCTCCTTGTCTTCCAGGGGTTCCAGGTCCTCCTGGTCCTCCTGGGGTACCAGCTTCTCCTTTAGCTCCAGGACCTCCAGGACCTCCTGGTCCTCCAGCACCTCCAGGACCTCCAGGTGCACCAGTTCTTCCAGCTGATCCAGGTGATCCTGGACCTCCATTACGACCAGCTCCACCAGGTCCGCCGGGGAATCCAGATGGTCCAGGGTTTCCTTTAGGTCCAGGGCTACCTGGGAATCCAGGGCCTCCAGCAGCACCACTCCTTCCAGCACCACCAGGGAATCCAGGGGTTCCAGCATCTCCCTTCTGTCCAGAAGGTCCAGGGAATCCATTTCCTCCAGGTCCACCTGCTCGTCCAGTTGCTCCCGCGGATCCAGGGGATCCAGGGTTACCATTTCTTCCAGCAGGACCAGCAGGTCCGGGACCACCTGGGCCTCCTGGGCCTCCCTTTATGCCGGGACCTCCACTAAATCCAGATGGACCAGGCAGACCAGTTGCTCCAGGTCCACCAGGGAATCCAGGGCCTCCTGGTTGTCCTGTTGCACCAGCACTTCCAGGGAATCCAGCTGGTCCTGAGTTTCCAGGTCGACCTGCATCACCCTTAGCTCCAGGGCCTCCTGGGAATCCAGATCCTCCAGGTCCTCCATCGCGACCTTGGGATCCTTTAGGACCAGGTCCTCCAGGTCCTCCAGGACCACCGGGGAAACCATTTGTTCCAGGACCACCGGGAAGGCCAGGGGCACCAGTTGCTCCGGGACCTCCTGGGAAACCATTTGATCCATCACGTCCAGGTCCTCCTGGGCCTCCAGGTCCTCCTGGGGCGCCTGTTGCTCCTGCTGCTCCAGGGAAACCATTTCCTCCTGGCCGTCCAGCAGCACCAGGTCCTCCGGGTCCTCCAGGGGCGCCAGTGCCTCCGGGACTTCCTGGGGTTCCAGGGTTGCCATTGGCTCCATTTCGTCCTGCGGGTCCAGTTGCTCCAGCTGATCCGTCACGTCCAGGTCCGCCAGGTCCTCCAGGTCCGCCAGCGGAACCTGTAGCCCCAGCGGGTCCTGGGAATCCATTACCACCGGGACCGCCTGGTCCTCCAGGTGCTCCAGTTCTTCCAGCGGTTCCAGGGAAGCCTGCAGGTCCGGGGCCCCCATCTCTGCCAGGACTGCCGTTGTTGCCAGGTCGACCAGTTGCACCTTGTGATCCGGGGAATCCAGGGGTTCCTGAAGGTCCAGGGCTTCCACGGTTTCCAGGTCCACCAGGTCCACCAGGTGATCCAGTACCTCCATCACGTCCAGGGCCACCGGGTCCACCTGGTGATCCTCGGGGTCCTGGATTTCCAGGGCCGCCATTTCGTCCAGCTTGTCCGGGTACTCCTGTGCCACCTGGGGATCCAGGTGTTCCGGGGAAGCCAGGGCCGCCAGCATCTCCCTTCTGTCCAGGTCCTCCTGGTCCTCCTGGTCCTCCAGGACCTCCTGCTCGGCCGGGTGCTCCAGCGTTACCAGGGGCACCAGTTCCACCAGGGCCTCCAGGGAAACCATTTCCTCCATTTCGTCCTGCGTCTCCCTTAGCTCCAGGGCCTCCGGGGAAGCCTGGTGTTCCTGCCGATCCTGGGTTTCCATTTCGTCCTGGGTTTCCAGCTGATCCAGTTGCACCAGGGCCTCCGGGTCCTCCTGGGAATCCAGCAGTACCTGGTGAACCACGGTTTCCTGGTCCTCCAGGTGATCCAGTAGCACCAGGGCCTCCAGGTCCTCCTGGTCCTCCAGGTCCTCCTGGGGCTCCAGTTCTACCAGCTGCTCCAGGACCACCAGGGCCTCCAGGTCCTCCGGGGCCTCCAGGTCCTCCTGCTCGTCCAGGTTGTCCTGTAGCGCCTGGGCCTCCACTGAATCCATTTGATCCTGGATTACCAGGTCGGCCTGTTGCTCCCACACCTCCAGGGAATCCAGCTTGTCCGGGGTTACCAGATCGGCCTGTTGCTCCAGGTCCACCGGGTCCTCCAGGTCCTCCTGGGAAACCAGCTGAACCAGCAGATCCTGTTGCTCCTTGAGCTCCAGGGAAACCATTACCACCGGGTCCGCCATTACGTCCTGCATCTCCTTTAGCGCCAGGTCCGCCTGGGAATCCTGAAGGTCCAGGATTTCCTCGATCTCCTTTAGCACCAGGTCCTCCAGGGAATCCATTACTTCCAGGTCCACCAGGTGCTCCAATACCTCCTGCACTTCCAGGGTTTCCAGATGATCCAGGGTTTCCTGATGGTCCAGGGCGTCCAGTTGCACCGACGCCTCCAGGGCCGCCTGGGCCTCCATTGAATCCGGGTGCTCCAGTTGCTCCAGGACCTCCGGGGCCACCAGGACCTCCAGGGCCTCCGGCGAATCCAGGGGTTCCAGTTGCTCCTTGTGAGCCAGGCTGTCCATTAAATCCAGGAGTTCCAGTTGCTCCTTGTGCGCCAGGTCCACCAGGGAATCCATTTCCTCCAGGTCCTCCGGGTCCTCCAGCTCGTCCAGTTGCTCCTTGCGCTCCAGGTCCACCAGGTCCACCGGGACCACCAGGGAATCCAGGGGTTCCGGCATCACCCTTTCCTCCAGGGAATCCAGGTGCTCCACCAGGTCCGGGTCCACCAGGTCCTCCAGGGCCACCAGGGAATCCAGATTGACCTGTTGCTCCTTGTTGTCCAGGGCCACCAGCAGCTCCAGGGCCTCCTGGGAATCCAGGGCCTCCAGGACCTCCAGCATCTCCCTTAGCTCCAGGGAATCCATTGCTACCAGGGTTACCAGAGTTACCAGGGAAGCCAGTTGCTCCTACTCCTCCGGGGAAACCAGCACTTCCTGGTTGCCCAGCAGGTCCTGGGTTTCCAGCGGGTCCGGGGCCACCAGGTCCTCCGGGACCACCTGGTCCTCCTGGACCGCCAGCACGTCCAGCTGGTCCAGAGGGTCCACCATTTCCTTTAGATCCAGGTGGGCCAGCTATGCCTGGGAATCCAATGGGTCCTCTAGGTCCACCAGGTCCAGTAAATCCAGTTGCTCCAGATCTGCCGGATCCTCCAGGTCCTCCTGGTCCTCCAGCACGGCCGGCGGGTCCAGGTCCTCCAGCAGGTCCTGGACCTCCTGGACCACCTGGTCCACCTCTATCTCCCTTTCCTCCAGCTGGTCCTGGTCCACCTGCATTTCCTGGTCCTCCAGGACCTCCTGCAGGTCCTCTCTGTCCAGCTGGTCCTGCTGGTCCTGCTGGTCCTAGGCGACCAGCTGGGCCGGGTCCTCCCGCATTACCGGGGAAGCCTGGTCCTCCGGGTCCGCCAGCGGGTCCTGTGGCACCAGTGAAACCTTGTGGTCCTAAAGATCCAGGTCCTGCGCTAGGTCCTGGGGCACCAGTTGCACCTGGGGGTCCTGGGAAGCCGGGTCCGCCGGCACGACCTGGTCCTCCGGGTCCTCCTGGTCCTCCTTGATCACCCTTAGCTCCTGGTCCACCGGGTCCTCCTGGCCGTCCAGCTGTTCCTGGAGCTCCCGCGTTGCCAGGGCCTCCTGAGAAGCCTGGGCTTCCTGCTGAACCTTGGTCTCCCTTTTGTCCTGGGCCGCCGGGAAATCCATTTCCGCCAGGGGATCCTGGTGGTCCTTGTCCGCTTGATCCTGGAGTTCCTGGGTTTCCGGGTTGGCCTGGGGGTCCTACTGGTCCAGATCCTCCTCCACCTGAGCCTGGGGGTCCCATGGGTCCCATTGATCCGGGTCCTCCTGGTGGTCCAGGCTGACCGAATCCAGGTGCTCCACCAGGGCCGGTTGCTCCAGTGGCTCCAGGAGGTCCAGCTTGACCTGGAGGACTTGGGCCTGGGCCTGGTGGTTGAACATTGCAATCCATTTCATCAGTGTAGTCAGTACAACTGTCGTACTGGCCGTTACATCTCTGGTAGGATGGAATACACTCGCCGTTTCCACATGTAAATTGATCACTGGCGCAGCCTTGTGTTACGCAGTTAACTTCATCAGAATAATCGTTACATCCGTCGTACTGGCCGTTACACCTCAGCGCCTGAGGAATACACTGGCTGCCACTCGTACAGGCCCATTCAGAATTACCACAAGCTTGTTGTGGGTCTTTATCCCCTCCTGAACCAGATGTGACCTGGCAACCTCCAGCCAGCTTGGCCAAAGAGCCCATATCAAGTTGCACGAGGAAGCTGAATTCAGATACGTGGACATAGAAACCGGGGTCGTAGGCGATATTGACTTGCATGTAGTTTTGATCGACATTGTTGGTGACACCGACAACGAGTATCGTTGCCCCGAGCTCTCCTTTTAATCTAGCTGCAATGGCTGTGGCATCTGCTCTAGCATCCGTGGTTGGGTTGGTAAATGGATCATAACCAGGATTACCGTCTGTGATTAACAGAATGAATTTTGGTGCTCCAGCACGACCTTGTTGCTGGAACTGGTCGTACGCTAACTGGAGGCCACCTGCCAGGTTCGTGAACATGCCCTGGTAGTAAAGGTTGTCAAGCCCACCTTCCACAGCCTGTCTAGATGTACCCTGGTTGAGAGTCCAAGCATTATCAGCAGCAGTAGAAAAGGTGATAGCACCAATATGAACTCCATTTGGTCCAACGTCATAATTTGCCAAGAGTGTTTTTGAGAAAGGAACAATTTGTTGTTGAAAGCAGTTTCCGGTCGGACAGTTTGCGACATCATTGATGCTGCCCGATGTGTCGACTAGAAGAATGACATCACCATTCGGGTTGCACGGCCCTTGTGAGTGAACTTGGCATACGAGGCCTGAAAAGACTACCAAAGCAAGGACGGCACAATGTACGCTCATCTTTGCTAACGGTGTGCCTCTACGCCTACAGGTATCCGGCGTGGTCATCCTGGAGGTGCTCCTGGTCCTAGTTGCTCTAGGTCCTGCTAGTCCTCCTTCAATCACCCGAGCTGCCAGCCAAGTAAAC
>Ga0307385_10000028_pt1 | contig 10335 bp, 5 predicted proteins | sample SouOceMePS1032R2_FD_203302 | JGI IMG/M metagenome (GOLD analysis project Ga0307385, IMG submission 203302) | Metatranscriptome of marine eukaryotic phytoplankton communities from South Atlantic Ocean - PS103-2.R2 (Eukaryote Community... | ecosystem: Environmental > Aquatic > Marine > Oceanic...
CAAATAAGTTTAAAAATATTAAAAGTAAGCAACTACCAAGTACATATAAGCAGTCAGCTTTTCAAAACAATTATTCTAATACGGTATTTAAAAGAAAATGTTCACAAAAAATATTTATTATTTAACTGCTCACACAGGTAATAGTATTACACTACAAATATATTAATGTAAAAGCACTTGGGAAGTAGTTCCAAACCTATAGCATACATTTTACCATTTATCTCTAGATTGAGGATACATTGCGAAATTAGACTACAACAAATCAGGAAAAATCTTTGAATCTGGAAATCATACAACTCGATCGGGATGTTTTTCATCAATGGGAAAATTATTTTTTTGAATTTAACACAGCAACAAAAAGTTACAATTTTGATAATCAGAACAAAATATAATTTACATAACTATATTAAATCATGTGGGACTTAAATTTGAATTTTGAATTTCAGCAAAATATGGAGCACTCAAGCTCTTTGTTACATAAGAAAGAAAAAACCTCATTGAATAGAATGTTTTGTATGCCATGTATAGCAGGCTAAAGCCCAGTCACTAAGATATTACATACTGGGTGAAAAATCACCAGTTTTAAGATCTATCGTTCAAACTGCTGAAAAATTGGTGTTTATTGACAAATAAATTCCAACTTTTCACTTTTATCAACGAAAGAAGCCGTTACAATCACGAAATTTAGGTCATGAGTCGGGATCTGCGAAATAATATTAAGGGTTCACTTGAAAGACAAGAAATTCTAACGGATCTCATTTTTACCCCAAGAGGTGCAACTTTTCCAATTCATTCCCTAGAAATTTTGGCAGTTCTGAAGACTTGATTTAGCTGTAATGCATTATTTAAAACCTGACAAATAATTGCAATATTTCGATTGCTTAGCCAATTTGATAATGGTAACGAATACGATTATTGTATGACTGAAATTTCTTTTTTTGGCAACCGTTATTGTTTCGTTTGAGTGAATTGTGAATCAATATAGGAACCTTCAACTGTACAATTAGGATATCCGTGGAAATTAAAGAAAGTTCAGCCCTGGAATTCTCCATCCTTTCGCTTACGAGAGATCACAGAAATATTATTTTGACACATAGTTTTTTCTCTAAAAGCAACCAGGAATATTTTAACGATGGATGGTCGGGATATATTTTGTGGTCAACAACTCCTCATACTCCTACAACCAGCCTTTTTTTAACGATGTAGAGATCAATAGAAAAACGCTGTACAACCCGTGCAAAATTGTTGCAGGGAAGCAAAAAGAGGCGGACTGGATACCAATCCTGGGCCACCGTGGGTTGTTACTTGGAAATGCACTGTAAGAACAATCACAAATATGAGGTTTGAGAAAGCATCAATGAGAATTCTGTGGCTAGGATTGGGCACCAGAAACCAACTTTTCACCTGAACCCTGCCAGACTGACAAAATCCAAAGTTTATCACAGATAGGAGAAAGACACAGGTTGTTCAGCGTTTTCCACACACGTTTGTTCGTTTCTTGCAAGGTGGAAGGTTGACTTTCCTGCGTCCAAAAAAGCTCTCCACAATTTGGTTCTGTCATTGAGAAAATCGGATGGAATTCCAAGAGCTAGCGTCATCTAAAATTGATACCCAAAATAGTTGTCTTTTAAATATTTAATATAATTTAATGTCGAAAACAAAATTCTAATTTCGGTACAGTTTCGGAATTGCATTTGTACAAGCATTATAAAAAAAGGCAATTTGGTTTTGGCAATGTTATAAATTGATTATGATCTAGATTTTTCCTGACATATGGCCTTTCAGCATTGAAAACAACAGCGATTGGCCATCACTTCCAAAAAGCTTATTTCGGACCAAATAGAAAAGGGAAGACAAAACTACTTTAAGCCCGAAATTGAGGTTTCAATTTAATTTTGGTGCCGGTAACATAAGTTAATAAAAAGTTGAAATTCCAGTCTGATATATATTAGGAGCTTTTCCTAGTTGTGTACCCTCTTTAACATTTACTACAGGCTCCCGATCGTGATTATTCCAAAAACTCACTCAGCGACGTCTTGTTTTCTCCTGAGAGAATCGATGATTATCCAAGTCTGATTTTATTGCAGAGGAGACAAGTTCCCACTCAAGTGACTTTTGTTTTGGAAAACGAAGATGTATGTCGCTAAAACGGCAGGTATTTTTTCACTTAATTCCCCTTTATGCCTCGAAATACGTAAATTACAATATTTTATCAACACCAAGACCAAAAGTTATATAAACCTAATCTACTTATTTAATAGAACCTCCCCTGTGCATCGCTGAATATATCCACCCCCGCAGAAGCGCTATAAATTGAACGAAAAAAGAGCAAAATTTCAGAGATAGTTTTGTCCACATCAAGAGTTTGGAAATGTTTTGAATACTAGATATATAATGTGAAAAGGGACATTTACTACGTTAACACAGATGAAAAAATAGCTTATTCTACAGCCTAAAATCATGACAGAAGCACTCGATCACAGGTTTTGGGAAATTTTCAGGCAGGGATGAGCATTTAGGGAGCATGATGGGGAGAAAAAATTCTGAAACTTTGCTCGACGGGGGAGTTTCTGACACACTGATTTGCCTAAGATTGGACACACCCTGAGCAGGTTATTTACCAAAATTAATTTGAGTTATTTTCATCATAAACCATTCAGGATCTATTAAAAATCTCATAATTAATTCCTTAGCACAACTTGGATGAAATACAATCAGATTTTTGATTTAAAAGTTGCCAACATGTGTTCCGGATTTTTCCTTTAAATGGTCCTTTTTGACAAATAGAAACGGAGACGCAAGTATCCAGCAAAAGTTGATAACACAGCAGAGCAATCATTCATATTGAAAATCAACTGCTTGGATTACATTATCTTTTTTCTTCGATTTAAAATATGCTTATTTTTGTTGAGGGTACACAAATTTTTCTTAACGTTATAACTGTACATTTTTAGCAAATTAGAAGTTGATAATTTCATTATCATCTCAAGTACACATTGTTTAAATAATGCACTGACATTTTTTTTACACCACATCACATGCCATTTTTAAGCAGTTATTAGCGTCACTATCGCTAATAACTTCCATCTGTGCAACTGGAAGGCTGATTTCGTATATATAAGCCACGGTGCTATATAAATGGCAATTTCAATCAAGTTATCTGAAGACTAAAGTTTGCATATTGTTTGAAAATAAATTTAAAGAGAAAATTGAATTTGAATAGATCGTTCAAGATCGGTTTTGAAAGAATAAAATTGCAAGGTTTATCATGTATAAATGGTATATATTGTAAAATTTTAATCCAAGAAGACGTGACATGAGCAATTTCGAAGACTTTCATAATACTATAGAACATGCCTGTGCTAATTTCCATAAAGAATTACGAAAATTAACTCATTGTTCAAAATTTGGCTCGATTTTTGCAACATCAGCCTTTGCGAAAGGCAAACGTTTGATGAAATCCTTAATTTTATCTTAAGATAAATAATTTATAGTAAGCTCAAGAAACCCATCACGCCAAGGCCAGGTGAAGATCCATGAAAACTTTTTGATAATTATTAGTCATATGCATTAAATCAGACTTTATGTATCTGATATTATTGTCGGCTTGTATTCTACCAATCGGGGTAACGGTGTCACTATTTTTGGCACATAAAATCATGAGACTCAAAAATTTGGAATTGCAGAGTTACAGCCTGTTAAAAATGAATGATAACTAGAAATTGATTATCGTACGTCATTTGTTTTGAATCATGTGCATTAGTTCTATTTTAAATACATAGGCCATGATACTTGTAACATGCAGTTGAACAAGATAATATCTTTGGTTTACTATAATTCTACATGTTTTTTTTAATGGCAAATCAGAGATTTTTAAGAAATTTTGTGATGACAATTGCATAAAACGATACTTAAAATGCTTGCGGAATTGGAAATGATTTAAGTATTTTAAACTCAATATGAAATTTGTTAAAACTTAATGTTGCTCAGTTGCTTTATAACAGTTTGAATAATATTATTCTTTAATCGTAAGGCTTGAATCCTTTGAATTAATTCAGAGGAGAAAAGCTTGCCTTGCAAGATCAAGAAAAATGTGCCTTTTCGGGGTGCAAGACACATTAAATGACCGCTATTCGGGTAAATATCTGTATCGCACTTTTCGAAATTAGATCATTGATTAGTAAGTTTTGAACTGTATTTTAAGCTATAAGGCACCTTCAGGTCGGATAAATAAACGAAAAGCAAAAACTCAATCTTAAGCAACTTTGAGAATTAAAAGTATCAAAAGTTTACAGAAATTAAGTCAATTTTGATTTCCTTCTGTACTCGAGAACTAAAACTTTTCACAGATATTGCTTAATTAATCACAATACAAGAAACAGAGACAAACATCCGCATGGGTCTGTCTTTCCATTTCTTTTCTTAATTTTGAAAATAAACTCATAAATTTAAGGTCTCCACATGTTGCGAAAAACCTGAATATTGAGGCTGACTAGAAATATTTTTCTTTAAATTTGATTTGAAAAGTCGGATAAACCTCTTGAATTATTTCAAGTGCATTGTAGTGATACTGAACTATTTTATTAGCTTTATAGCTTCTCAGGTTTATTGACCCTGCCGTATTCTACATAATCAGTTTCTCCTCATGTTGGAATAGCTAGCTAGCTAGCTAGTTGGCTAGTTGGCGACAACCAGCCTAGCAGCTAGCAGGCTAGTCCTCCCTTCCATCCACAGCAGAGAGTCAGCACTGGCTAGCAGGCTAGAGTGCCTGCCAGCCAGCTCCGGCCATAATCAACGGCCGCTGCTGGCCCCTCGACTTTAAATTTCAGTAAGAGCAACTGACTAAGAGAATATCGCTGAGGGTTCAGTTCCAAGTTGCGGATAGAATAATGAATTGTATTTACACAGGGGTATATATTCGCAAAAAGAGTGATTTTTTACCCAGCAATGTAGGTTGAAAACAAAACGAATTGAATTTCAATCTTTATTGCAGATCTATTTCTGGGTAACATTTACACTCTTCAAGAATGTATACACCTGCACTGGAATAAAAGTTGATAAAATAAGAGGTCATAAGCAACTTTTTGTGACAGTTAAATCTTTTGGTGGAGGCCTTTAAAAAACTCATAAGAAATTGCACACTAATTGATAACATATTGATAACAGAAATACAACAAATTCAATCACACAACTTCCATCTCTCACACCTTAATCCATATTTTTTGTGATTTTTAAAACGCGACTTTTATAGAAAATCTGTTTGGACCTTAGACAATAAATAAAAATAATGTAAGTAAGAATTGCGACAATGGCACCATTTTATAAGATCTCTGTACATGAAAAGACCAAGGAAAACTTTTTTCTCAAAATTTCCATTGATCAAAAAATCACATTTAAATGACATGTGATGTGGTACTACAATTCGCAGCCCTCGTTTCAAGATTGAAGTCCAATTGGTTTCAATTATCAGAATCTGATTCTTTTCAAGTGGGGGTGTTACAAAGATTCACCAGATTTATAATTTTGGCTGAATAAATTGAAAGATTTTTAGTTTGTAAACAGACAAGAAAAAGTTCTTGTGTTTACTATTCCATAATAGCCATATATCTCAAAGGTTTGTGATATGTACCACCTCCCCCCACTTTCATATTGAATGATGTTATGAAATTTAAGACTTAAGTCTGAGGTATTACTGTGGATTTTTGGCTGCTTTATATTGAATATGACCTAAAATATAGATATAGATAGATATAATTATATATAAAATGTGAACACACATTTCGACATGGAGTCGGGACAAATATAATAGATTATCACATTTTTGAAATTGAGGCGATTTGATTTGTGCAATATCAAAATTCACCCCCTAGAAATTAGTCGAAGTGTTGCTTAAATGTTATGTACTTTTTATGTAGAATGAAAACCGGTCCCATTAAGCCAAATACGTAATACCAAGGTTTTTGGGTTTTCTGACTATTTTTCACTGAAGTGTTGAATAATTTCACTGTTTGGCCGTATGATCATTACATAGAATAACAAGGTTGCATTCTTCAGTTGGACACAGCGATTGCAGGGGTTTGGGTTAGTTGAGATCTTGCTCTTTAATAATTCAACACATTTGTGTGTCGCCCAAACGGACCTACACCACTTTTTTTCATAAAAGTTCTTCTCTTTGAGTCCATTCCGATGGGCAAGAGTCTCTCCGGAAAATCATAATTCACAGCAATTTTTTTGAGTAACTAATCATCACAAACGCAAGTTTAGTTTTTGACTTGATATGCCTATATTTTGGTTTCCGTGCGGTTTTGCTTCTTTGAATATATTTTCAAGCAATGTTCCGCAATATTGCTTTTGAAAATTCTCAATTCATCTTCAGGGTTTTTTAAGCGCACATTATTGAAACTCAGGTGTTTTAGCTGGCTGGCACATTTCAATTTCTCTGTCATTATCTGTCTTGCGCCAATACTGACATTTCCCCAAACATTTTTATCTTGAATGCCTTTTGATTCCATTGTGCTTGATAGGATATTAAAGTAGATATAGATATCATACAAAAAGCTACTTTCTTTCAATAAAAAATGAATCTGTTTTGTGTAGCAAATTCCAATCTTTGTTCGATTCATTTTTTAATGATTCAATTAATATAAATACAGTTGCATCACCGCGTTACATGTAATCATTTTTGTTTCGAGGAATATGACATATCAACCAATATGTAGCAGATCGGTCGAATTAACCAGTCTAGTATCACACAGAAACCCTTACTAACTAATAAGCCTACGATAAAGTATTCGACACGATGATTGATGACAAAATTAGCTTGTCTTTAAATTCTATTACAGTAATGGTTAATGGCCCAATATGTCGGGCTTTTCTTTTTGACTAACTTAACCCTAAATTGACTGGAACACCACAGCACAAAGGGGGCCCAGAGAGCCCCATTTCTTTTAGTCAAAACCACTGAATTTTGGTTCAAGCAGACGTATAGTCTTAAATCAAGGTAATTTAGTAATAACATATGTGATAGTATTAACACAGTGACAGGATTCATAAAAAGCATATATTGAGAGAACTTATCTTGTTCGGTTGTATCTTATATAGCCCGTCTGTATACTGGGGTACGTAGAGCAGGAGCTTTTCAAATTCAATTGATGAGGACTTAGATATAATTGGCATTATTCTCAGAAGGATATATGATTTTGACCCTCTGGTTAAAATTTTTGCACCATTTTTGAAAGGAAATAATTCACAGGTCCCGCTCGAAAAATACAAAAGTTTTGATAGCGTCACGTACTTTGTCACAGCTTATTTTAACACTAGCTTGGTGTTAAGTTTCACTTTTTTGGCCCCCAATCTTTATCATGTCAAAAACATTTTGATTTTACATAAAATTCATTATCAGCTTGAAAATTGTCTTTTTTTTCACTATCGTAATTGGTTGACAAAAAAGTGTCTCAGTACCACCAGCGTTGAGGGGCAGAAGGACTCACGGGTCCCGCTGCTGTTTTGGCATTTTATTGTGCTTATAGCTACCACTTGTACCCGGGTATTTTGGATCTATGATACATTGTATAAGGCTGGTGGGACAATACTAGTTTGCTGAAATAGGAATATGAACTCTTAACTGAGAAATGTTCCCGCCCCACGTATAGTTATGACACAGCGGTTGGAGGCGGGTTGATCACGATTTACCCGAGGGCAGACCTGTGCAAGGTCTTGATTTGCCCTCCTTACATCCCCTCGCTGAGCAGGTCGGGGGGGAGGAAGGAGTTGAGTGGCGTGGTGCGATTGTGTTGGTCATTGTCAGGCGCGCCCCAGACAGAGCCACCTAGACCAGAGGAGGGCCAGCCTAGGGACACCCCGGAGCCGAGGGCTGACCAGGTGTCGCCTGCAGAGCTGGACTTGGCCAGACGGTATTCACTGGCAGAGAAAGGAGTGGATGGATTGGATCCACGGCCTGCTCCATTGGAGGGAGGGTTGCCCCCTCCATTGTGCTGAGAGAGGGTGCGTACAATGTTCTCAACCTCTTGCTCTTCTGTGGTGGTGGCCAGGATCGTGGTGTTGCCGAGCACACAGTTGTTCAGAGCGTTTTGGGCCTTCTTAGCCTCCTGCCCGTTGCCATACTTGACCAGAGCGATCCCATGGGTGAGATACAAGTGGAAGTTGTGCAGGGGTCCATGCTGCATGCACAGGGTGCGGAGAGTGGAGCCATCGATCTGGGCTGTCAGGTTCTTCAACAGCAGCCAAGGAGAGCCAGGGGCTTGACCAACAGAGCCCAGGTAGGATGATGAGGTGGTGGTGGTGCCATTGCTCCAGCCAGACCCACTGCTGCTGCTAAGACCATTGGATGATGGCCACCCAGACAGGCTGGTGGTGGGGGTGTGCTGCTTGTTGCTGGAGGACTGAGAGCGAGACTGTCCCCATAAGTTCTGACCCATCTCGGTCAGGTTTGTGGCACTGGAGCTAGTTGGGAGTCCCATGGATCCCCAAGAGTCCTTGGCACTGTTAATGGTCCCCGAGTCCTTGGATGAGCTCGTATTGAAACTCCATGTGGAGGATGTCAGACCAAGACTGCTTTCTAGCGTGGTGGCTGGGATACCAGATGGTTTATCTGAATGTGGAGGAATGATAGCTGTGGGAGCCACTGAGCCAGGAGTTAAAGTTGGATCCTCAGTTGGGTCTTTCAGGGCTGTTCCTTTCCATGCCTTGCCTGGTACAAACTCTGGAATGCCAAAATTGTCCTCCTCTGTGGAATTACTTGTGTTGATTGGCTTGTCATTTGTGGAATCAGGCCAACCAGTGTTGCCAGAGGGGCCATTGGACCATGGACCATCGCCAGCTCCTAACAGAAGGTTGGGAGAGCTTTGGCTTGTTGGAGCCTTGGATGGGCCAGGAGCTCTTGAAAAGTCGGAATCATTCCCTCTCTCATTACCCATGATCTTGAGAAGCTTGGAACCACCTACTGGTTCATTCATGTTGAGATGGTCCAGACCCAGTGTCATGTCATTCTGGTTCTGGCCAGGGTTGTGTCCTCCAGATAGCGGCTGGGGTTGTTGGTTCTTCAAATACTGAGCTTGTTGGGCAGTGATCTGGTTCTGCAAGTTACCGATCTGCTGCTTGTGTTTGGTAATCTGCACGGTCAGGCCCAGCAGAGCTTGGCTGCTGGGTGCACCTGGCCTCTGACCAGCTGCTTGCGCCATTGCATGCTGCTGCTGGCAGTTCTGAAGCTGCTTTATCTGCTGCAGAAGCTGATTAAGCAGCAGCAAGGTTTGAGGGGCCAGAGGCTGATTCAGTATCTGTGGGTTGAGGTGACCTGCTTGCACTGCCATTTGTATTTGCTGAACCAGCACCCTCAGCTGACTGGTGGATGGAGGGCCACTAGGCTGGGGACGAGGTGGACCATGCATACCTCCCGGACCACCATTCATAACTTGTCCCATCAAGGAGGGGTTCATATTGCCAGGGCGACTAGGGTTGCTTGGTAGACTAGGGTTTGCAGGGGGGATGTCCCCGGGTGGGTAGGGCATGGGGCCTGGGAATCTCATTCCATAGTCAGGTTCTCCCCTGGGACCAAACATATCATTTGGAGGCATTCCACGTCCTGAGCCCATTCCGCGGTTAAGAGCATTTAGCATCTCTAGTGCATCCTCCAGCTGGAGGTTAGTATTTCTCAAAGCTGTCTCGACATCTTCCTTCCTGAATCCCATCTCACAAAGAATCCTGAACTGTTTGCTTCCCCAGATCATATCTTTGGTGACCGTGGGTCTGCCTCCTCCCCACCCCCTGTCAGGCATCATGCCTCCAGGCTCATCCCAGCTAGGGCTGGACCTGAGACCAGGCATCTGCTGCTTTCGGTTTCCATTCCAGCTATTCTCACTCCATCCCATTCCATTATCTCTGCTCTTCTCCTCTAGGCTCCAGCCCCCACCTGTGGGCATCGCATTATCATCCCAACCCCTGCTAGGGTGCGGCTGTCCCCATGGAGAGGGTTCTGATGGCTTCATCCCTGGTCCTGGTGGCATGCGGCTGCCCGGGCCTGGGGGTCCTCGGGCTCCAATATTGGGTATGGGCATGTCCTTCCATCCATCGTCAAATCTCCTGCCCATAGTGGGACTGTCATTCTCCCACTGAGGTCCTCTTGGTGGCTGCTGTGGTCCATGCGGATTCTGTCCCCAGCTGCTGCTGCCTTGAGAGGGTTTGTTTGCTGGGGGCGGTCCCCATCCAGCACCACCATTTCCACTGTCTCTGGGGCGAGGTTCTCCTCCATTTCCTCCACCTCCTCCACCACCTCCACCACCTCCACCACCTCCACTGCCCCATTGACTTGAAGATCCA
>Ga0307385_10000034_pt1 | contig 9938 bp, 1 predicted proteins | sample SouOceMePS1032R2_FD_203302 | JGI IMG/M metagenome (GOLD analysis project Ga0307385, IMG submission 203302) | Metatranscriptome of marine eukaryotic phytoplankton communities from South Atlantic Ocean - PS103-2.R2 (Eukaryote Community... | ecosystem: Environmental > Aquatic > Marine > Oceanic...
AGACATCTCGCCTCCATCTGCCAGCATTGAAGGACCAGATGTAGATATAGACAGTCCCTCAATTGATTTGAAATCACCTACTTTGGCTGTAGACATTGAAAAACCATCTGGAAAACTAGATGCTGATATAGCTGCACCAAAATTGGACATTGAAGTGAAAAAGCCTTCTGCAGCACTGGATTTTCAAATGCCAGATGTCAAAATAGGAAAACCTGATTTTGATTTAAATGCTCCCACCTTCAATTTCAAAGGCAAAAAACCTGATGCAAATATTGACATGTCACTTCCATCTGGAAAGGTTGAGCTAGAAAAACCAAATGCTGACTTTGATCTAAGTCTACCTAATATCAGCTTGCCAAAGTTTGGAATGAAAGGAAAAACACCTAAGGCCGACCTTGATGCTGAGGCTCCATCTGTAGATCTAACCTCCCCAGACCTAGATGCTAAAGTAAAAAAACCTAAGTTTTCTCGTCTCTCCTGCCTTAAATGAGAGAGACCTGATCCTTATCTTCTTAAACTTCAAGGACCAAATGTTGACAAACCGGATGTTGATGTCAGCTCTCCAAAAGTTTCCGGAGATGCAGAATTAAAGGTAAAAAAACCCAAGATGAAAGGTCCATCTTGTCTTCAAGGCGAAAAACCTGATCCACACCTACTCAAACTTCAAGGACCTAAAGCAGATTTGGATGTTGAAGGACCAACAGCAGACGTTGATATCAGCTCTCCAAAGGTTTCTGGAGATGCAAAATTAAAAGTTAAAAAACCCAAGTTGAAAGGTCCATCTTGTCTTCAAGGAGAAAAACCAGATCCACACCTGCTCAAACTCCAAGGACCTAAAGTAGATTTGGATGTTGAAGGACCGAAAGTAGATGCATCAATTAAGACAAAGAAACCAAAATTGAAAGGTCCTAAGTGTTTGAAAGGAGAACCAGAAGCAGATATTGCTCTTGTAGGTCCAGGTGTTTTTGTCCCTGAGGCCCCTGAAGGCAAAGCAACAATTGATTTACCCACAGCTGATGTTCAAGTATCAAAAACAGAGGTGGCCATCAAAGCTCCAAAGATTGAAATTGAAAAACCATCTGCAAACTTAGATTTTAATCTTCCTGATTTTCCATCCTTTGGTATGAAAGGAAAAGTAGATGTGCCTGATGTAGATATCAAAGGACCTTCAGCTGATATTGATGTAAATGCAGATGCTGATGTAGAACTTCACAAACCCACGATTCAGCATGCAACAAACATAGATTTTAGTCTGCCAAATGTTTCTCTACCTGAAATCAAAGGACCAAAAGTCGAAGTTGAAAAACCAAAAGGAAAATTTGATTTTCAATTGCCGGAAGTGAAGATGCCATCTGCTAACTTTGATATATCTATGCCTTCTTTTAAAATGGAAGGGAAAAAGCCTGATGTTGATGTTGTGTCTCCTGATATTGATGTTAATGCACCCAAAGCAGAATTGAGTCTACCAAAAGTAGAGGGAGAGTTGGACTTTCATCTGCCTGCTCTTGATGTAGATAAACCAGAGTTGGATGTGAAAGTACCAGATGTATCAATAAGGACCAAAAAACCTAAAGCTAAGGGACTCTCCTGCGTTGGCGATGCAAATAATGAAGCTCCAGATCCATATCTTCTCAGACTTCAAGGTCCAAAAGCAGACATTACTGGACCAAATGCAAAAGTAGATGTGAAGAAACCTGGCATGAAAGGACCAAAATGTTTGAAAGGTGAAGCTGAAGTAGATGTCCCAACAGCAGGCCTACAAGTAGAAGGACCCGGTTTTGATGTATCCCAGGGTGGAAACATTCAAGTAGATGTTTCAGTTCCAAAATCTGATGCCAACATGTCAGCACCTTCAGTGCAGATGAAAAAACCAAAGTTCAAAGGACCATCTTGCTTATCAGGAGAGAAACCTGACCCTCATCTGTTAAAACTACAAGGACCCAAAGTAGACATTGATGTCAATAAACCAAAAGCAGATGCTTCGATCAAAAAGCCAAAAATTAAAGGACCATCATGTTTCAGAGGTGAGGCTGACATTGATGTTCCTGAAGCAGAATTTGATGTTAAAACTCCGGATGCAAAGGCTACTGCAGATATTGATCTGGATACTTCCACACCAAAAGCTGATATCGATATTGCTGCACCGAGTGTACAAGTGAAAACTAAGAAGCCTAAATTCAAAGGTCCTTCATGTCTTAAAGGAGAGAAACCAGACCCTCATCTATTGAAACTACAAGGACCTAAAGTAGACATGCCAGCTGTTGCAATTGATACTAAAACCCCAGATGCATCTGGAAATATTGCTTTGGATGTTTCCATTCCAAAAGCTGAAACTGATATTGCTGCACCTACTATGCAAGTGAAATCTAAGAAACCTAAATTCAAAGGTCCTTCTTGTCTTCAAGGTGAGAAACCAGACCCTCATCTATTGAAACTACAGGGACCAAAACTAGATGTTGATGTAGATAAACCAAAAGCAGATGTGTCAGTGAAAAAAACAAAACTAAAAGGGCCATCTTGCTTTAGAGGTGAGGTAGACATTGATGAACCAAATGCAGACTTAGACGCTCACATAAAACCAGCTGTAGCAGTGAATGTTGAAACCCCTAAAATAGAATCAACTGCAGATATTAATTTGGATGTTTCAACACCAAAAGCTGATATTGATGTTGCTGCACCTGACATGAGAGTTAAAGCCAAAAAGCCTAAATTCAAAGGTCCTTCTTGTCTTCAAGGTGAGAAACCAGACCCTCATCTGTTGAAATTACAGGGACCTAAAGTAGATGTTGATGTAGAAAAACCTAAAGCAGATGTTTCAGTTAAAAGACCAAAACTAAAAGGACCATCTTGTCTAAGAGGTGAAGCAGATATCGACCTTCCCAAAGGAGAATTGGATGTCAAAGCTGAACCCATTGCCATTGATGTTAAAACTCCAGATACAGGAGCAAGTGCAGATATTAATTTAGATGTCTCAACGCCAAAAGCCAATATTGATGTTGCTTCTCCCAGCATGGAAGTGAAAGTTAAGAAGCCTAAATTCAAAGGTCCTTCTTGTCTTCAAGGTGAGAAACCAGACCTTCATCTGTTGAAACTACAAGGACCTAAAGTAGATGTTGAAAAACCTAAAGCAGATGTTTCAGTTAAAAGACCAAAACTAAAAGGACCATCTTGTCTAAGAGGTGAAGCAGATATCGACCTTCCCAAAGGACAATTGGATGTCAAAACTGAACCCATTACCATTGATGTTAAAACTCCAGATACAGGGGCAAGCGCAGATATTGATTTAGATGTCTCAACACCAAAATCTGATATTGATGTTACTTCTCCCAGTGTGCAAGTTAAAGCTAAAAAGCCTAAATTCAAAGGTCCTTCATGCCTCAAAGGTGAAAAACCAGACCCACATCTCTTGAAACTTCAAGGACCTAAATTAGATGTTGATGTAGATAAGCCAAAGGCAGATATATCAGTCAAGAAACCAAAAGTGAGAGGACCATCTTGTTTCAGGGGTGAAGCTGAGATTGAACCTCCGAAAGTAGATTTGGATACTGAAATAAAACCTGCTCTTGCAATTGATGTTAAAACCCCAAATACAGATGCATCTGCAGATGTTAACTTGGATGTTTCTACACCAAAAGCTGATGTTGATGTTGCTGCACCTGGTGTCAAAGTAAAAACAAAGAAACCTAAATTCAAAGGACCTTCTTGTTTTCAAGGTGAGAAACCAGACCCTCATCTATTGAAATTGCAAGGACCTAAAGTAGATGTTGATATCAATGAACCAAAAGCAGATGTTTCAATCAAAAAACCAAAACTAAAGGGACCATCTTGCTTTAGAGGTGAAGCAGACATTGATGTGCCTAAAGCAGAGTTAGAGGTTGAAGTTGCACCTGCTGCAATTGATGTCAAAATTCCAGATACAGAAGCAACAGCAGATGTTGATTTAGATGTTTCCACTCCAAAACCAGTTGTTGCCATTGATGTTGAAACCCCAAAATTACAAGCAGCACCTGAGTTGAAGGCAAAAAAACCCAAGTTCAAAGGCCCTGCCTGCTTGAGTGGTGAAAAACCAGATCCATACTTGTTGAAATTGCAAGGTCCTAAAACTGATATTGATGTCACCAGTCCAAAAGCAGACATAAATGTAAAAAAACCTAAAGTAAAAGGACCATCCTGTTTTAGAGGCGAGGCAGATATTGACTTGCCCAATGCAGATTTAGATGCCAGAGTTGAGCCAGTTGCAATTGAAGTAGAAACCCCTACTGTACAAACAGTAAATATGTCAACAACAAAACCAGAAGTCAATATTGCAGCTCCTAATGTGGAAATAAAAGCAAAGAAACCAAAATTCCGAGGTCCATCTTGTTTACAAGGAGAACCAGCTGATCCCCACCTTTTAAAACTTCAAGGCCCTAAAGCAAACATTGACCTTGAAAAGCCCAAAGCTGATGTTTCAGTGAAAAAACCCAAAGTAAAAGGACCTTCATGTTTTAGAGGAGAAGCAGACATTGACATTCCAAAAACTGAAGTCAAAGTAGAAACCCCTGCACTAGACATTGGTGGAGGTGTCAAAGTAGAGACCCCTGCTGTAGACATTGGTGGAGATGTCAAAGCTCAAGCTTCAACACCATCTGTAGATGTAACAACTCCCAATGCAGATGTCAAAAAACCTAAGTTTAAAGGACTATCTTGTTTCCAAGTTGAAAAAGCAGATCCATACCTTCTCAAACTTCAAGGTCCAGAAGTTGATGTCAATAAACCAAATATTGATCCCAATATCAAAGCAAAAAAGCCTAAAATAAAAGGACCAAAATGTTTTCAAGGGGAAGCTAAAATAGAAGCACCTCAAGCAGACATAGAAGCAGTAGGACCAGGTGTTTCTATCCCGGAAGTCCCTGAAGTGACTCTACAAACACCAAAAGCTGAGATGGATCTCAAAAAACCAGATGCTCATTTCAAAGGTCCAGAGATTGAGATTCAAAAGCCTTCTGCTGATTTTGATTTCAGTTTGCCAAATATCAAAATGCCATCCATTGGATTAAAAGGAAAAGTTGAAGGGCCAGATGTAGATGTTGGAGGACCATCAGTTGATATTGATGGACCATCTGTTGATATTGCTGGAAAATCAGTTGAAGCTGATATAGAAGTACCTAAACCTACAATTCAAAAGTCTGGTGACATTGATTTTAGTTTACCTGATTTCAAGAGTCCAAAGTTAGAACTTGAAAAACCAAAAGGACAATTTGACTTTCAACTACCTGAAGTGAAGTTGCCATCTGCTAATTTTGGTATGAGTATGCCTTCTCTCAAGGCAGATAAACCAGATATCGATTTGGAATTGAAAACAGCTGAGATTGAAGTCCCAAAATTAGAAACAGAAATGCCACATGTGGACTTAGAAGTGAAAGAACCCAAGCTAGAACTTCCAAAGCTGGAAGCAGATGTCAGAGCTGACTTTAAAACGCCCGAAGCTGAAATCGACATTCCAAAAGTAGATATTGCTCCAGCAGAAGTGAAAGTTAAAAAACCTAGATTTAAAGGTCCTTCTTGCTTGAAAGGTGAAGCACCAGACCCTCACTTGTTGAAACTTCATGGACCTAAAACCATAGATGGTAAGGGACCAAAAGCAGACATGACCCTGGGATCAGTAAATTTAGAACTTGAAGGACCAAAAACAGATATGCAAGTAAATGCAAAAAAGCCTAAATTTTCTGGACCATCTTGTTTTAAAGGAGAATCACCGGATCCACATTTGCTTAAACTTCAAGGTCCGAAAGCTGATCTTGAAATAGAAACACCTAAAGCTGATGCTTCAGTTAAGAAACCCAAAATTAAAGGACCATCTTGCTTGAAAGGAGATGCTGATCTACCGAAAGCTGATCCTTATTTATTACGACTTCAAGGACCAAAGCTCGATACTAGTGGTGATATTCCTAAAGCTGATTTACCAGAAACTGAGGTTGGTGGCTCTGTTAAAGTGAAAACAAAAAAGCCAACTTTGAAGAGGCCATCATGTCTGAAGGGTGATACAGAGGCTGATTTGAAAGGACCAGATGCATCACTGTCAGTTGGAACACCATCAACAGATATGGAGGTCACAGCCAAAAGACCAAAATTACGCCCTTCGTGCTTTAAAGGTGAATCAGATATTGATGTAAAGACACCAACCATTAACATGAGTAGTCCACAAGTTGAAATTGAATCTCCAAAAGCTGATATTGATATTGCAGCAAAGCTTCCTGAACTAAATGTATCGAAGCCTTCCTTGAAAGGACCAAAGATAGAAGGGCCAGATGCTCAGTTTGATATTAGCATGGGGAAACCATCTATAGATCTTAATGGAGCAGAGGTATTTTCACCAGAACTATCAATAGACATGCCTGAATTAGAAATATCTGGCCCAAAAGCAGACTTGAATGTCAGTGGTCCATCTGTACAAACAAAAGTTGAAGTTCCATCTGGGGAATTGGAGGTGAAAGTTCCAGTAGTAGATTTAGAGAAAGGTGGAAACTTTGACTTACATATGCCTAAGATCTCAGCAGATGTTCCTACCTTGGAAATAGATGTTAAGAAACCATCTGGAGGATTTGATATCTCCAAGCCTAACCTTCATCTTCCAAACTTTAAAGTAAATGGACCAAACGTTGATCTGGATACAAGTGCTCCTGATTTGGAGGTCAATGGTAAAGTTATTGATATTGAAACTCCAACACTGGATGCTGAAATCCCTCATGGAAGTATTGATGTGGAAACACCTACAGTTGAAGTTGAATTTCAAAAACCTTCAGCGACATTTGATCTTAATATGCCAAACATATCATTGCCAAAACTAAGTTTTCAAGGAAAGAAGCCAGAAGCTGAAATTGATGTAGAATCTCCAGAAGTAGATATTGATATTAAAAGTTCAAAGCCATCTGCAGATATAAGTGTAGAGGTTCCATCAGCTGAAGTTGACCTTGACGTTTCCTCACCATCTGTTGAAATTGAAAAACCGTCAGGAAAACTTGATTTGCACATGCCTGAATTCAGTCTTCCTAAGTTTGGATTCAAAGGTAAAGGGGCAAAGTTGGAAAGCCCAGAAGTTGAGACGGGTCTAGATGTTCCAGTTTCAGATGTGCAACTTCCAGCAGGTGAAATTGAAGTAACATCACCATCAACAAAAGGTAGCTTTCACCTTCCAAAGTTTGGATTGAAGGGAAAGAAGCAAAAACCTGAATCTCCTGATGCAGATTTGAATCTCAAAGTGGATGGCGAGTTACCTGATGTTGACTTAGAATCTCCAAATGTTACAACAAAAGGAAAATCACCAAAATCACAAACCTGTTGGAAAGGATTGGACAGTCCAGACCCATATCTGTTGAGGTTACAAGGTCCAAAGGCAAATGTTTCAGGCAATGTTGATGTTACCTCCCCTGATGTGGACACAAAATCAAAAGGGGGAAGCCTTAAATTCAAAGTTCCATCATTCAAAGGACCAAATTTCAATCGAAAAAGTAAGACCTTGCCAGTAGTCAATGGTGAACTTGATACTGATGCAAGCATCATCATGCCTGAAGGTGACCTTTCAAATGCAAGTTTTGCAGTAGATGCAAATGTGTCACAAGATGCAAAATTGGAAGTTCCTGAAGGAAATGCATCAATTAATGTTGAACCTCCAAAAGGAAGTCTAAAAGTGAAAAAGTCTAAGGGACCATCATGCTTGAAGGGTGATGGGGATCTTGATGTGAAAGGTCCTCTAGTAAATGGAGATACAACAGATGTTGCAGCTTCTGGAGCAGGATCACTCAAGAAATCAGAAAGTTTCAAATTCAAAATGCCTCATATCAAAGCGCCAGATTTTCATATTAAATCGGCCTCTCCAAAAATAGACCAACCAGTTGTAAATGGTGATCTTGATGCAGATGTAACCATTGAAAATGGTGAAATTGATGCAGAAGTTCCAAAGGGCTTATTCAAGGCAAAACTACCAGGCTTTAAAGGGGATACTTCAACTCCTGAGGTAGATAAATCTAAAGAGAGCAAGGATGGCAGTCTCAAATTCCGAATGCCAAGATTTCACATGAAGTCACCTAATGCTGATGTAGGATCTCTAGAGTTTGGAACCCCTAAAGCATCTGCACATGCAGAGCTTAGTCCTGTTTTAGGGCCTGAAGGACGAACTACTTTTGCTATCATAGAAAGTCCTGACATTGATTTTGTTGCACCTAAACTTCAGGTAACTCCCAAGCTGCAAAAAGCTAATTTGCAATTGAACACTGACATGGATGAGGATGTCATTGCTGACACTTCGGCTGTGAGTTTAGAAGCAGAAATTCCCTCACCAACTTTAGAATCCTCACCACCATCCAAAGGATTTCGATTCAGAGGTTTCCATATGAAAAAGAAAACTAAAGGAAAGTTGGAAGTTGATGGGGATGCAGCTCCAGGTGATGAGTCCAGTAAATCTCATATGAAGCGATCACAGTTCAAAATGCCCAAAATGAACATCACAAACAGAAAGAAACAAAGCTATAGTTTACCCGCCTTCCCTGATGTAGATGTTCAATTTCCCTACATTGATTCTTCCGAGCCACAAGTTGAAGTTGAAGCATCTACACCTCCACCACACCTAACATTGCAATCTCTCAGGCGGATAGGTTCTTGTGAAGAACAAGATCTGCTGTCTAATGAAGTAGACAATGGTTCCAAAACACTCCCCACATCAAGACGAGGACAACGTGAAGGCGTCACAACATCATGGCCAAAGATCCGATCTTCTGGAGGATCACTTGGTGATGATGTTGACAGTGCTGGGGCCTCACCCGACTCAACGCTCAAACCACGATCCCCGTCTCTTCATGGTTCTAATGTCTCCATTAAGTATTACTTTGTAGATACACCCTTTTCTGCAACTGAGATTGAGATACCCGACATCTCATCGGATCCTCACTCCCAACTCAAATTGACAGAAACGTCTTCAGGCATTATAGTCATGGAGACGACGACAACCTCCTCCTCACTTCAATGTGGGGACAGTTCTGCCTTTGACGAAGACACATCCTTTGCCGCCGATTCCTCCCCTATTGAACCCCACAACCCCTTCCAAGCAGATCCTTCACAACTGCCCCTGGATGATGGTGAAGGGCCACCATCCACAACCCCCTCTCCATGTTCCACTCTCCCTGCTGGCATGAATCAGCAGCATGCCGCAGCTGCAGCCTCGGGTGCACTCCAAACTAGTCAGACTCTTAACGAACACACGTTCGCCAAAGTCTCCCTCGCCACAAAAGAGTCCTCCTCGTCCGCCACCATGCTGGGAGACACAGAACCTGTCAAGACTTCCAGCACCACCTCTAGGACGGTGGAAGTGTCAGGACCCGAGGCTGATGAACTTCTTGACTCAATAAAGAAAGAGCTACAATGGTCCCAATAATATTTGTAAAAAGAGTTTTTTGTTTCTTTCTATCACTGATTTTCTCTATGATTGCCTGTTAGAATGGACAGCGACAGACCGCGATGCCGCCAACCGCAGTCCCGAGTCTGACCCCCAACCAACCACCCAACCACCCAATTCTCAATCCCGGAATCCAGGAGGAACAAATGATTCAAATCCCGCCCAAAACGAGTCAGTCGATTTAGCATTTCAGAAAAGTCTGGGTTCTTTTTCCAAAACCCCTGGTCGCGACTCAGACGCGAGTCCAGCCGCATCCCAGGCACGTGACGTCATTTCCCCTGACGCGGTGAATAAGCCGAAGCCACGCCCCATCTCGGAGACCGACATTATCATTCCAAAACAGTCTGATGGGAAACGAAATCGTGGTAAAAAAAGTTGTTGTCTTTGTTCATAATGACCCGGTCTCTGGCTTTGGCATATTCGCTATCAGCGGAAATGAGACGCGTGTCTGAATGCTTTTGTTTTTTACTGTTAACTAATGAAGAGAGACAAAATGTTGTTAACAGAC
>Ga0307385_10000035_pt1 | contig 9892 bp, 1 predicted proteins | sample SouOceMePS1032R2_FD_203302 | JGI IMG/M metagenome (GOLD analysis project Ga0307385, IMG submission 203302) | Metatranscriptome of marine eukaryotic phytoplankton communities from South Atlantic Ocean - PS103-2.R2 (Eukaryote Community... | ecosystem: Environmental > Aquatic > Marine > Oceanic...
GGCGTCTGAAGACTGAAGCGTCTCGTAGAAGGAACCACGACTTTCACTGTTTGCCTTAATAGAAAACAAAAACCGCCGACGCCATCCTTAGGAAAAAAACCAATCATTCACTTTCAGAGGAATTGTCCTCCCACATCGCCAATCAACGAGTCATTCGGTCGACGCGACCAATCAACGTCATATCATCCCACAAAACAACAAACTATTTTTTCATATTCAGAATTCGAAAACATTAAAAAAGAAAACAAGCGTCAAATCAAAGAAAGGAATCGAAGAAGACGTCGTGGGTCTCCTCTGCGGCGACATCCTCATCAGCCATACGACCATCCAAGGAACGAAATATACCCTCATCAATATTACCATAACGTCTAAACAAGCATCAAACAACTTTAAAACATCTTTTCTTCCACACAAAACTGTGTCTCTGTTCCTCGCCCTTTTTGATCTTCGCACAACAAAAGCTTCTTTAAGTTTTAACTCACCCAAACTTTTGCACCAATCATCACCAAGCAACGAAACAAGTTTTATATAAATAAACTATCATCAAATCGAACACAAGTTTTTATTCACATTCACCCGAAAAAAAGTTTCCGAAAAAACCAGCGAAATAACAGAAAAGAGACCAGAGACTGAAACGACCACAACGCTTAAGGAATCACCAAGTCTAACCGAATTTGATAGGGAAAAACGATTAAAAATAAAGATAAGGAGATCTTCCAGATTCGCTAAAACATCAAGATTTTTCTCGATACGGATCCGGCGGAAAGCTAAAGACACGAAACAGCGACTGAAGGAAATTCCGCGGCCAGTCTCCCATTCCGATCCAACAACGCAAAAAGTGACGTCATCAACTTCACCATCATACGGCATACAGTGATCACTTGACGTCATTGACGCCATCGTCACGTGATGTCAGAATTTGTGACGCGCATCAGCACTACTGCTCTGCCACTGTGATCAGCTCCTCACGGTCCCGTTCTCCACACCCTCGTCCGTAACCACGACAGGATCCTCGGTTCCTCATCCACGTCTCTAGTCAAAAACCAACCAATCCCCTTCATCCGCACCCTCAAACACGTCATCACGTCTTAACCTCAATCTCAAATATCCTTTGGGATTCTACAACGCCTAGAGGAAGATTAACAACAGCAACCGAAGTTATATATATAAAACTCTGTGGGCAGTCAGGCAGTGATTTTAGCCAAGTATCATCAAAGGGATTTACATATAACAGCTTCAACTGGGATTTTTGGGAAGCAACAACAACAATAACAATAACAACCAAAAAGAAATCAATTGCAACTAGTATTTTTGAAATCCCTTCACGTAAACAAAAGACTAAACAAGAAAACAAGAAGAAACAAAACAGCAACTTAAACTGACTCAAACCCGACCGACGATCCATTCGTAATTGTGACAAATTCTCAAACCAAATTCTAAAAACCATCAAAAATGCAACAACAACAGTGGTCCAAGCGTGAGATGATCTACAACCAAAACAACGGGATGGATTCCAGGGAGGGGTCGCAGGACAGGACGGAGGAAGACGTCGACGAGGAGATGATGAGAGAATTGGCAGAGGATGCCCAATGGAAGAAAATCCAACAAAACACATTCACCCGATGGTCGAACGAGCATCTCAAAGTCATTAACAAAACAATTGAAAATCTGGAAACCGATCTTAGTGATGGACTCAGACTCATCGGCCTCGTGGAGGTCCTGTCTCACAAAAAACTGCCCAGGCACAACAAAAGACCCAACTTCCGATCACAAAAGCTGGAAAACGTCTCCGTCGCCCTACAATTCCTCGAGGAGGTGGAACACATCAAAATTGTCAACATTGACTCATCCGACATCGTTGACGGGAAGCTGAAACTCATCTTGGGTCTGATATGGACCCTCATTCTGCACTACTCCATTTCGATGCCGATCTGGGAGGGTGACGAGGGCGACGAGAAGCTGGGACCCAAGCAGCGGCTGCTGGGGTGGATCCAGGGCAAGGTTGACGGCGCCGTCCCCATCAACAACTTCACCGGCGACTGGAACGACGGCAAAGCCATCGGTTGCCTCGTCGACTCGGTCGCGCCGGGCCTCTGCCCAGAATGGCCAGAATTCATGCCAGACGATGCCGAAGCTAATGCTAAGAAGGCTATGGACGCTGCTGATGAATGGCTGGGCGTCCCACAACTCATCACTCCCGAGGAAATGGTCAACCCCAACGTCGACGAGCTTTCGATGATGACCTACTTGTCCCAGTACCCAAATGCCAAACTCAAATCTGGGGCACCTGTTGGTCCACCCAAGCCATCTTCAGATCCGACAAAGGTTAAAATTTATGGGCTCGGTGTCGAGCCTACCGGTAACATGGCTGGTGTCCCCACTTCCTTCACAGTCGAGACCTTTGCTGCCGGGAAAGGCAAGGTAGAGATCATTGTCCTCAATCCTAAAGGTCAACCCGAACCTGCTGAGGTGACCTTCAACAACGATCCCAACCTGACCTACACCGTCATCTACAAGCCCTCGATGCAAGGAAACTACAAAATCATCGTCAAGTTCGGCGGCAAGGAATGCCCAGGAAGCCCCTTCCCTGTTACGGTGGAGAGTGGCGGCGCGCCAAACATGGTGCTGGCATCTGGTCCAGGTTTAGAACCTGCTGGCGTCGTCCAGGACAAAATGACCTACTTTGAAATCAAACCCAAAGATGGAGGAAAGTGGATCAAAAAGTGTCAGATGCAGGAGGAGATGGGTGTTGGCATTGGAAACGTGGACGTTGTCATACTTGATCCAACTGGAAAGAAGGACTCTATCAAAACGAAAGTTACTGAGAAGGGTGATGGCACTTACTTCTGTGAATATGCTGCCAAGGAAGCTGGTCTTCATTCAGTCAATATCTTCTTTTCAGGCCAACCCATTCCAAAATCTCCCTTTGGAGTTAAGATCAGTCCAGCTGTTGACTCAAAGAAGTGCAAAGCCTTTGGCAGAGGTCTACAAAACAAGGGTGTTCGTTGTGGAGACATTGCAGACTTTAAAGTTATTACTGAAGGAGCTGGTCCAGGAGAGCTCAAAGTTTCAATTATTGGTCCAGGCGGAAAAGAAGAAAAGGTTGATATTGCCCACCCCGATGAGAATACTTATGAATGCAAATACTATCCAAATAAGCCTGGAAAGTTTGTTGTTACCATTGTTTATGGCGGACAAGCAATTCCCAGATCTCCCTTTGAAGTTAATGTGGGCAAACAGATTACCTCCAAAATTGTTGCATATGGTCCTGGACTTGAAGGTGGTATCGTCGGAATGTCTGCAGATTTCACCGTTGAGACAAATGGAGAGACTGGGGCTTTAGGATTTTCTATTGAAGGACCATCACAGGCTAAAATCGACTGTCATGACAATGGGGATGGATCTGCTGATGTTAAGTACTGGCCAACAGCTCCAGGAGAATATGCAGTTCATATTCTTTGCAATGATGAAGATATCCCCAATTCACCATACATGGCCCAAATTAATCCCACCACAACTGACTTCAATCCATACAATGTGAAAGCATATGGACCTGGATTGGAAAAGACTGGAGTGCTCATTGGAGCTGCAACTAAATTCACTGTTGATACATCTCAAGCTCCAGCAGGAAAGGCTCCATTACAAATCATTGCAATGGATACTGATTACAAGCCTATTGCTGTTAAAACCGTTGACAAGGGAAAGGGAATCTTTGAGTGCAGCTACACACCAGAATTGCCCATTAAGCACACTATCCTTATCAATTATGGTGGTGTGGCCATCACTGGATCCCCATATCGGGTGTATGTTAGTGAACCATCACAACCAGAAAATGTTAAAGTCTTTGGGCCAGGTATTGAACCAGGAGTCAAAACTAATGAATATACATTTTTCACTGTTGATTGCAAGGACGCGGGTCCTGGAGATGTCTCCATTGCCCTTATTGATGACAAAGGAAGGGATGTTCCTTTCGATATCAACGACAATGCTGATGGTACATTCACTATTCGATACAGTCCTACAGAAGCTGCTAAGCATACTGTCACCATTTTGTTTGCAGATATTGAAATTCCAAAATCTCCATTCATTGTAGATATTGTAGCTTCTGTAGATGCCAATAAGATCAAAGTTGCAAATCTTGAAAAAACAGCAAGAGTTGGTGAGCAGAAAATATTTAATATTGTCACAGCTGGAGCAGTCAACCCACCACATGCCTCACCATGCGTTGCTACCTTGACGTCACCATCAGGAGTTAAGGTTCCAGTTAATATTAGTCCAATTGCCAATGGCTTCCAAGGTGATTTCACATTGCAAGAACCTGGATCTCATGTGATGAAAATTGATGTTGGGTCGGTTGCAGTTCCAGGAACACCCATCACTATTGAGGGACTTCCTGAAGCTGAACCTGGAAAAGTCAAAGCATTTGGACCTGGACTTACAGGAGGAGTTACTGGTCAACCTGCAGTATTTACTATTGATACCAAGGAGGCTGGAAATGGTGGACTTGGAGTTACTGTTGAGGGCCCATGTGAGGCAGAAATTGACTGCAAGGACAATGGTGATGGAACCTGCACGGTTGCTTACCATCCATTAGAAGCTGGAGAATACCAAATCAATATCACTTTTGCGGATACACATATTCCAGGATCTCCATTCAATGCTAATGTTCTTCCAGATGTCAGAGATATCCGTGTCCTTATGCCTACTGAAGCAGTGTTTTTGGACACACCAACCTCTTTCAAACTTGATGCATCCTCTATTGATAAAAAAAGTGATGGAAAAATTGACTGTGTGGTCACTAATCCGTCAGGAGCAAAAACGGCAACTGAAGTTAAACCTCTTGGAAATGGAGTTTATGAAGTTGGATACACTCCTATTGAAGTCGGTCAGCTTAAGGTTGATCTGGCTTATGGTGGTGTTCCCGTTCCAGGGGCACCATTCCAGGTCACTGCACAAGAAGGATGCAATCCTGGTAAATGTCGTGCTTTTGGTCCAGGCCTTGATGGAGGTAGCACAAACATCTCTCAAAACTTCACTGTGGAAACAAAGGGAGCTGGAACTGGTGGACTTGGTCTTGCAATTGAGGGGCCATCAGAAGCAAAGATGACATGCAAAGACAACCGAGATGGCAGCTGCTCAGTTGAATACCTCCCAACTAAACCAGGAGAATATGAAATTATCATTAAATTTGCTGACCAACACATTCCAGGATCACCATTCATGGTTACTGTTGAAGACCCTGTTGAACCTGGAAAAGTTAAAGTAACTGGACCCTTGGTTGGACAAGGCAAGGTCAGGAAGGCATTACCAGCTACTTGCACTGTGGATACTACTGGTTGTGGTGCGGCACCTTTGGAGTGTGCAGTCACTGATGGGTCAGGAAAGAAACAGGTATTGAAACCTGTTCCTGTCTCAGAAACAGTCTGCGAGTTCCAGTATATGGCACAACAAGAGGGAAAAGCCAGAGTTGATGTGACATATGGTGGAAAACCAGTGCCTAAATCACCATTTAATATCAATGTTCTCCCCACTGCCAGTGCTAGTGATGTCAAAGTATCTGGACCTGGTGTTCAATCCAAGGGTGTTTGTGCAACTCTTCCAACAGAGTTTCTTGTTGATGCATCTGATGCTGGAGTTGCAGAACTCGATGTTACAGTCAAAGATGTTGAAGGTGTGACATCTCAACCCATTGTGAATAATAATGGAAACAACACTTATGATGTAGGTTACAAACCTGTAGAAATTGGTAAACATGAAGTTACAGTGAAGTATGGAGGAGCTAATGTACCTGGATCACCATTCCCAGTCAATGTTGGCCCTACTGGAGACCCTACCAAATGCCGTATCTCTGGAGATGGTACTCAGTCTACTGTCTTCATTGGTAATGACTACACCATCAATATTGATGCATCCCAAGCGGGCAAAGGAGCAGTAACATGCCGCATCAGAAGTGCATCTGGATCAGACCTGGATATTGATGTTGTTGATAACAGAGATGGAACATTTAACATCTTCTACACACCACGATCAGTTGGAGAATATAACATTGCTATCAAATTCGGTGGCCAGGAAATTCCAGGAGGATCCTTCACAGTCATGGCAGCAGAGGAGAGTCAATTTAGGCCAGTTGATCTTGTCATTCCAATCCCAGGCTTCTTTGACAACATCTCAGCTAATGTAACCATGCCCTCTGGCAAGACAGCCAGACCCAATATGAAAGATAACGAAGACGGTTCTATCACTGTACATTACCAACCGACTGAAATTGGATTGCACCAGTTAGATATTCTCTACAGTGGTGAACATATCCAAGGGTCTCCCTTTATGTTCCATGTTGATGCCATCAATAGTGGATATGTTACTGCATACGGTCCAGGACTCAGCAATGGCGTTTGTGATGAACCCTGTAGCTTTACCATTGTTACAAAAGATGCTGGACCTGGAGGTTTGGCTCTCGCGGTAGAGGGACCATCCAAGGCTGAGATCACTTGCCAGGACAATAAAGATGGGACCTGCTCTGTCTCTTACCTTCCAACAGCTCCAGGAGAATACAACATTGTGGTCAAATTTGCAGATAAGCACATCATGGGATCTCCATTCACAGCTAAGATCACAGGCACTTCCAAACAGAAAACTGCAGTCACCATTGGTTCGTCTTCTGAGGTGAGCCTCAAGGTGACCGAAGCGGACATCTCATCTTTGACCGCCACCATCAGATCTCCAAGTGGCCAAGAGGAGCCATGTCAACTCAAGAAGCTGGCCAATGGACATCTTGGCATCTCTTTTACCCCAAGGATGGTTGGAGAGCATCTTGTCTCAGTGTTGAGAGCAGGCAAGCACATTGCCAACTCCCCCTTCAAGATCACGGTTGGAGAGTCTGAAATTGGAGATGCCTCTCGAGTCAAGGTCTTTGGACAAGGACTGAAGCAAGGATTCGCCAATGCGGTCAACGAGTTCATCGTCAACACCAAAGAGGCTGGATACGGTGGACTCAGCCTCTCTATTGAAGGTCCCAGCAAAGCAGATATCGAATGCCAAGATAATGAAGACGGATCGTGTCGCGTCACCTACAAACCCACAGAACCGGGAAATTACATCATTAACGTCAAATTTGCGGACAAACATGTCCCAGGCAGCCCCTTCACTGTCAAGGTGACTGGCGAAGGCACATTGAAATCCGAATGCATCACCAGAAGAAGGGAAGCGGCCGACATCACGAACGTCGGATCTCAGTGCGAACTCTCTCTCAAAATTCCAGGCACTACCGTTGGTGACATGTCTGCGTCCGTGACCTCTCCACAGGGGGTCATCGAAAAATGCGACATCCAGGATTTGGGAGATTGCAATTATTCCATCAAATTCGTTCCTCGGGAGATGGGCATCCACACAGTTTCCGTGAAGCACAAGGAACTTCACATCCCCGGATCTCCCTTCCAATTCACAGTCGGGCCGCTCAAGGAAGGAGGCGCCCACAAAGTCAGGGCTGGCGGTCCTGGACTTGAGAAAGGTGAGGTCGGCCTTCCCAACGAGTTCATGATTTGGACGCGTGAGGCCGGCGCCGGTGGACTGTCCATCGCCATGGAAGGCCCCGCCAAGGCCGAGATCGACTTTGAGGACCGCAAAGACGGCAGCTGCTCCGTCTCCTACGTCACTTCGGAGCCCGGGGAGTACCTGGTCTCCATCAAGTTCAACGACCAGCACATCCCCGACTCGCCCTTCAAAGTCCCCATCAGCCCCGGAGGCGGCGGCGACGCTCAGAGGATGACTATCCAGCAGCTCAGAGAAAAGGGCTTGCAGGTCGGCAAGCCAGCAACCTTCAACGTGCAGTTCAACGGCGCCGAAGGGCATCTGGACGCGCGCGTGGTGGCACCGTCGGGCGCCGAAGACGAAGCGGCGCTCATGGAGGTGGACAAAGGACATTACGCCGTCCGCTTCGTGCCCAAGGAAAACGGAATCCACCAGGTCCACGTTTGCTTCAATGGGACGCACATCCCAGGATCACCCTTCAAAGTTCTCGTCGGCGGCGCAGAAGGCGACCCAGGAAGGGTGACGGTGACGGGTGACGGGCTGACGAAGGGCGTCACGGGGCAGAAGTGCGAGTTCGTGGTGAACACAAGTCAGGCGGGGGCGGGGGCGCTCGCCATCACCGTCGACGGACCGTCCAAGGTCGCACTCGACTGCAAGGAAGTCCCCGAAGGCTACAAAGTCTCCTACACGCCACTCGCGCCAGGTGATTATCTCATCACGATCAAATTCGCGGGAAACCACCACATCGGCGGCTCACCCTACAAAGCCACGATCACCGGCGCCGCCAAGAGCATGGCGGGAAGCTACCACGAGCAATCCACCGTCGTCGTCGAGACCGTCACCAAGTCGTCGTCCACGTCACAATTCGCGACTGAAGCGGCGACGACGTCGATAGCACAGCCGCTCGAGACGGCCAACATCAAAGCCACCGGCATCGGACTCAAAAAGGCGTTCGTCGGGAAGAAGAATGTGTTTCAAGTGGATACAAAAATGGCCGCAGGGTCAAACATGCTCCTCGTAGGCGTCTATGGACCTAAATACCCCTGTGATGAAGTGTTTGTGAAGCACCAAGGCGGCGGACAATACAACGTGTCTTACATCCTCAAAGAAAAGGGAGAATACGTGTTAGTCTGCAAGTGGGGCGACAATCATATCCCAGGATCACCGTTCAAGTTGGAAGTAGTTTAATCACTGCAGATTCTAGATATTTTTTATTAATTATTATTTGTTGTTATTATTGTGAAACCATTTGATAAAGAAGAAATGAAACTGATATCCATTCCTCTTTAAAAAAAACCAAAACACACACACACTCACAAAAAGTGCTACTTCTTCTTAAGTGTGGAGTGAGTCATGTGTGGAAACTCGAAATAAACACAAAAATCAAAAATCTGTTAAAAACTCGAGCATAGACTCATTTCACACACAAAAATCAGGGACAAATGAGCCACAAATCTCGTTTGTTGCTTAATTCACTGCTTGCCTTAACTTGAACATATCTGTATTATACAATGCCCAGAGGTCTCACGATATTATGTGTAATTTTGCATATATTTATAACATCGAATCCAATGACAATCATGACATTCGCCATTGAACTTTTTTTCATGGTGCGAATGAATAAAAACGGAAAAACAAACAAACAAACAAAAAATCATTTGTACACATTTCGCGCGCGCGGCATCGCGGTCGTGCACTGAGTCCGAATCAGCAGCATGGTGTTCATTAGTTTGACGCATGATTTTTCTCTCGTTTCGTTTTTTCTTTCTAATTGAAAGTTATTTTAGTCTTGTTGAAAACACACAAAAAAATCACTTATACACATGCCTGTACTAAAACGGCCTGGGAGAAAAGAATGAAGATGAGAGCAAGAATGAATCCCGTTAATGTAAACAAAAAACAACCAAAACAAAGAAAGCTGCTTTGCTCTTTTCTCCTTACGCTATCTTAAATGTTGTGCTTTTGTTGCGTGTTTTGCGTGTGACGTGACGCTAGAAAGGGACGAGAATTCAAAACAGAAAAGGGAGTAAAAGAATACATTTAGAAAAATTGGGTTTGAATTGTGAAAACAAAGATGCATCACCTTTGTATTAATGAAAAGTTTGGCTTATTATAGTTTTAATCGGTCACCCGGTCTTCCAGATAAGAAAAGATTAGCTTACGTGAACAGAGACATTAACACATCTACCTTACCTTAGCTCACGAACAGTCCTTAAAAAGGACCGGGTCCCTTCGTCGTTCTCATTAACGAAGTTGTGATAAATTAATAAGCACTGCATCCACTTGATTATACAGTCTTTGGAACAGCAGTTTTAATTATTGTACTGTACAGAAACGCCGTTTTGTTCTGTTAGATACAAATATA
>Ga0307385_10000037_pt1 | contig 9790 bp, 1 predicted proteins | sample SouOceMePS1032R2_FD_203302 | JGI IMG/M metagenome (GOLD analysis project Ga0307385, IMG submission 203302) | Metatranscriptome of marine eukaryotic phytoplankton communities from South Atlantic Ocean - PS103-2.R2 (Eukaryote Community... | ecosystem: Environmental > Aquatic > Marine > Oceanic...
ATCTGAAACAACCATAAAAATGCAAAGTATTTTATTTTTATACTGATGTACGCTTGTTTTTAAACCTACTTTGTACACAATTAAGTAAAATTGCCGCAGTTCCAACTCAGTAAAATGAGAGAAATAAAAGGAAGAAACAGAGATAAAATTCTAGGAAGAGAATAGATCTGTAAAAATTTAATAAAGAATTGAATTTGGCTACAAAAAATTGAATGTTTTGGTGGAATCTAAACATTATTTGATAATGTAAATTCCTACTTTATGCATTTTCATATGGATGCCACACTTAAATTATTTTGAGCACACATCACATTGAATTATTTTATCACTTTTTGTTTTGATTTATAGCAACATTTACATACAAAGCAATTGTATTCAGGAGCCAACTGTCTTTACATAAATTTTTCCATTCTAGAGCCTGCGCGAGATTCTTGACCAGGCTCTTTTTCAATTGTCATTCCCCTTGTTCGCTGATCTATCGTGATGTATTGCTTGATTAGCCGGGCAATTTCCACCGCCTGGTCAGTTTGGATCCTGGAGATTCGCTGCTGCATCAGGTTTCCACATTTCATGTCTAGGTAGAGCACCCCATCCTCAGTCTCCATCTGCCTCGTGGAGATGACCTCTGTGAAGGGGTAGTGCAGGATGGTCTCATGGGTGATCAAGTCGAGGAAGTGAACTCCATGCTTGTTTAGTGCAAGAATGTGTTCACTTCCCTCAATTGGATCGCTGTCTCGACGAACAGCGAAGAAGCTTGATCCAAAGAGCTGCCATTGAGACAAAATCTGGAGCACTTGTGCTTTAGCCTGACTTGCACTCATGTCTTGAACTTCCGCCCAGCTCCCCTGCACCATGTTCACCCACTGCGGAGGCTTGATGTCCCTTGCAGACAGAGCGGGCTTTGGCAACAAGAATTTGGTTTCCTTGAGGGTTGGAACATGGTCCATATCTGCTGCTTTATGCAGAAGGGCAGCCACCTTTGCTACCTGATAGACGACATCCTGATCTATCTGTTCACTGGGCATAACCAAGAGAAGACCTTCAAGGTAGTCTGGGGCAATCTGGTTGAAGACAACCTCAATGTAGAGCTTGTTGTCCAACCTCAGCGGGTAGTGCCACACAGAGCGACAGAAGATCAGATAGTAGATTGCCCCCTGCTTTTGTAAATCGGTAGTAACATCAAGAATGTACTGTTCCTTATATAGTGGTCGTGTAAATGTCTGTCCCTCAATTATGCAGTAGAGGCTGAATTCCTCACGCTCGTGCAGAGAAGTGACTCCAATAACAGTGCAAAGATCCTCAACAATATCGTCCACAACCGTGGTCGACTTTGTGTTTATCACCCTCTCTGTCCCCCCAGGCAGTCGATATATCTGTCGCTTGGAGTTTCTTCCTGCTGTGATTGCGGTGATTTCTTCTATACTCGGAGCCATTTTCCTGCCTCCATATTTGAACGTCTTGCGTAGATTATGTAGACAGACTAATGCCGTGCCATGGTAGGCCCTTCGCTTGTCATAAGCTGCAGTTTCTAGGTACTTAAAAAGGAATGGTTTTAAGTGGTCAGAGCAAGTAAAATATGCAGCAATTATTGAGAACAATCTCCATCCCTTCTGACATGAGTCAGTAACTGCTGACTTGTTGTTGGTGGTCTGCTTCATGATTTGACAGTAGACTTCATCCTTCATGTCATCAAACTTGTAGCAGTAACTCAAGATTGTGAGGGCACAATCAACATCAAGCTGGTTTTTCAACAGGGCCATATCTCCCATGTACCTCATAATGCTTGCAAAACATTCTAGAGCAATTTTGTTCATCTCAAGTTGTTCTAATCTCATCAATGAGTTCTCAATCATCCGCTCTGTCCATTTTACAAGTTCTACTTGGTCCTTCCATGTCCAATCACTCTTGCTGTTCTTCTTCTTGTCCTTAATTGATCCATCTTGTGGGATGGCATCAAAGTTGCTTTCTCTAAAGTAACTCATTGCAAATTCTAGCAATGGGTGCTTTCCATCATTAGACACCTTGGCAGCAGAAATACTGACATCAGAAGTATCTCCAGCGTCATAAGAATCTCTGTTGTTCCTAAGGTTCCAAGTACCTCCTGGGCTGTAGTCTTCTTCAACTGGACTGATGGGTTGAAGGTCTTCTTCTGGGGATTCTGTTGTGATGTTGTTCAATGCTGTCTGTGATGCTATTTGTCGTGGAGACGCCTGGGTTATTCTTGAGATCACTTTTATTTCACGTCTTATTGATTTAGGAGACATTTTTTCGACAAAATCAGCAGGGAAAATTCCATAGTTTCCATCTTTGATACCATACAACCATCCACGTTGAGTGTAGGCATCCTCCTTTTGTACCACTGCAATCACCTCTCCTGTAGTGAAGCTTAGGGAATTGTCATCTCTGCTGCTAAAATCGGCTAGAGCTCTTGCATACTCATACTGGCCAGATCGAGCTTCTATACTAAACTGGTTGATGAGATCTCTAATTGAGGCTGCTTTGTTAGTTGTTACCACCACCCTGCCCCCTGTGTGCATAACAATCTGCAAGGCGGTAGATTTTATGGTCGAAACCTCTCCAATGTCTTCAAAGTTGTAGAAATCAACAACCTTCAGATAGTCTGTGGGCAAGCTCTTCTCCCTTCTCACAAGTTTAACTCCTGTGTGAGAAACCGCCAGGTACTGGACATCAACGTCTTGGTCACTGGATGATACAGGGTATATACGACTGAAGTAGGTGCTGAAGTCCTTTGCCATGGCAAGAATGTTGACTTTTGTGGAGTTTTTGTGTTGGGAGCTGTGAACATTTTTGGGGTCTATATCATACTTATCCATATAGCCCATCATTTTTCTTCTCTCAGACTGGGTCAAGCGAATGCATAGCGGGCTGAATGTGTCAAAAACAATTTGACAAAAAACTACATGGATGGTCGTTGGGTTTGTTAATTGCTCAGAAGGAGAAAACACTTCCTTTCGGACTTTCAGTTTCCATGGCACGCGGTTATAAGAGAAGTGCATGTTGGAATTTGGTGGATGTAGACGTGTCTGCATCTCTTCCATTGCTTGATAATCGAGCTCATCGAGGATGTTCTGAGCCCTTCTGGAATGATTATCCTCCACAGGCTGCAGGAACTCTGAGGATTCTTCCAATTCATATCTCTCAGTCTTTTCCGTCTGATGAGTGGAGACAGATTCTCTTCTTTCTCTGTCCTTATTTCTTCTGTAGCCATCCACTATATCTCCATTAAGCACTGGTGCGACAGGAGGTGGTGGTTTGCGTGAGTCTGGGATGACAGGAGTGGATCCCCCTGGTGAGTAATAGCTGCTGCCTGGAGAGGCCGACCTCCTCTGGTCTGTGTCTACATGCAGTGGTTTTGTGAAGGATGGTGCAATTGGTGGTGGAGGTGGTGCAGGGATGTGGCCTTTACTGTCGTGCGAAGATTTCCTGCTTGAGTTGTTGTCTTCTGTTGCACGTTGGTGAAGTTCCTGATCAATATTTTCCCATTTCTTCAGTTTTCCACCTCCTCCAAGTTTTTGCTCTAGGATTAACTTTCTGTTTTCATTCAGCTTTTTAACAGCTAGCTCTGGAATATCTCCACCGTCTTTTGAAATATCAAGAGCTCCGCGGGATTTGACAGAAGATCTTACAGAGGACTTCCTGCTTCCCATTGCAGCTTCCAACTTTTCTTTCATTTCGTTACTAATTTTCAGTTTCCCAACATTTCCATTGTTAGAAGGAGATTCAGATTTTTCCCTGGTCTCGCCATCTGGACTGTCATCCATTATTGTGAATGAGTCCTTGCTTTGAGATCTTTTCAGACCCTTACTAAAATCATCAGTGACATCGCCCCAGTCTAATCCTTGGATTTCTCCACTGGTTTCCAGGCTTTCATTCTTTATGTCATTGTCAAACCCATCATCTTTATGCTTCATTTTTCTCATCTTGAATTCAAAGAAGCCTTCTGCAAGAGCATCTTCATCTTTTTTAGTTGGAGGCCATCTCCATTTTCCAATTCTAACTGTTCTTGCCCGAGTGTAAGCATCCATTTGACCTCCACTGGGAAGCATTGGAGCCTGTGGAGGCAAATTTGTGGATGTCTTGGGAGTACTTGGGGCTGTCTTAGATCTAGGTTTGGACTCTAGTTGTCCGTTTTGATTGCCAGAATTTAAGTGAGTTTCAGATGCCCTTCTTTGTGCTTCATTCATACCAAAATATACAGGTACTGGTTTGTTAGGGGATCTTGTACTTTGTGTCTGTGTTGGAGAGAAACTATCTTTTGGAGACATTGAGGACTTTGGTTGGCTAGAAGTTGAAATGTTAGCAGTGTTTGTTTGGGTTAGCAGTTGGCTTAGAGCCTGATTTTGCATCATGAGTTGTTGCTGAATCTGCATGTTTTGCGCAACAGCATTTTGCAGAAAAGCATGTTGATAGGCCATTTGTGAATCAACACTCAAGTTGGAAGCATTTGGAGACATAGGTGTTGATGTTGCAGCCGGAGCTGGGGGTTGCTCTGGTGTCTTTTCAGTTTTGTTTGGTGACGATGGTCCAGTAGAATTAGAAGAGTTCATCATTCCCATACTTGAATAGTTCATGCTTGGCATGCTACCATTTACTGGCATGCCTGGCATACCTGCCATTCCCTGCATACCTGCCATTCCTGGCATACCTGTCATTCCTGGCATACCTGTCATTCCTGGCATCATTTGCATGCCTCCATTCATTGGCACTCCACCATTCATTGGCATTCCACCATTCATTTGCATTCCCATACCCATACCTCCAAGATTATAAACTGGTACAGGAACATAGGTGAAAGCCATTGCAGGTTGAGCCTGGTCCCCTGTTGCAGGCATCAGAAGAGGCGAGGTCATGCCTCCCATGTTGCCTGCCATCGAAAAGAATTGGTTGCTCTGGACTGGAGTTGGCATCATCATAGGAGGTGGAGACATCATTCCAGAAATAGTGTGAGGGCTGATAACACCAGGGATTGGGTGGAACCCCATTGCTGAGCTTGTCATTGGTGTGAAATCAGATTGCTTCCGAGGGGAAGATGGGTCTTGTGTTGGGCTTCCTCCTCTTATGAGAGATATTAAATGAGACACTTTGTTCAAACCACTGAAATCATCAGATTCTGCTTCGGACTCAGAATCAGAACCCTGTGTTAGCACTGATTTCCTCCTGAATGAACCCATTCGGTTAAATTCAATGATTGAATCAGCAGAAGTTGAGTCTTTAGACTTTGTAGTTTGTTGGTCTCCACCACCCCTCATTGATGCAGCCAATGATCTTGCATCAGATAGCCCATCATCTATATTACCATCAAGAACAGGCATAAAGAGATCATCTAGGAACTGATCCACATCAGATGCTTGGCTTGGCACTCTGACTCTACGAACATGGGATGCTAAAGAGGGAGCCTCAGAAGTATCGGACATGGCAGAAGATCTCATTCCATCTCTTCTTCGATGTGCATGGTGAGATTTTATAAACCGAGGATTTCCAACTCTTCTGTTGGTTTGATTCCTTTCCATTGGATACTCAAAATGAGCTAAGTCAATATCAATTCCTTCACCATCATTCTTTGTCTGTCTGTCACTATTAGATCTTGGTATCTTGTTTGACTCAAGCTCCTCAGAATGCCTTCTACTGCGAGGTTGATGAGAACGATCCAGATCTGGTTGACTGAAATATCTATCATTGAGTGGATTATTTGAAAGTCCAATATCTCCCCAATTTTCTTGCTTTCCTCCTCTTTGCGAAATGCTTTCCATATGAATGGATTCTTCATCCTCTCTTCCAAAAAATTGATTTCCTCCTTGCGACAAATATCTCTGGTTGAGACGACTTTCACTGAGCCCAAAATCATTTGGCAAAAGATTATCCAGTGATTTGCTTCTGGTTGATTTTGCTTCATTGAAATATCTGTCATTAAGTGCAGAATTGGAAAGACCAAAATCCTTCTCATCTGGCGGCATGGATAACAATCTGTCTTGAGATTTTGATCTCTGATGCTTTTGAGCCTTTGAACTCCTGGGGCTTGATGAATGTCTATACTGTCTGCCATCTTTTGTATCAATTGTTAGTGGTATTTGACCCCTGCTCCGATCATGTGACACCAAGAATGGATTTGTGTTCCCGGGGAATGCCGGTGGCAATTCTAATTCACCAATTGCATCCAGTACATAATCATCACCATTTAGTTCAATAAGTTCTTCACCATCCTCAAGAGCAACAGTCCAGCCATGGCATTCTTTGATTCCTCTGTCCTTTAAAACTCTTGCAGCAAAACTTTGTGCAGTTGACAAAGATTCTATGGGCATGTGGTTCGTTTCCCCATCATAGCAATTGACCTCAAGTGCCATGTTCACTCTCTTCTTGTTTGCCCTCCATTCAAGCACCGTTGGAGGGAAGTGTCGTGAGCTATGGTGATCTAGTCTTGCTGCTTTAAGAAGCTTTGCTTGGCACACTGATTTGTATCCATTGTATGCATGATCAGAGACATACTTTAGCAAGTACTTGTACAGAGTCTTCGATGGAGGGAATGAAGAAAGGCAGTTTGCCATCAATAACCAGCCTCGCTCAGAGTTTGCTTCATTGTCGTTTTTCCAAGTTTGATTTGCAAGTTGACAATAAATTTCATCCCTAAGCTTTTCATTTCTGATTCCTTTGTTTATTATATAATCACCAAGAATCTTTTCCTTTTGACCATTTAGTTGACCATCATTCATGAATCTAAGTATTAGTTTGAATATAGCAAGAGATTCTTGGTAGTCACTTTCTTTTGACTTAGATAAGAATGGAGTCTTAATTGGTTCCTTTCTCATCTGCCAAAGATGAGACTTGAAGTAAATATTTGCAACTTTAGAGAACACGTAATAATCTATGTCGGATGGCAGTCTGGTGTTGTTCCGGACCGGAGGAATTCTTCCAGATACCTTTGCCAGATTCTTTTCAGTATTAACTGGGCTCCAGTTCTCTAGTTTACTAAATACAAAAGCCAGTTCTGCAGGGATCTCCAAATGGTTGACTCCTGCCACAGTTCGAAGCTGTTGTCTCTCCATCTCAACTTCATCCCTCTTTGCTCTCTCCTTGGCCAGTTCTCTGGATCTTTTTTCATTCTCAGCTCTTTTGAACATTTCATCTTTCATCTCACCATAAATTGACTTCTGCTTTTTCATCTTGTAAATGGCTTGAAGTTTGACAATGCCTGAACGTACTTTGGTGTACTCTTTCCGGACCTTCCAGCCACGATAAGTTTTTTGGATTATCGTTGCATTTCTTCTCATGGTGTTAAATCTTCTCCTTGCTAAGTATCCTCTTGCGTGCCTTTGAAGTTTCAGTGCAGCAATTTCGAAAAGATCCAACCGCTGTTTTTCGAGTTTCTGCTCCAAAGATTCTCTCATGAAAACTTTTGTGCTGCCAAGTTGAAAATTGTCCCTTTCATTTGGATCTTGGTCAAGAATATATCTTGCAATTTCTTTTGTTGGAGCTCCCCTTTGAATTCTGCCTTTAATTAGGCATCTATAGTGTTCAGCAAATGCTTGATACTTCTTCCTTACAGGGTATCCCAGTTTTCTTATGCGAATAGTTTCCAGCATTCCTGAGTACCTCAACTGCTCCAAAACTACAGGCATGTCAAACTTCATCGGACATTTATCATTGTTTGGTTTGAGGCAGCGCACAAAGAATGGGTTACACTGGGCCATTGATCCTAGTAGATTGTGGAGTGAGTCGTGGAATCTTGCAGCTACAGTGGCTGTCCTTGGCTTCATTGTCACAAATTGTCCATTGGGCTTGTTCATGGTCTTAGATGCCTCATGAAAGTTCCTCAGATCTTGGAACATTTTGCTGATCATTTTCTCTTTTGAACTTATCATCAAGCTCATAACGTCATATCTTAAGGTGTCTCTGTTTTTGTCGAGAAATCCTTCAACATTGTACCAAACCTGGCCGGCATAATGTTTTATGCCAAATTCCATGGAGTTCATTCTGGGTCTTGAGTATAATTCATTGAGTGCATGGTTATAATGACACTTTTCCAAGTAGGAAAGGTCTGTTGCCTTTGGAAAGTTAGATTCGTCATCCAGTAGATGAAACACTCCGACTGGCTTCTTTGAGAGCATATGGATTATTGGCTGATTATCAGAGAATGTAATGGGGTTCCATTCAATCTTTTCCTTTGCATACTCTGCCTGCTCCATTTTGAATACATTCTTATTGAAGAAATATTGAAGATTTTCATTGGCATAATTGATGCAAAGTTGTTCAAAACTGTTCTCTTGGAAATCCTCAAATCCAAATATGTCAAGAACTGAAATAACATTCTTGACAGTTTTTCTCGACGATTTTCCACTGATTATCTTATTCAAGCGAGAAACTAACCAGGTGAACAGTGAGGAGTAGAGAGCCTTAGAAATGGCATCTCTAGCGTCCAAAGCCTGGTCAATATTGAGTGGGATCACTAGGTTTTCATTACGCATCTCAGACGTTTTCAAAGTCAAGGCATTGATAATGCCATTCACATTGAGTTGCAGTAAATGTGCAGCCCATTTGATTTCAACATCAGATCCAACTTCAACCCCCTCTTGACCATGTTTTAGTTGTTTTCTGTGGAAATAAACATTTCCCAGGTGCAGAATTGAAGAGATGATTTTGAAAATGACATCCTGTTCTTCAGATGTAAAGCCGAGGACCTGCATTGCAGACATCAAGCTTTGAAAGTCATCCTTGTCAATTTTGCCATCAATAATGCAGCTGCCTCCTTGGTTGAGGTAAAAATATTTCTCAGCTGACATCAGTCCAAATTTTTGCCTTTGATCTTCTGGCAGTCCAGACAGCATCTCGTAAAACACATGGTAGTTCCTTTCTTCTGGTGCATGGGTCACAATGCGTGACTTTTCAAGCAAATATTCGGTAATTTTTGCCCCAGTTATGACTCCATCCTTGAAGAGCACCTCCAGATACTTGCCAAATCTGGAGGAATTATCATTTCTCACGGTCTTAGCATTACCAAAACTTTCAAGGAGTGGCGAAGCCTCCAGAATTTGCTCTGTTATCAAGTTTGATGAGGACTTATTAACTGCCGCAAGGTACTGCATGATCAACTTGGTGCTTTCAGTTTTTCCAGCGCCCGATTCCCCACTAATGACGACACATTGGTTCTCATGAAGAGTAGCCATCCTTGAGTAGGCAGTCGCCCCGACAGCAAACAGGTGTGGTGGTAAGGTGCCAAGGATCTGATTTTCGTACTTAGCCACGGCGTCCAATCCGTAGTTGTCAAACATTTTGTATGGGTTGACTGCAACCAGTATAGACCCAGTATAGGTGTAAATCAGATTTGAATCATAACGCAGACGAAGATTCCAGAGCAAAGAAGCTTCATTCAGGTCATTCAGTTCTATCATGTCCTCCACCCCAGTTTTACCCAGATCTTGTCGGGTTCGAACCGAACTGAGGTTGTTGAGGGTGAAGGTCTTGGTGACATTATTGATGACAGCTTGCACGGTGATCACCTGAGCTTGTTTATGGAACTCAATGACCTCTCCTGGAAGGACATACCCAATGCCTGGGTCAAACCAGACCAAGTCTCCTATTTTAAATTCAGAAAACATGATGGAGTTAAAAAGCTCCTTCAACACTTGTTAGAACCGGGCTTGTCAGGCACATCCCCAGCTACATCACATGTCCAGCAGTCCACAGGTCACTATCCAGCTCCACAGCCAGGTAAAACTAACTCTGCCAAACTGCAGCCAAGTCTCCTGGCCAAGTTTTGCTCAGGGCACAGTCGGCG
>Ga0307385_10000039_pt1 | contig 9701 bp, 1 predicted proteins | sample SouOceMePS1032R2_FD_203302 | JGI IMG/M metagenome (GOLD analysis project Ga0307385, IMG submission 203302) | Metatranscriptome of marine eukaryotic phytoplankton communities from South Atlantic Ocean - PS103-2.R2 (Eukaryote Community... | ecosystem: Environmental > Aquatic > Marine > Oceanic...
CATAAGAACAAAGCGCAGGTCCATGTGAAGTACTAACAATGATGAGACTCACATTTTGGCCAGCCGGGGCCAGCATCAGAGTTCACAAAAATAGAAATAATACAAAAAATACAAGAAATAAATATGTAATTTGAATAATTAGTTCTTCCAAACATTGCTTGAGTTGCCGCCTGCGATTTGGAGCTTTGATAAGTCAGCCTCTTATAAGGGAAGGTGTGAAGGAGGAAGAGAAGGGGATATATGGCACTTCTCAAGGAAAGGGAGTAAAATGATAAGGAATGATGCATTGGGATAAAACTACATGAGCTTGACCACAATCCATAGCAGGCGTAACACAATTTAGTAGTCTGTCCATCACAGTGTTCAGATATAAATATTACTTGCCCGCTCCCCCGCCATAGAATCCTCTATGGCTATGCAATTGTCTAAGGGATATCCCAGGGGAGCTTGGAAAGTTTGCTAATTCCATTAACTCGGCTTCAATTTTGGGTGAAGCTCTCTGATAAGTTTCTAACTTAGGGGAGCTTGAATGTGTTTTGGGTGAGTTTCGGATCATATCGACAGTCTTAGGAGAAGCAGTCACATAGTTGTGAGGGCTATCGGTCTGATATCTGTACAAGTTATCACGTTGGACTTTGCGTTTCATTATTTCTTCCACTTCACGTCCAGCAACATTGTCGTAGATAGATTCAAAGCTATTTAGGCTCTGAAGGCTTTGGTAAGATGAGTCATCAGAAACTCCTGCATGGGAATCAAAGTCATCAGCATGATAGTTCCAAACTCTGGATGGAGGTTTTGATGACGATCTTTTCCTTCGATCTGCTTCTGGTCCAGCTGCAGTTGGGGAGTTTGGAGTTGACAGTTCGCTTGAACTTTGTTCATAATCATTGTTTAGATTTAGTTGCATAAACCTTCTAGTGGTTAAATTCTTTTGCATTGAATTGGGTGATATTTTTCTTTCGATACCAGTACTAGTTACAGATTCACTGTCAGATTCTTTATTTGATGACTTATGTGATCTAAAGGAATGCTTCCTGTCAATTCCAGTTGTTTTTCTTTCCAATCCGGAACATACAGAATCCATATCGGATTCCTTGTTATGATTGTCTTCCACATTTTTCATTGATATTCTGCTATAATCAGAACGGGAGTCTGTGTCCGAATCTGTGTAATCTGAGTCTTGCAAAAGCTTGAACAGTCGAGAGTGCCTCTTATGTGGCTTGGGTTGTCCCCCATCTTGTTCACCTGTTTCATCATGATCTATACCAGCTACCTGGTTCTCTGTTTGGTCACTTCCTGTGGACCCTGTCCCATAAGCCTCAGAATCATCTGGACTGTGCTGTTGTTCAGGACTCTTGTTTGGACGGTTTGTTTCTTTTTGTCGAGCTCCTCCACTTTTAGGTCTCATGTTTACCATTGTGGTTTGACCGCCAGAAACAACTTTGATTTGGTTAGGATTCTCTGAAGTGTAAATCATAGGCTGTGGAGGTGGTTGAGGAGGATATTGTTGATATCCCTGTGGAGAATATTGAGGATATTGTTGGTATTGCTGAGGTGGATATTGTTGATAATGTTGAGGAGGTGGTGGAGGAGGATATCCCTGATATGCATGATACTGTTGCTGATATTGCTGATAAGGTGGCTGAGGAGGATATTGCTGATAAGGATTTTCTTGTTGGTAGTGCTGAGGATATTGGGGCCTAACTTCAACAGGGTATGGCTGGTATTGTGTTGGAGGATATTGTGGTGTTGGAGAGGTATAGTAATTTTGAGGAAGGGGAGGCACTGGAGGAGGCATAGAATTTGAGGAAACAGATATACTTGGAATGTTATAATTTTGCTGAGTTGAGCTGTAATTTACATCTATTTGTTCCATCATTTGTTGATTGTTTTGATCATCAGACACAGGAATCTGGTTAGCCATCAATTCCACCATTTCTCTGACTGTCTTACGCTTATCTTCTTTGTTGGGAGAATATCTGTTTGGTGTAGATGGGTTTGAAGATTCCTGTAGATAAGCATTCTTTGTTTTCTTCTTTGATTCTCTAATAACATCCCTCACCTCATCTTGGGTTATAACCATTTTAGTTCCAATTTGTGAATCTTGAAATAGCTCTGATTCTAGTCTATTGGCAAGCTCTTTTACTCCAACTTTTGGAAGAAATTTGCCATCTTTATTTTTCTTTTTTTTCCTTTTCTTCTTTTCATCTTCCTCCTCATGATCATCTTGGGCTTCATTTTCTCCTCTCCTGTGCTTTTTCTTTTTACGATCTTTTACAAGTACTTGGTTTTCCTCAATGAACTGAGCTGGAAGGGAAGCAACAAGTTTGTTTGCATCTTGGCCAAGATATTCTGCTGCTAAGGCTACAGAAACACCAGCCATTGGGTTCAGATAGCCAACTTCTCCTGAATTGTAAAAGGAGGGGGTTCTGCTTATTTCTGCATTGCTTTGCTTGCTTACTGGTCTTGAATGGTTTGCAGCGGTAATTTTGGGAGTTACACTGTCTCTATTGGTTGGCGTTTTTGAAATAACTGTTGATGGTCTTGGGGTGGTTTCTTCAGATTCATCAATGATTGAAATTCTTCTACCAGAAAATCCTGTTCCTTGATTATACTCAACTGAACCCTTTTCACTTGGGAATGGACTAGTTGCTCTGGTTGTAGGAGCTGTTGTAAGGGTTGGTGATAAACGAGCTAGCTCATCATCATCATCATAATACCACTGGTCATCTTCTTCATATACACTACCAAGAGAACTTTTTAATCTAGATGCTGCTCGCGAGCCAGTTCTTGAACCAGGCCTAGATCCGTTTCTAGAATTTGGCCTACTTTGTGTTTTTGATTGACGAGAATTTGGTCTGGAATCTTTGTTTCCTATGATAGGTAGCTGCAAAGAATTTGTCTCATTGTTTTTCTTATCAGCAACATTGGCAGAATATGCAGAGCTTGTGTCTTCATTGTGGTTAGCTGGCTCCTCAGATTGTTCCTCAGGATAATCTTCCTCATAATAATATTCCCATTCCCCTTCTTCCCACTCACCTCCTTCCCACTCCTCTGGATTCTTAGCACTAGATTTTGCCCTAGACACAGGTCTAGAAACTACCCTTATTCTAGATGGTACTCTTTCCCCATTATCTTGTCTAGATGCGGCTCTAGATAAAGCATTTGGTACATCTTGTCTTGAAGCCACTCTAATTGGATCCTGTCTGGAAGGTGCTCTTGATTCATCTTGCCTAGATGGAACTCTTTGGATCTCCTGTTGTGATGCTACTCTCTGCACTTCTTGCTTGGAAGCAGGTCTTGGTTGATTTGAAATATTATCAGCATCCTCTCTGGATGAAGGCCTTGAAGGACCTCTGGGGTTTGGCATTCCTTGTCTAGATTGTGCTCTTGATGGTCCACCTTGCCTGGATGCTACCCTTGACACTGGTCTTGAAGTAACGTTTCCTGCTGAATCCACTTCTTCCTCATAGTAATATTCCCATTCATCTTCATCACCCCATTCCTCCTCATTCCATTGCTCCTCATTTGCTTCAGCCTTTACTGAGTTTCTTGAATTTGGTCGTGAGGATGTTTTGGATCCAGGTCTGACTACTCTGGAATTTGGTCTAGAAAGAGGTTTTATATGTTCTTGCTCCATTTGTCTAGATGTTGGTCTTGAGGGGGTCTTTTCTGCATTTTGTGAAGATGGCCTGGAAGAACCTTTGCATATCTCAATTTTATTTTCGTCCACAGGATCCTTTTGTCTTGATTGTGGTCTAGATAAAGGTTTTTCTAAAAGTCTTGAGTTTGGTGTAGATAGTGCCTTCTGTCTTGAAGGAGGCCTACTGGCTGGATTACCTTGTGGGTCTTCTTGGTAATCATCTTCATAATAATATTCCCATTCATCATCATCCCCCCATTCTTCTCCATCAGGTAATGGTGTCTTTGGTTTTAGTCTGGAGCCTGGTCTAGATATTCTCGATCCAGTTCGGGAAGCAGCTCTTGAGTTTGGTCTGGAAACATTTATAAATTTTGGTGGAGCTGGTGAAGTACTGCCTTCAGGAGTTGCTGTTGATTGTCTGGAGCTTCTCAATATTTCACTTTCTATTTGAACACATTGATTAGAAATTCCATCTAAGATACCTTCAAAACCATCATCGACAACATTTTGATGGTTCATAATTTCAGGTGATTTTGGGTAGGTTCCTTCTTTAACCTGTTCACACTCTGGGGAGTTACCAGTGGTAATTATTTTGTATGTATCTGACAACACCTTGAAAGTTTCCTCAAGGTGACAGAACAAATGGCCACTAACTTCAACCTTTTCAGATCCTCGTCTTTTCCTCCTGTCCTGCATTTGGTCATCATCATCCAAAAAGTCATCTTCCTCCGTAATTGGTGTTGACTGGGAGTTTCCATGATCACTATGGCTTGTTGAGCTACTATTATAAGCACCCATTTCCATTTCCGTCAGAAGTTTCCGAGTGCTTCCTGAGGAAGCATCAGATTTACCCTCCGAAGGAGTCAAATTTCTCGAAGACCCACTTGAACCTTGTTTAGTGGGTGTAGACGCACCAAGTTCGTCTTCATATTCCCATTCCCACTCTTCATCCTCATCATCATAATGAGCTTCTTCTTCCTGTTGAATTGTTTCCTCGGTTTCCTCAGCTTTGCTCAGTGGCAAAGTAAGAGTGTAGCTGACACAAGACTCTACATCTTGCTTTCCATCCAAGTTGCTTGTGAACCTAATCTTATTCAGGTTAGATTCTTGAGCTGTTTCATCATCTGTCCCACTAGATTTTGAATCTCCTGGAGTTAATGTATTCATGCTATCTGTTTCAGAGTTTCCTGATATGTTACTGTTTCCACTTGCTGTTCGGGACCTTGCTTTCCTGCGAACAGAAGTTCTTGAGCTGGCTCTGCTATTTGATCTCAAGAGTTCTAATGTGTCATCTCCTTCTTCCATTGCTACTTTAGCCACTTCTTTGAATTGCTTTATTATACCTTTTAATTCTTGGGCTGCTGCCACTGTTTTACAAGAGCACAGCAAGTGAACAAGAATCTTGGAAAGTAAGTTCATTTCTTCTTTTGGATTGTTAGACTTTGATTGTTCAAGTTCTTTTATTTTTGCTTGAATTATAGGAGATATGGCAGCTAATGACCTGGACTTTAATTTTTGAGGGGGTCTTGGTGGCTTCCCAATTGGCATTGGGTTTGTTACCGGAGTTGAGTGAAGTCCAGTTGTTTCTTCATCAGAACTTGATGAATCCTTATCAATTGACTCTGTTTGAAGGGTTGTTTTTAGAACTGTCAGTATCTTTGCTAACTCAGTTGTCACCTCTTGCTTCCCTCTTGTGGCTTGTAAGTGTCGGAATATTTCTGATGCAGTTGCAGCTCCAGAAACCATGTCAAATGGAATATCAGATCTTTCGGTAGAAATTGTAGTTTTTCTTTCATCCTTGCTGTCTGGTTCAGGGACAGGAGTCTTTGGTTTTGTGCTAATGAATGTTCTTTGATGCATTACTTGAGTCACCTCAGAATTATACAAAGTGTTTTGTGGAGATAAAGTAGATGGGTTAATTGTTTCTACTTTAGTTGGGGTTTTACAGCTAGAAGATTCAACATCAGTATCTTCGTTTATTTTAATCATTGAACTAGGTGTGTCTATAGGAATGTTTTCAACAGCATATGCTTCATGCTCATCTTCTGTGTCTTCCTCTGTTGCTTCGTCTTCAGAGTCTGTAGAAGATTCTGAACTAGTTTTTCCATGTAATGTTACATTACTTTTGATCGAATCACAGGACCCTGAGTACATTATACTACCACGAGATCGAACACTTTCTATTTCATTGTCAGAGTCTTCATAACTGGGTGTGGGGCTACTAGCAATGGAACTAACTTCTGAGGCAAGCTCAGATGGAACCTCAGGTATTGGACTAAGTCCAAAAGGAAAAAGTCTGCGTGGATCATAATCTGGCGGGTGCAAGCTCATGGTTTGGATATTTGGGGGGTAAAGGTTATTACTGTTGCCTCCCATTGAATGGGAACCTCCTGAATAGCCTTGACTCATTTTGTGCTTCTATGTTTCAGTACTATCCAAAACAAACCTTATATATATTTTTAAGCAAAATTTGGAAGAAACTTCAGATTATCAAAAAAGTTAAAAATCCTCCTCCTCCTCATCATCAGAGGAGCCTGGGAATGGTTGGCCAAGCCGAGGGGGCATAAATCGGCCTTGGTCACCTGTGTATTCTTTGGAGGATGCATGAAACTCGGATACTGGCTCATCTTGATCATCATTCACATGCAGCATTCCAAGAAGTCTCATACTTGGTGATTGACTAGGTTTTCTTCGTTGGCCGGCAATTTTTGATGCTTGTTGGACGCCACCAAAACGTGACAACTCTCCCACCACAGTTTGGCGAGCCTCCTTCTGATAATCTTTGTCCAGTACAGGTGATGGGCTGTGTTTTCCATATCTGTGTTGAAGTTCATTGAAGGTTGGTGTTTTAGCCTTCTGAACTAAACGTCCTCTTATATTGTCTTGTGCTTGAACTGAATTACTTCTGCTAAAGGCTGGTCTCTGATCCTCAACAGATTCATTTCTCATAGGCAGGCTTTTTCTTTCTTCTTTCCTATTTTGCATCTGTGACAGCTGGCTCTGCAACATGCTTGCTGTGGGTGACATTTGTCCGTTTCTTGATACAGATGTTGATGTTGTTCCATATCTAACTGTTTGTGGGGAATCTGTGCTGTTCTTTGCTGGCAATGTACTGTACAAATTCTCTTCTCTTCTCTGTTGAATAGTTGGTGATATAGCTCCATGATTCCTTAGAGGCTGGGATATTGGTGGAGGTGTTGGGGGAGTTGGTATACATTGGCTTTTTGGGGATGGAAATTTTGGTGGAGAATATTTGCTCAGTGGGGGTGTGGCCTCATACTTTGGAGGAGAGTATTTATTTGTCGGTGGTGCTTCATGCTTTGGAGGAGAATATTTGTTTGTTGGTGTTTCCTCGTGCATTGGTTGAGAAGATTTATTTGTCAGCGTAACCTCAAAGTTAGGTGGAGAATATTTGTATGTTGGGGTTGCCTCATGTCTTGGTGGAGAATATTTGTTTGATGGTGTGGCCTCAAACTTAGATTGGCCATAACTCTCAATCTTTATTGGTACTTCTATTGTTCTATTATTTGTTTTGGTGCTATGATCTCCATTTGATGTCTGTCTAGTCTGATTTGTATAATGTGTAGGATTGATAAGGTTTTCTGAATTAGTTTGAACTACTTTGATGGGTATTATTCGCTCTCCTAATCGTCTCTCATCTTGTGATGGCTTTTGTTGGAAGGGCGTTGTTACTGGTATGTTTTGAAAGGTATTGAACATACCAGGAGTTTGAAAGGGTTGGTCAAACATGTTGGGGAACTGAGAGAATGGTTCATCAAACATTGGGTGAATCGGATTCATTCCCATCATATTTGGCATGTTGATAGGATGACCCATGTTAGGAAGATTCATCTGGGGAAACATGTTGTTTTGAGGTGCCATGTTTCCTAACAATGGGGTGTTCATAGGTGTGGTTGGTGTTGTTGGTTGTTGGTATTGCTGTTGATTATATTGTGGCTGAGGGTTCTGCTGTTGAATGTACTGCTGTTGAGGATCTTGCTGTTCTGGGTATTTTTGTTTTGGATATTGTTTTTTAGGGGACTGTTGTTTAGGATAATGCTGCTGTGGGTGAAGAGATTCATTTCTAGGCTTTTTTTCAAACTCTAATGTTCCACTTTTACTTGGTGGTGATACTCTGTATGGTGTATCTTCATAGACTTCCTTTTGTGCCTCATTGTTTTCAAAAACCTCGGGCACTGGGGTCTTTTCCATTTCTTCATTTTCTACTGGATGAGAAATGCTGTATGAAGAAATGCCAAGGTCAAATTCTTCAGGAGCCTCTTCAAAGTCCTCCATTACCTCAAAAGGAGCAGTTTTTAATGGAATACTTATTTTAGGCTCTTCAAATTTAAGCTCCTCTTCGCTGCAAGTTGAATATCCAGACATAGTTGAATATGTTGAAGGTAAGGCATCAGGGCAGTCGTTATTAATACTTCCCCCTTTGCTATCGTCAGCAACTTGATTAAAACTATTTATTGAAGAGGTTGACTCAGAGTTTTCTATTTTTTCAGCAACATCGGTGCTTGTTTGTTGATTTTCAGAACTAAGTATTTTTTTCATTTGTGCTTCTATCTTTTGCATAGATTCGGTCACAATTTGTCCTGCTGTATCATCCGGTTCTGGAGTTGAGGAATTGACGCTTATTCCACTGTCACTAAAATTTCTAGTTGGAGCTTGGGACATCTCCTTCATATCATCAAAGTTTTGGATTGGTTTAGTTCTTTCACTTGCTTTTGGTGGTTTTGGTATATTTTGTGGTTTATCTTGTGTGCTAGCTTGCCTGCTTAGCCCTTTGTTGGGGAGTTTTGAGGTTGCCATAAATTTCACTGGAGTTACAACTCGAGGTGTTTCAGGTCTGTATCGAACCAACCCATGATTGTTTGCATCACTTTCACGTCTGCATAAATGGTTGTTAATCTCCATTAGTTCTGGTTCATCCTTATCAATGCTCTTTTGTTCTGGCAAAGTGTACTTGGGCTTGAAATCTGGTGTTTCTTGTTTGTATGCGTTTGGAGTAACATTGTGTCCTTCACAGTCTCGCTGCAAGCTTTGCTGTCTTGGGATACTTCTTTCTCTAGGTCTAGACATTTTTATGTCATCATTTAGTTTAGGCTGATATATATTTTCAGCCTTCGGTTGCTGCTGATTCAAGTCAATCTCATCATTTAAAGCAAACTGCTCATTCAAATTGCTTTGCTCTTGTAAAAAGTTTGGTCCATTAATAGGAAGTGTTTGGCTATTCAGCTCACTTACTGAAACTGGTAATTGTGGCATAACATAAGTGTTTTGAGATCCGGAGTCGAAGGATGTTGGCAGAGTGCTATAGGTCTGGTTTCCTTGATTGTACGCAGATTCTTGTAAATTTAATGGGGATATTGAAGAGTCTATCCTTGAATCTTGAAAATTGTTTATGTTTCTTTGAGTTGCAGGAGGTGACATCATTGCATTCCTTTGAACCTCAAACTCATGCAAAGATTTTACAAAGCCATTTTCTCTTGTTTTGTCCTGTTGTGATAGTTGATGAATGTTGTCTGACAAGGTTCTTGTATGAGTATTTGCGATTGGATCTGATAACTGCTGCACATTAGGATACTGCAACTGCTCATTAGCTTGGTCAATAGGGGTTGAGTATACAAGCTCGGGTTCTTGCTGTAGATACATGCATGTTGTATCTATTGTATTGTAAATAGGTTCTATAGGAGAGGCCACAACTGGCACAACCTCCCCAACAGGGTCTGGTTCAAGGTAACTATTTCCTGCTCTTATTTCTGCCAATGATATTCGGGTCCTCACTTGTTTATTCCCAGGTAATGGAACCCCGGCAAGTCCAAACTTTGCAACAACTCCTAAGTTTGAAGGTGGGGGAGGTGGAGGAGGAGGTGGAGCTGGAACTCCTTTGGTAATCATGGAAGGCTGGCTTAGTGGTAACTCATAAGATTGGGCTTGAGAAGTTGATAGAATTTCTTGGCGAGGATTAGAGTTTGGTGGAGTTGGCGGAAGATTAGAACTTTTCACAGGTTCTTCATTCTGAGTATGGGATTGGAGAAGTTGGTGTACA
>Ga0307385_10000040_pt1 | contig 9628 bp, 1 predicted proteins | sample SouOceMePS1032R2_FD_203302 | JGI IMG/M metagenome (GOLD analysis project Ga0307385, IMG submission 203302) | Metatranscriptome of marine eukaryotic phytoplankton communities from South Atlantic Ocean - PS103-2.R2 (Eukaryote Community... | ecosystem: Environmental > Aquatic > Marine > Oceanic...
CTTGATTCACTTCTACAAGAGATAAAAGATTAAAATGTAGTTAAAGAATCTTCTTAATTCGCCCTTAAGGGCAAATGGGGCAGCACAAGTTAAATGTTTTAAGTTTTTGTTGGATTTATTGATTGTTAAACATTAGCATGGTCGAAGCAAAACCGCTTGAAATTGTTAAAATGGAAGAAACTCTAGAATCAAATTCTAAAAAACGCAGCAGGCGTGGCATAAACTATGATGAAAGTTCTGACCAAGACATATGTCATGACTTTGCAAACGATATTTTGGACACAAGTCGTGAATCTGTGGAAGTGGACGATGAAATTTCGATAAATCCAAAGCACATACCTGAAAAAATAACCAGGTCACCAAAAGACTCTCATTTGAAACCTGAGAAGTGGAAGTACAAGACACGGAAAAAGAGAAAAAAATCGGTACATACTGAAATAAAGTATTCAAGTAGTGTGAACGTCAGTTCGATGATTGAAAAACGGGTATTGAATGTTGTTGAAGAAAGCAGTAGCGTAGATAATTCAAATGACTTGGATTTACAATCAATTAGGACCAAATACATTAAAATGAACAAAGTTGCAAGGCAGTCGGAATATGGTAAACAATTGTACAAAATTATTTTTGGAGGCAAACTTGATAGTGCTGGAAATTCTGAAACCCAATCCAGTTCTGAGGATAATAAGCGAAAAAAACCAACCTGGAAAGATCAAACAGCTGAATGTGATGTTTGCGGTAAGGAAATGTTAAGAAGCAGGTTGAAGAAACATGTTATGATTGCTCACAAGTCTAAAAGACTGTACCCCTGTGATGAATGTAGCTTCAACGCTGAAAATCTTATTGAACTGAAAAAACATCTCAGGAAGAGGCATAAATTGTCGATTGAAACTGTGAAAAAGATGATAAAGTTCATGAAAATGAACAGAAAGCACAGAATGAGCGTACTTGAGGATGAGCCCGAATTACTGCCTATCAGGAATAGAAGGTTAAAAGGGATTGGTGCAATAAAGGATGAATTACATCAAACCGATTCAGAACTAGACAGAAGAACTAGAGGAGTCGCTATGTGCTACAAAGAGCCTAGTTTTGACATGGAGGAGGATGACGATCTAAATCTAACCCTATCCGAAAGCGAAAGTGATGATTTTAAAGCCACTAGCGATGAAGACTTCACAGAACTAGTAATCAAAGAAGATGGTAATGAAATAGATTTAAAGAAAGAAAGTGAATCGGCTGAAGAAAAGGATGTTGTAAAGATGGAAATTAAAGAGACTGGTAGAGAGTCTCAAGCATCACAGAATTCCCAAACATCAAACTTATCCCATGAACCAACGGTTGAAGAAATTGCTGCAGTAAATGAAATCCTTGAAACAATGAGGAAGTTAGCTGACGATGAAAAGGCCGAGCAGGGTGCAAAATTCTATAGCCAATCGCAAAAAGAGTTGTTGAATCAAGTGTTCAACATTTGTCAATATCCAAACCAAGAACAAAGACAAACTATTGCTGATAAAGTTGGAGTGGAGGCAAGGAAGGTTTATTATTGGTTTGATAATTCAAGAAGAGTTATAAAGAACAGAGCAATGAGAGAAAATAGGCCAGAAGGTTCAGAAACACCATCGAAACGTATAAGGAAAAGGCCTCCTTCCCCAGGCCTATTGGCGCCTAAGATGCAACATCTTCTGAAATCAGATACAATTATTGAGTATGAGAATTCTGGAATCTTGAAATCCACTAAGTCTATTGATGAGCTGATGCAAGATGTGGAACCAGTCTGTATTGGAGTTGACCTAAATCCAAACCGTCAAAGATGCTTGCTTTGTACTTATACTTGTGGCTTCAGAGGAAATCTTTACAAGCACTTGAGGAGCCATGGTTATGAATACAAGTTTTGTGCCCTTCCCAGAAGTAAGACTGAGTTGGGACCAGAAATTAAAGGATGCAGGAAAACATACACTATTGACACATTTGATCTTCATACATGTTCTAAAGAAACTCCCCATTGCTTTGGTAATGAAGTCAAAGTGGACAAAAGATTCAAATCAGGAGTTTTTGAATCAGGTGATGATTCAGATGATTCAAGCGAAGATGAAAACAGAGTTTGCGAAAAGGTTGAAGAACTTAAAACTGAGGGTAAACCAGTATGTCTTGGATTTGAAGTTTCGGACAGTTGCTCTAAATGTCTGCTATGTGACGTAACAGTAAGCGTGCGAGGCAATCTTTATAAACATATTAATGCCCATGGGTACAATGTCAAGTTTTGTTGCAATCCAAGAGAAAACTCTGATCTAAATGCAGGAAACAAAGGATGCAGAAAGATCTGGCTTGAACAATCTTTTGAGACTCATTTGTGCAGTTATGAAGACCCTGATCAACTTGGCCACTATCCTCTTGATCAAAGAGAGCAGAAGAAAAAGAAACGAAAACGTGGTTTTCGTGGATATGAGAAGAACTTTGGAGTTCCTGACGGGTCTCCTGCGAAGTTTTATTGTGACCGATACACTCAACTGTTTAAAAAAATGGGTGTCAAGGGTAACCACAGCATGGCCATGGACACCACCTTCTTTAGAAACGGGAAGATGGAGTTGGTGTATCTTACCGGCAGGCAAATGACAGCTGTCAAAGATTATTGTGGTGGTAGTGAAAAGTATTTCCTGAAACCTCAAGTGGTTCCCATTTGCACTGAGTGCCTGGGCACAGAAAGTTGCAACCCTGTGGGAGAGGCCGAGTGTCTCGTGAGCTGCTATGGGTGTGGCCAAAGTGTCCACCCATCGTGCAGGGTCTACAGCTCGGAGTTGGTCCACTACTTTGAACAGAATGGTTGGACTTGTGACGACTGCAAGGCGTGTATTGTTTGTGATGAGAGTCCTAGCGAGTCAGAAAAGAGTGAGGACCTGCTGGTGTGTGAATATTGCGACCAGGGAATCCACTACTCTTGCCTGTCTCCGATACCTGATAAAAGACCTAAGGTTTGGAACTGTGACGACTGTCGACTTGCCCGTGGAATGCAACCAAATGGAAACATTAAGAAGATGCGAGCAGATGTCCCTGACGTGGTCAAGAAGACAGCAGCCAAGTCATTTTTCGCGAATAGGTCAATGCTTGGATATGAGGATGATGACTCAATGGACCGTATGGACATTGCTAATTCACCTCCCCCACTCAGCCCTCAAGCACTGCCTTTATCAACATCCACACCGCCTCCCTCACCACCTGGTAAGTCCATCACTCCTCGGCCAGATACTCCAAAATTTAAGAAAATTGAAAAAGATAAATCAAAACTTTTCAAATCCGCAAATAAAAAGCCCTTTGAAAAAGACATAGGTCAAGTAAATGGAAATAATCATTCATCTGACAGTGATACTGAAGTTATTGAGAAAGTGAGTAAAAAAGTTTATAAACACGATGAAGATCTAGATGATAAAAGTTTACCCAAAAAACGTCGAAAAGGTGATAAAAAAGCTAAGTCTAAAGCAATTTTGGACACTACGGACAGTGATAGCGAGGGCGAACACGAAGTTGTAATTGCGATTCCTGAGAAAAGTCAGAGAACTGCTTTAGATAATATTCCTACTGACATTAGATTTGAACCAAAAAATCTGGTTGTTAAACCAAAAGGTCTGGTTGATGCCTTATCTAATTTTTTCACACCTGGTTTGAAAAGAACCTCAAGGACTGCAATGAATTCTTTGATAAAACCAGAATCGCATAACCTTATTAAAAGTGATCAAAAAGTGACTGAACAGGAAAGGGAAGAAGTGAAGAAAGTACGTCTTTCAGTTGAAGAAAAAGAAGAATCGTCTAAAAAAGATGAAGACCCAAAAGCTTTAGAGGAGAGGAAGAGACATGCATCATCTGGGCAGCAGCAAATTAAAAGTTTATACGATGGGTTAAGTCATTTGTATACAGACTGTGACTCCAGGCTTCGCTCAGTACCCAATCAAAACTATTCGGAAAAACGAAGTGAAGGTGGCTCAGAAAATCCCTCTGGGACCCCTAAAGTCCCGGAAGAAAGAATATCTAGTCCACACAGAATGTCTGATTCTGAATTGAAAGAAAAGGAGGAAGGGAAAAAAGAAGACCTGAAAGTGGAAGATGGGGACAAATCTAAAGGCTCTAGACGGGAAAAAAAACGCCTCAATGCTGCTTTGCCCGCGGGAGTCACAGAAAAAGATGTCCAGTTTTTCACAAAAAGTCAGGAAAAGGCAAAAGCTTTTCTTGCAGTTGAGAACAAGGGGATGGAGGAGGACACATCGGGAGCTCCCAAGACTGGCTCAACATCAGCTGCTACTCCAGTTCGGAATACCTTGACACCCATGCCGAAGAGCGGACAGCTACAGAGCAGTCCAGGAGGTCCGAACATTCGGACTCCTCAGATGATCCAGTTTGGCAAGTTTGACATTACGACTTGGTATTCCAGTCCATACCCGCAAGAGTATGCCAGGCTGCCAAAGTTATTCCTCTGTGAGTTTTGTCTCAAGTACATGAAGTCTCGCCCCATCTTGGACCGTCACATCACCAAGTGCCCTTGGCGGCACCCGCCTGGTGTAGAGATATACAGGAAAGACGGTATGTCCGTGTTTGAAGTCGACGGTAATACAAACAAGATTTACTGCCAGAACTTGTGTCTTTTAGTGAAACTGTTCCTTGACCACAAGACGCTTTATTATGACGTAGAGCCCTTCTTGTTCTACGTCCTGACACAGAATGACGGGCAGGGCTGCCATCTTGTTGGATACTTTAGCAAGGAGAAGCACTGCTTGCAGAAGTACAACGTGTCTTGTATCATGACCATGCCGCACTGTCAGAGAAAAGGCTATGGAAGGATGCTCATTGATTTCTCTTACCTTCTATCCAAGGTAGAGAAACAACCAGGAACACCTGAGAAGCCTTTGTCAGACCTTGGCCGAGTGTCTTACCACAGTTACTGGAAGAGTGTTGTACTAGAGTACCTGGCTAAGATCAGAGGGCGAGGTCATGTCACTATCCAGCAGTTGAGTGCGGACACAGCGCTGCATCCCCATGACATAGCCCTAGCTTTTATGCTGCTGGGTTTCATCAGGAAAAGTGTGGACAACAAGTTCATATTAGCCATTGACTGGACTAAAGTGGACAGTCATATGGAGAAGGTGAAAAAGGCTTTACGGATCCAAATTGATCCAGATGCCTTGAGGTGGGTTCCTACACCGCCTGCAGGAATCTTGTTTGATTCCCCATTGAAAAGTGAACCTTCTGGCGGCGAGTCTAGTGATAGTGAAGATGAGGTGAAAGATTCGACGGACAAGTCAAAGACAGAGTTAGAGATCAAAGTTGGTGCTCAAAAGCAAATACTGAGCACGGAGAGTGAGAGTGAATGTGCTCTCTCGGGGGAATGTGCAGGGCTGGATGGTGGGGCGTCAATACCATCAAATAGACGCAAATTTAGTAGATTGAACCGTTCTGTCGTAGTAACACCCTCTGGGGACTCCGCTGATGGGGAGTTATCAGAGGACGACAGGTATACAGGTTCATCCGGTGACAAAACACCTACGTCATCGAAAAAGTTGCACAAAAAATCCCCTAAGAAGTCGTATTCTTCGTCCTTTTCTAGATCTAGAAAAGCAAAAGATAGGAGTGAGAAACTGACAAAGAAAAACTTAAGGAGAATTGATTCTTCTGAAGAAGCCTCTGAAATTAACAGTGGTGATGATTCAGACGACCAACTCAATTCTCGAGGTTCTCGTCAAGCTGCTAAACAAGCAAGCAATGCCATTTCTAAAACTATATCAAAACAGGATAAAAGAAGCGACCAGGAAGAGTCAAGTTCTTCGGAATCTGATGACTCCAAAGATCTCAATCTCCGTAAAAGAGAACAAAGCAGTAAAGACATTAAAAATGGTATAAGACACAATCATGAGCAAATGAGAAAAAGTGGTGGTGATGGATATTCTATAGTTCAAAGCCCCCACAAAACAAGCAAACCTTCCCAGAGATCGAATTCAATATCTGAAAACTCAGATTTTGTTATGCCTGAGTTAGAGCCACAAGTTACTACCAATCTTCCAAGAAAGTCAGGATTTTCTCTTAAAGAAACAGAATCACCAAAATCTTTCAAGAAATCAAAGTCTAAGAGGGAAGAGAAAAGAATTCAGAAAAGCATTAAAGAGTTTTTTACCAAAAAGTCTAGCTTTGACAATATTTCTTCTGCTTCCAGCCAAGAAGATGATATTGTTTCCAAACCTGAACCAAAAATGGAAAAGGTGCAGAAGCATGCAATTGAAAGAAGTTTTGAAGCCAACATAGGGTACTTAAAATCTTTTGAGTCTTTTCAAAACGATGACAGTCCAAAAAGTAAGGAATCAAAGAGTACTAAAGTTTCTAAAGAAGAAAGGGAAGAAAAAACCTATACCTTAATTGCCTCTACTTTGCACCCAAAGAAAATTCTGAAAGAGGAGTTAAAGAAGGAAAAGAAGAAAGAAGAAGAACGCAAGCGAATAGATGATGAGAAAATCAAACTTGAAGAAGAAAATAGAGGGTTGAAAAGAAAGGAAAGAGAATGGGAAGAGGAAAAACAAAAAGAAAAAGATGAAATCCTCAGGAAAGAAAGGTTTGAGAGAAAAAAGAAGGAAAGAGAAGAAAGGAAGAGACAGGAAAGAGAAGAAAGAGATAAATTAGAAAAAGAGAAGGAAAATCTTAAGATGAAGGAACAAATGTTGTTGGAAAAACGGAAACAAAAAGAGGAGGAGAAGGAGAAAGTAGAATTTGAAAAGAAGGTCCCTTTACCGATAAGCTCTCCAAAAAAGATCGGAAAATCCCCAGAAATCGCCAATAAAAGTTACAAATCACCGGAAAATTGTCAGAACACTAAAGGTTGCCCTGAAAAAGAATATACTGAAATGAACGATGTGAAGACCCCTAAGAAGCTACGCAAATGGCCCCCAGATAACGAGTCCCCTGACCCAAAGAAAAACTTCATTAAAAAGCACCAAGAGGAACAGGAAAAGCTACACCAGGAAATAATTCAAAATAGTCCGAACACTTCTGCTACTAGTCCCAGTAAGGAAAATCCATCTAAAAACCAAACTGAAAGAAATTCTGAAAACTCTGAAAATTCTTTGTGGGAAAACCTTGGTTACAATTCTGGGGATGATATTAGCAGATACTCTGATGACCACTTGAATAAACAGTTGATAGTGAAGCCTAATACTGTACTTACTAAGGATGGTAGCGAAGACGATGAGAATGTGATTAAATCTGATGAACTTCCAAAGCCAAACGAAGAAGTGCCTAAAATTGAAGTAACTGAGAATAAGTCTGATGGAAACTTAAACATTGAAGAGTCGAAGGTAGTTGAGCAAGTAGCGTGTCTGGAACAGCAAAAGATGCCTGACTGCATGATGGAACAGCAGAAGCAGGCTCTGGAGCATCAGCAGCATCAAGCTGCTCACCAGCCAGCGCTGGTACAACAAGCAAGCAGCCAACCGCAGCAGCATGTTTCTATGGACCAGCAGCTGATGGATCAATGTGCAGTGGCGCAACAGCAGAAACTGGAACAGCAGGCTATGGAACAGCAGCAGCAGTTGGAGCTGGAGCAGCAACAGGCTATTGCTATGGCTATGGAGCAACAAAAAGTCATGGAACAGCAGCAACAGTTGGAACAGCAACAGCAGATGGAACAACAGCAACAGCAGCAGCAGCAACAACAGTCATGGAATAATGACATGACCCAAACAGCTTATGAATCGGTTCCTGGAGACAGTAGCTTCCAAGCTGGTCAAACTGACACTTCCCAGTTTTACACTGGTCAGACTGACACTGCTAAGGACACTGGTCAGAGTCTTGGTGTGTATACCCCAGACAGCTCTACTAACAGTGTTCACTCACTGCATGGTTATCCAGATAACCATGACAGTTATCCTGTGGCAGGGACAGGAGATGCTGGTGATATGACTGCAGACCAGGCTGGGTACACTCAGGATATGTCAGGACAATCTGGCCTGGATAACAGCTACAGCCAAGTAGAAACAACAGACCCCGTACACAACACCAGTGTAATGGAGTCTCCCAGCTCTATAGGATCTGTGGAGATTCCCCAGGCCTACACTGACCAAAGCTGTTCCCAGCCCTCCATGCCCCGATCTGTCCATCCTGCAGCCATCACCAACAACTCTCCCAGCAGCAATGGTATCCACCCTGCAGCTATCCAGGGTCAAGGTAGCTCTCCTGGCAACCCTCCAACCAGTAACCAGTCCCCACACAATTCTTCTATCAACCAGTCCCCATCTACTGCCATACATAACACCATGACGAACCAGTCACCTCATCATGCACAGCAAGCCACACCAATATCTCAGTCTCCCCACCCAATACAGTCACCCCACCCTCCAATGCAGCCATCCCCTCACAACCAACAGTCATCTCCACACCCCCCTATTATAAACTCCCAAATCACATCTCCCTACACCAACCTACCCCACCAATCCCCAACGGGTAGTGTTGGCTACAATGCAGCCCCCGCTCAAACCCAAAGGCAGCCTAGCTCTGCTGGTCACAGCTCTAAGTCACCTCGAGCTGCCAGCAGTCGGAGCAGCCAGCAGCAGCAGCTGAATGCCCAGCAGCAGGCCCAGGCAGCCCAGCTGAGCAGGTCCATGCATCAGCTGACAGCAGCCCAATACTACCAGCAGTACGGGGAGGTAATGGCCGCACAGGCAAGCCAGCTTGCTAATAAGCAGGCACACAGGAGTCATGAGGCCCCAGCCTTCCCAATGTACGGCAGTACTATGTTCCCAGCAACTACCAACACAGGGAGAAGTTCTCACACATCTGGCCACATGGACGCCACCCAGGCTCAGGCCGCAGTAGCTCAGTTCTACAGTCCCCAGCAAGCTGTCCCAGGAGTTGTTCCCTCTCATGGTCATACCTCCAGCCAAGCCAGCAGCCTAGCCAGCTTACAGCGGCTGACCCAAGGTCTTGACTTACTGGGCCAGCATGTACCTCAGTCTCATGTTCCCCATGCTTCCCCCCCTCCAACACACAAACAGTCAAAGTCCAGTAAAAACCGCGCAGTTGCCCCCGCTCCACCACCGACATCTCATCTCACCCTCCCAGCAGGCTACCACTACCCCGCCCAACAAGTGCCCCAGGTTGGCCGTGTTCCTCCAGCCCCCACTGCGGCCAGGAACCCCAACGTGACCATCAACCAGAGCATCATGCAGCAGTACGCCATCCAACAGCAGTACCAAGCTTACAATGCTGCCATGCTCAATCCAGCATTGATGTACGGCCAGCAGTATGACCCTAACAGACCGGTGTCGCAGATGACTTACCCAGGGTATGGGGCACCTTACAATATCAACTATCGGTGATCTAGGGGCAGGGGGCGTGACTAGCACTCCCCTGGATAAGGGCCAGAGGGGGTTGCCACCACTCCCCCTGAATTGTGCTACAACATTTAGCACATGAATTAATGAAGAAGAGCTTTAGTAACTTTTTTGGAGAGCTTAATAAATATAACAAATGAAGAAGGCTCAGTATAATGTGTGATCTCGGGATAACTGTACTTTAGTACTAGTTCTATCCTACTGAGGGTTACAGACCCAAGTTTTAAGACCTATGGCTAGGTCTGATTAGACCCGTGTATGTATTATTGTTA
>Ga0307385_10000043_pt1 | contig 9516 bp, 1 predicted proteins | sample SouOceMePS1032R2_FD_203302 | JGI IMG/M metagenome (GOLD analysis project Ga0307385, IMG submission 203302) | Metatranscriptome of marine eukaryotic phytoplankton communities from South Atlantic Ocean - PS103-2.R2 (Eukaryote Community... | ecosystem: Environmental > Aquatic > Marine > Oceanic...
CGCAACAGTTCCGTCCACCACTACCAGTTGGGCCTAGACCTGGCCTTACGCAGCAGATGATGCCACAGCAGGGCACTGGGCAGCAGCAACAGAATCTCCACCTCCAGCCTGGGATGGACAACAGAATGCAGCTTCTGCTGGAACAAAGGCAAATGCAGGATGCTCAACAGAATTCTGGGCAACCCCAAGGTCAGGCACTTCATCCAAAGACAGCCTCTGACGGAATAGTAGTGATCTTCTTGAGGGTGACCTAGATGCCAACCTAGGGATGAACGATGATGATCTCCTTGGAGATTTTGGAGATGACTTTAATATTCTTGAATTTGCTGATGCATTGGATGGAAATGACACAAATAAAACAAACATCCTGGATGATCTTGAGGCAGAAGATGATAAAGATGAAACTAAAAAGAGTACAGGAGAAACAAGTTCTGCTGAAGTTAAGCCACCACCATATGGACCTGGTGGACCGACTTCTCAAGATCCTTCACGTGGTCCCCCACCACCATATCCTGGTCAACAAAAGGAACAGCCATTATTAATCCAAGATCTCCTTGAACAAGAAAAGAGAGAACAGCAACAACAACAACCTGGTGCTCTAAACCCTCAACAACAATCTGGGGTTATGATACAACCTGCTAATCCAGGGCAGCAAGCTCCCACAAGTGTTGGAATAGGTGATATTGACATTGCTCAATTGCGAGCTGATATAATGACTGGACAACAAGGCCAACCTATGAATCCAGGCCAGCCAATGGTAGCCAGACAGTTCTTACCCCAACAAAGAATGCCAGGGCAACAAACGGTGATGGCTCCTGGAGCTCCAGCAGGTCCAAGAATGCCTGGACAAGTTTGGAGGCATCCACAGGAGGTTACATTGCAACAAAGAGGTCCTCAGATGGCAGTTCAAGCAGCTGAAAATCAGCCAGCGCAACCTGCTGCAGGTGTTGCAACAATTGGGGATCGACCACCTCCACCACCATTAGTAACAACACCGGCACCGCCAACACCTCCAGACATTCCTCAAAATGAAGAAGAGAAAAGACAAGTGTTACGATATGAACAATGGTTGGTTCAGCAAGAGCAAGCAATTAATGAACAACTTAAATACTATGAAACTGAAATAACTAAACTCAGAAAACAGCGAAAATCACTGAATTCTAAACAAAGAACACTAAGGAAAAATGGTAATGAACTTGGAACCACTGATGCAGCTGAACTAGAAAGAGTTTCCACAGAAGCCAGTGGGCTTCAAAAATCTCTAGAAACCATTCGAAAGCAATCAAGACAGCATACAATGATTATGAATGACCACAGACAAAAGAAACAAAAGGCAATAGAAGCAGCTCAACAGCAAGCACAAGCCATGCCTCAGCCAAACCCAACTATGCAAGGAATGATAAGACCAATGGCACCTGGTCAAACCATGATGACACCAGGAATGCCAGGGCAAGTTCAACAACCAGGATGGCAAGGAGGAAGTATACCTCCTGGAATGGTTCATGTTCAAAGGTCTGCTGCTCCAGGAGGACCTCAAGTGAGACCTGCCATGGTTGGTGGATTTCCTCCAGGTCAGCAGCAAATGATTCAAAGAATGCCAGGTCAGCCCATGACCATGGCGCCTGGTAAACCAATGACAATGGCTTCTGCACAACCAATAACCATGGGACCAGGACAACAAATTCCACAACAGGTATTACAACAACGAATGGCATTGCAACAGCAGCAACAACAACAGCAAATGATGCAACAGAGGATGGGACAGTCAGGGCAGATAATACAGCAACAAGGAGTTAGACCAGGGATGATGGTGCAACAAGGAGGGGTTATTCAAGTCCAGCAAAATCTGCAGGGACAACCAACTCAGATCAGAATGATGTCTCCTCAAAGCCAACCAAATGGAAGTCCAAGTGCAAGTCAAAGCCCTAAGCACATGTCTGGACAGCCTTCACCCCACATGGTTCAATCCCCTCACATGGCACAGAATAGTCCTCATTCTATGCAGATTCCTCAGTCCATGTCACCTCACATGTCTCAATCCATGTCTGGACTTCCATCACCACACATGCAATCCATGTCTGGTCAACCATCTCCACACATGACCGGCCAACCTAGTCCTGGTAGTTTCAGTGTGACATCTCCTGGCCCGATGGGCCAACTTCAGAGGCCATCAAGTATGACATCACCGATGCTTCCAACAACAAGTCCATTGCCCTCTCCAAGTCCGATGAATCCACCCAGTCATTCACCACACCCCAGTCAGTCACCTCAGCCTAGTATGTCACCCAGTCCAGCAGGACATCACCAAGGCTACACTGGTCAGTCTCCTCATCCTCACCTTCCTTCACCAAGAATGCATGATGACAACCCATTCAGTCCAAATTCCATGCAAAGACCTCCACACACAACTTCTCCTGCAATGTCTCCAGCCAGTTCCCACATGTCTCCCGTCCACTGCATGTCTCCAGGGTCAAGCAGTCACATGTCTCCTGCAAGCATGTCACCAGCTGGGCATATGTCTCCCAACCATAGACAAGGCTCACCACAACCCAATATGGTCGGCATGAGACCACCTATTCCAGCTGGACAAGTAATGCAGATGCAAGGTGCAAGAGGGTTCATGAGACCTGTTGGACCAGGATTTGGCATGCCAATGAGACCTCCAACACAGCAACAAATGCACCAAAATCAAATGAGTCAGATGCCAAGGCAAATGATGCCTCAACAGCAAGGCCAAATGATGTCCCAAGTTCCAAGACAAATGATGCCTCAACAAATGGGACAAATGATGAACCAAGCACCAAGACAAATGATGCCTCAACAGCAAAGCCAGATGATGAACCAACCACCAAGACAAATGATGATGATGCAAAGAACATCTGTACCAAATAACATGCAACAAGTGTCTACTGGCCAGCCACTTCCTCCTGTTTTGAGAACTTCAGAAGGAATTTCACCATCCCACTCAGTAAGTTATGGCAGCCCAGGCCAGGCTGTTGTCCCCGGTGCAAGTCCGATGAGAAGACCAAGTGGCAGTAGTGCTGCAAGCCCTGCTGCAGATAGACCTATCACACCAAGAACACCACACACACCAAATAGCCAAGGTCCATTGACTCCTGGCTCAGCAGGTCGGTTAACACCTGGAAGTGCTGGAAGACAAACACCAGGACAGCCATCAACACCTGGTCAGCCGCAACCATCTCCTAGCCCCGATATCAATGCCCAAAATTTCCAACAGCCAGGCAATCAACAGCAGATGCCACAAGGAGGTGGTGGTAATCCAAACCACCCAATGATACCTGCTCCACATGATCACGAGCATGGCTCAGGTTGGGGAAAATTTATTGGTTTAAAAGGTGGTAGCATTCCTGGGAAAACAAACATTAGAGGTGGATGGAGTTATTTTATTGGCTTGAAGGGAGGAGGAAAACCAATTAGAGGAGGTTGGGGATACTTTGTCGGATTAAAGGGAGGCAGTCCAGTAACAACTCAAGCAAACCAACAGTCAAGCACAGAACCGGCTACAAGCACAGCTGCATCATTACCAGATTCAATGCCTGAAGTTAAGCTGACAGCCATTCCTATGCCAGAAAATAGTGCTGCAACCCTTTCGAAAATTCCACAAAGTGTAAGCTCACTAGCGCCGCATGTAGAAACTGGAACACCAACAAGTTTGGTTATTGTGACCAGAGTTTCCAGTCATGGTGCAGTCACAAAAACTACAGAAGCTAATGCAACCCTGTCAGTTGTATCCAGCGTGAATCAAGTCCACATGTCTGCAACTGTTAACCAAACTTCCTCTCCTGCAACTTTAAGCCCAATAATTGAACCGTCAATAGCTTCTGATCATCACAAAATGCCACCAAGTTCAGTTCATCAGTCAAATATAGGCATTCCTGGTGGGTTCAATCCCAGGCAGATGGGTAATATGCCTAGACTTCCAGGACCTGTTGATATAAACAATCCAAGTTATCCAACAACATCTACAACAACCAAACTTGAAGCACTTCCAGCAGCAGCTCCTAAACAAATATCAATGCCTCCAATGCCCTCTCTGGCATCTGGATTCAAGTTGATTGATGCCAATTCATCAGCTATGGATGCGGTCTCCACTGGAAATCTACCATTCCAAGGTGCAGCCACTGATGTTTTGAGTCAACCATTAACAACTGTTGCAAGTGTGTGTTCTTCCATGGTATCGTTAGTGACAAGTGTAATGACGACCACTAATGTGTCAGCTGCTGGTTTACAACAAACACCTGCCTCTTCAGTATCCAATTCCCAATACTTGCCCATGTTAGGAAACAATCCTAGCTCTACTGCTTCCACTGGATCAGATGTGAACCTTACAAATGCCCTGCAAGGCCCACAATTATCAACACCATTCATGCAGGGAACCACGCAGTCAATGCTGTCATCTGCTCTTTCCTCTCAAGCCTCTATCAAATCCTCTGCACAGTTAATGATGAGCAGCCCACTAGAAAATATGACATCATCCTCATCTTGTGCCAGTATGGCACAAGCAGAAACACTAAACCAAAATGCCTTGTTGAAGCAACTGCTAAGCTCTACACCAACTCAAAAGTCTGGCACAGATACCTCTCCCGTAAAGACAAGTTTCTCATTAGAGGCTCAACTAGACCAACCAACAGATAGCAATGAAACATATAAAAATCTTCCAAAGCAGGCACTTTCCAACCTTGCATCTAAAATTCCCAATCCTCAGGCAACTTTAGGATCTCAAGGTGCTGGATGTCCACAATCTTCTCCGCAATTAAAAGTGTCCACACCAACTCCAACTCAAAGCCAGTCTCCCAGCAGCTTAATGGCCCCTCCACCAACAAATCAACTTTCTTTTGGATTGCAGAATCCAAATTCTACCCACAACTCTCAACAATCTCCTCTTCTTGCACATCAGCTGTCTTCTGGAGGATCAACCCAAACACAACCTGCAACTGTAGTAACAACAATGTCACCAATGAAGACAGATTCAACGGCAAGTATGTCTGAGGGTTTGGCAGGTCACATGGCTGCAGTTGCAAAGCTTCCCACCCAACCAGTACCACCCACCTCACTAGCTGGTGTTGTTCAAGTACAACCAAATTCTGCAAGTACTGTCATAACTCCTCAACCACTGAGACCACAGCTACAGCAACCTGGAATGAGACCACCTGTACCAGGAGGAATCCAAAATTTACTTCAATCACAAGTGCCTGTACCACCTGGTCAATTGTCTATGGCAGGTAATCAGCAATTGCAGCAGCAAAGAGCCATTCTTCAACAACAACAGCAGCAACAACAACAACAGCTCCAACAACAACAGCATCCACAGCAACCACAACATCCACAGCAACCACAACAACCACAGCAACCACAACAACCACAACAACCACAACAACCACAACAACCACAACAACCACAACAACAACCACAACAACAACAACAACCGCAGCAACATCCACAGCAACAAACACAGCAGCAACAACAATTACAACAACAACAACTTCAACAGCAGCAGATGCAACGACAACAACAGCTTCAAATGCAACAGCAACATCCACAACAAAATGTAACGCCAGTTTCAACAGGTCAGATGGTATCGCCCCAGATGCAACAACAAAGGGCAATGCATCAACAGCAACAGCATCAACAACAAATGCAGCAACAAGAACAACAACAACAACAGCAGCAATTGCAACAACAAAGATTGCAGCATGAACAATTAAGACAGCAGCAAATTCAACATTTGCAGCAGCAGCAACAAATGAGAATGCAGCAACAACAGCAGTCACCAAATAGCTTTGAACCACCACAACAGATAGTAGGAATGCAGAACAGGTTACCTGCTCCAACTGCATTCCCACACTCCCAAGCTGGACCGCGTCCAATGGGTGCAATGCAACAAATGATGAACCAAGTTTCTCAGGCCAATATAAGGCAGCAAATGGGTATAGGAGCAAGAATGCAAAGTATCCCTGGTCATCCTGCAGTTACAGCAGGATTGAGATTAAACATTCCACCTCAAGCAATGGCATCTGCACCGGGAACTCCTAATTCTGCTCTTCCCTCTCCAGCACTAACTCCGAGAAGTGAAGCAGATGAAATGGATACAGGATCAAGTCGGGGACCAACTCCTGGATCAGATAAAATGGATGGATCTGTGACTCCTGATATGATGGATCCAAACAAAGTTTTGAAGAGAAGACCATCAGTCCAGCAACAAAAGCGAAGAATATCTGCAAATGATGGCTTGGGTGCTAAGAAACGACCCCGTAAAGGATCCAGGGTAGATGATGGAGACTATGACAACTATATTGATACTGTAATGCATCAACTGAAAAACTTGCCACCAATGTCTACAGTTGAACCAAAGCTGTCCCATTCTTTCAATGCCTGTTCAGTATATGGCACAGGCGAAGTTCCAAAACTGATGAGCAAAGACATTGATATTCAAAAAGGGAATTTGGAAGGTAAATTTGGAGTTTCCAGTCTTTCAACTGAAGGAGACTACTACTCAACAATGCCATTTGGACCAGAGCCACCAGTTCCATACATACCTCCTGTGAGTTGTAGTCAAAGAGGGTTTTACAACCAAGAATTTATGCCTGAAAGAAGGCCAGAGATACCAAGAATGGACGGATATGTATCCCCAGACTTGTTTTATCCATCTAGTCCAGAGCCTGATGCTCCTAACCAAATAAAAAAGAAGAAGAAACTGTTTGAAAACAAGCCTAAGGTTGAACAAAAGAAAGAGGAACCTAAAGAGAAGCCAGAAAATGGTAAAGATGAGGAAACAAAGGAGGATGAGGACGTAAAGAAAGAATCAGCTGACGTTGTTGTAAAACAGGAAGAAGGAACAACTCTTCCTGAAAGTCCTATCAATATATATGATTGCCATTCTGCATGGTTTGACTTGGAACCAGATGACAGTGATGATGATCCCGATAAAACTGAAGGACCTCCTCAGATCATATCTCGTCCAGCAAGTCCAGAAAACTGTATTGTAAAACCAATTCCTATAAAACCAAAACCAGGCCAAACAATAACTCTCAGTGATGTTGCAAACCTAGATAAAGATAAGCATGAAACTCCAAACTCAAGATTAGGATTGCTCACTCTTGCTGGAAGTTTAGGAGTTACCCCAAAGCCACTGAAAGAGAAAAAGGATGATCTTAAGCAAGTAACTCTTACATTTGGAGGTTCAGGGTCAAGCAAGTCTGTTCTCAAAGCACTGAAAGGGCTTGCAAAATTATTGGAAATTGAGGCCCCAAAACAGTGGATCCAGGAAGACAAGAAAAGCTCTAGGGCAATGTACAGAGTAAAGAGGGAAGGAGGCAAAGATGGACCACCACTTGACCTTCAATCTGTTCTGAACCGCAACTCCAAGGTGTGCAGACAATGTGATGTTGTAATCCAACATGACATGGTCAAAAGAAAGGCTGCTGATCTCCCATTCTTATCCAAGTATGAAAGAGAAGAGTGCAGTGAAGATGTTTTGTTTTGTGATGAAAACTGTTACTTCCATTTTGCAATTAAAAAGACAGGAGGAAAGACTCCTGAAAAGGTAACAAATTTGAAGCAGTTGGAAGAATTCCAAAACAAGCAGAAAGAGGAAGGAGTAATCGAAGAATCACCAAAGAAAGATGAATTCAAGGGACCAAAGTTCAAAGGAACCTTGTATAAATCTTATAACAGCACTATGTCAGTGCAAAGAAAGCACAAAATAATGAATGAAAAAGATCTCACACAAATGATGTTCCAACTGGGTATCACAATGATGCCTCCCCGGGAAGCAGAAGACACAAGAACTTGCTTGTTTTGCCACATGAGAGGAGATGCTGCAGCGGATGGTCCAGCTAGACTTCTTAACTATGAAGTTGATAAGTGGGTTCATCTGAACTGTGCTCTATGGAGTGAAGAAGTTTATGAAACAGTGTCAGGAGCTCTTGTCAATTGTGAAACTGCTCTTAAGAATGGAGCCAATAGTTACTGCGGAGTATGCGAGAAAAACTCTGCAACAATCAAATGTTTCAAAATGCGGTGCTCCAATATTTACCACCTTGGATGCGCTGTCAAAGACAGGTGCACATTCTACAAGAACAAGTCTATGTACTGCAAAGACCATCAACCAAAAGGAGAAAAAGACAATGAGCTGACCACGCTTGCAGTTTACAGGAGGGTTTTCATTGAACGAGATGAAAACCGACAAGTCGCAAATGTCATGTCAACAGGAATGGAAAATAGTGGTCTCAGAGTTGGATCACTGACCTTCATATCTGTAGGCCAACTGTTACCGCACCAGCTTCATACCTTCCACAATGAAGAATATATATACCCAATTGGGTACAAGATTCTCCGCTATTATTGGTCGATGAGAAATGTTAACAAAAGATGCAACTACTACTGCTATATTCAAGAAAAGGAAAACAAACCCGAATTCTGCATCGATGTGGTTGAAAATGGCCATGACACTGTAACATACACAGACAGTGGGTGCAGAGACGTTTGGATGAAAGTTTTATCTCAAGTTGAAACCCTCCGCAAGAGCGCCAAGTGTGCCAAAGTATTCCCAGACTATATCATTGGAGAGGATCTGTTTGGTTTGACAGAACCAAACATTATTAAGGTTTTGGAAAGCCTACCCGGAATTGAATCTCTTACGGATTATACATTCAAGTATGGAAGAAATCCTCTGCTTGAGCTACCCCTTGCGGTGAATCCAACCGGATGTGCAAGATCTGAACCCAAACTTAGTACTCATGTAAAGCGAATTCACAACTTCCAAAGAACACCCGGTGCAAAGGGCAATCTCGACAGAGCTGCCAAAGAAATGGTTCCTTTCTTAGTTGGACTGGAAACCATCGGGCCATACAGTAAAAATTTCGTCCAAAGTAAAAGCTCTCAGTATCGAAAGATGAAGCAAGAATGGAGACAGAATGTTGTTCTTGCCAGATCCAAAATTCAAGGGCTTGGTCTTTATGCTGCAAGAGATTTAGAAAGAGGACAGATGATTATTGAGTATATTGGAGAAATTATTAGGGGAAATTTGACTGACATAAGAGAACAGAGATATGAGTCTCAAAACAGGGGTATCTACATGTTCCGACTTGACGACGACAGAGTGGTGGACGCCACCATGACAGGCGGCGTTGCCAGATATATCAACCACTGCTGTGATCCCAACTGTGTCACCGAGACCGTGGAGCTTGCTGACTGGCACATCATTATCTTTGCCAACAGAAGGATCACCAGAGGGGAGGAGCTGTCTTATGATTACAAGTTTGACTATGAAGACGATAACAAAATTCCATGTCTCTGTGGAGCTAAGAATTGCAAAAACTGGATGAACTGAAAAGTATTTATTTGCACAGCTTGCACTGGTTAGAACTTGCAAGCAACCTGACAGGGAGAAGAAATGTGATCTTTGTATTTGGTCTTTGATAATAATTGTTATTCACATAGTTTGTACAGATAATGCTATTATATACAATAAACATAGTACACCTTGAAAAAAAA
>Ga0307385_10000044_pt1 | contig 9510 bp, 2 predicted proteins | sample SouOceMePS1032R2_FD_203302 | JGI IMG/M metagenome (GOLD analysis project Ga0307385, IMG submission 203302) | Metatranscriptome of marine eukaryotic phytoplankton communities from South Atlantic Ocean - PS103-2.R2 (Eukaryote Community... | ecosystem: Environmental > Aquatic > Marine > Oceanic...
CCCTGGAGACTGGTAGCGCCGGTCAGGGCTGCCTCTGTTAGCTGGAGGGTGGGGGCTGCCTGTCCCTCGCAAGTGAGGTGAAGTCAGGCTTCTTGGGCTTGCCAAGGAGCTGTGGGTGCTGTTTAGGCTCCTGGGGGAGTTCAGACTCCTCGGAGATGACTTCGGGCTGGTAGAACTGGACACAGAGCCACTGGTTCTGTTTGCATTGATCTGTCTGAGTTGAGTGGCTCTGGTACCTCTCACCAGCCGTGGAGAGGTCACTGGAGATGAGGAGGTTCTTGGCCTGGTGGACATGCTTGGCTTGGGAGCAACTGGTGGCGGGATGGTGGCTCTCTTCATAGGGGGTGAGTAAAGAGCTCTTCTTCTGCCTCGGATACCTTTGGGTGGAGAGTCATCCTCCTGCTGCACCCGAGATTCCCAGGGTTTGCAGATCCTTGGCTTTCCATTTGCCCTGTCCTGGCTGTCCTCCCTGTCAAGCAGATTCTCTCTGCTGGTGAGACGAGAGTCAGCATCCAGCCTCGCCATCTCATGATCCTTCAGGATCTCCACGCTCGCACTCCTGCTCCGGTCATCCGCAAGAATATCAAGACTTGCAGATCTGCTCTTGGCTTCCGCTTTCCTTTCAGTGATGGTTTGGACAACCAGTCTGGCTTCCGCCTCTAGTAATGCAACTTCTTGAACTGTCAGAGACTCTTCTCTTGTTTCTGACTTGAGATCTGCTGGAGTGATGGTGTGAGTCAAGAACCTCTCTGCTTCTTCAGCCCTGCGCTGCTTAATGGATCTGGGGGATCCTTTCTCAGGGCTGCTCCCAGGCGATGACAAATCTTCCTTAGTGATTGTTCTTGTCCTGAACCTCTCATCATCCAACAGTCTGGCCTGCCGAAAGTTCTGACCGCTGGTCTCCGCATCATTCTTCTTAGGGCTGGATTCATTGCTTTTTGTGAAGGTCAGGTACCTTTCCCTGTCAGCTTGTCTTCTTTCTTTGGGGGAAAGTTTTCTCTTGGCGATTGGAGTGGTTTCCACACTGGACTCTCCCCCAGATTGAGCTGGAGTGGTGCCTCTAGAATCCCTGGGCAGATCAGGGATATCACACTCCACAGCATCACTGCCCGCAGTTAGTGTGGGCTCAACAACAGACTCCTCATCAAATGCATCAGTCACATCAGCAATAGTATCACCACCATCTTCAGCACCAACTGTATATGTTTTAGCAGCATTGTTTGGCTTCAACGTAACTGTGTCCTGAGTAATTGTCATGTCCTCCATCAAAGTGGGGGGACAGACCTGCTCCAGGTCCTGCGATACTGAGTCGCTGGTCACCTGCAGCCTGCACAGACTTAAGCTGGGCTCCTCAAAAGCCTCAACAGCCTGGGCAACAGGCATCACTATGTCACGAATAGCTTCACTTGTAAGACTTGCAGACGTGTCATCTGACTTGCCAGAACCAGTCAGAGCAGCAGCAACCTCTGATGAGATGCTGGTCACACTCATCATGGAGTTGTCCATGTCCATATCGTCCATCATGGTGGGTGGCATGATATTGTCAATATTAGAGTGACAAGATGACATGGAACTCAGATCCTCAGCTGACAAAGACCCCAGCCCAGAGCCTCCCAAGGCTCTCCTGACAGCCAGAGGCACAATAGACCCCATCTTGCCACTGACGGTGTGCCTGCAGTGCAGCTTGCCCTCCTCAGGCATGGATGGTCTCCTGTGAGGCAGGGCAGAGGCCACGGGGAGGCTGGCTGGCTGTGTCAGGCTTGGCAAGCTGTCCAGCATGATGGAGGGAGGGCCGATGTCACCGAGATAGTCCAGAGCTTCGCTACAACCAGAGCTAGTCAGTGAGGCGTCCACCATCATGCTCTGGGCAACCAGGCCAGCCTCCTTCAATCCCGACTGAGTCAAGCTTTTCATTTCAAGCTCCGACACCCTGGACTGGGTCAGGGTGATCTCCATGCTCTTGCTGACAGGTTTGGGGAGAAACTTGTTCTTGTTCTCAGGAACAAAGGCTGCAGGGCTTGTGCAATTAGGGGACTGGTCCCACATGGAGCTGCTGCTCAGGGAGTTGGCTGTGTCGGTGCTCGCTGTCAGTTCCAGGGAGCCCAGAGCATCACTTATTGACTTCTGTGCATATTCACTGGATAGGGGCCTGGGCTTTGTAGTGTTCTCATTTCTTACAGCAGATTTCTCATTGCCAATTTCGAAATTTGGTTTGCCGTCAGATTCTTGGCTCTGGGGCCGAGATTTTGGTGAGGATGATTTGGGTCTTAGTTTTAAGCCCGGTATGGCCAGGCCTGGGGTCAGGCGAGAGTTCCTGGGAGACTTGGAGTTACTGCGGCAAAACTCCCTCTCAGAACTCTTTGATTTCTCCCTTTGTGGAGATTTCTTGGACTTCTTAGACTTTCCAGAGAGGTCAAAATGTTCGGATTTGGATTTGGGCATCGCAGAAGAAATGCAGTCAGCGAGCAAATCTTCCTCATCAGGATTCGTATTGTTGAGAGATTCGATAGAAAGAGAGCTAAGCGAAGAGTTAAAAGATTTGTCCTTATTTTGAGGTGTTTCCCAAACCCGATTGGGATTAACAGGTTCGCAGCTAAAGTTTGGCTTCTCAGAGGCTCCTGTGGAAGACCCAGAACTCCCTGATCTTCCCACAGCAGAAGGTCTTGGAAGATGTGACTGGAAAGATCCTGGAGACGAGACATTTGCACTGCTTAGCTTGCTATTGCGACTTTGTACAGGCCCACCTTTAAAGTGCGAGTCAGTAACAGATTCTGCGTCGCAGTCCAGTGAACTGAGAGAATCATTTCTGCTGAACACAGCCGGGGTCCCCTCTGTCATGAACCTCAGGGGTGTCTCCCCGCCACTGGGTGGCATGGAGCGAGCGTGACCAGCCCTCCCAAAGCCTCTCCTGCATTGCCTGGTTTCTATCAGACCATCGTTGGAATCCACAGAGATCCTCCCAGACTGGGGCTCGTCCACTGTCAGGTCTGACAGGGAGGTCGCAGCTGAGAAGTTGAGAGGAGTGTCTTCAACTCTGTATGATCTTGGCTGGTCTGTGGAGAAGTCTCCTCTAAACTGCTGTTGCTGCTGCTGCCGAAACTGTTCTCTTGGAATAACTCCTGAGAACTTCATATCCCCTGCTGCAGCCGCTGCTGCTGCTACGCAGGGGTGGGATAGATGGGAGCCACGTCTTTCAGGGGGTGGTGGGGGGATTCTGCTCAATACTTTGGGAGGGCTGACACTTTTCTTCTTCTGCTTTGTTGGATCAGCTGGGGCACCTTCTGCAGCTTGTCTTGGGCCAAGAGCTTTGGCTCTGGCAACCTCTTTACTAGGTTTACTTGGCATGGCAGAGGCTATACAGGCGTCAAGAATATCCTGATTTTCTGCAGAGCAGCAGGAATCGTCAGAAGCTCCGGCTCCAGACTCATTCAGTTTAGGTGACTCTGTCGTGTTTCTCGTCCAGGCTTGTTTAGGTTTGGGGAGACGTGACTTGACAGACTTTGAGTTAGGCATTGCTGAGTGGATTAGCTGACCCAGCAAGGACTCAGAGTCTGCATAGATGTCTTCATCCTCAGAGATGTTGGAAGACTTGTCATTGTCAGGAACCTGGGGATTGACATCTTCATCATCAAACTCCAGTCCAGAAAGAGAAGTTCTGGTGCTGAATACTGCAGGGGTTCCTTCTTCTTGATAGCTTTTGATGCCATCATCAAACATGGGCTTCTTGTGCGTCGAGGCCAGAGGAGGAAAGTTTTTCATTGGTCTGGGAGGCCCAGACTGTGCCTGACCTTGCTGTGCACCGTGGGGGTGTCTGGGGGAGCCAGGCATCGTCTGGCTGGGGGAGTCAGGGAGGTCAGAGGGAGAGACTCGCCCAGAGGTGGCTCGGGATGCCTCGTAGGATGAGTATCCGTCGTGCAGGGATTGCTGATCAAAACTATCCAGACTTGCTATAGAGCTGGCTCTGCTGAACATCATGGGGGTCTCATGGGGGTTCCTTAGCTGGCTATTGCCATCCTCACTTCCTCTGAAGGTGACGGTTTTTGCTGCATCTTTAGGTGGAGGAGTTTTACTTTCTTCTCTTTTTTCACCAGCCGTCTCATTCATGGCCTTTTCCTCCTTGGACTCAGGTATGGCAGATAACTTGGTACCATCTCCTGCACCCTCAATATCTTCCAGGTCACTCAAACTCTCCGCTCGACTGAATGTGAGAGGTGTTCCTTCCACTGCATAAGCCACAGTGGAGTCAACATTCTGCTCCAGCTTCTTCTCCATCTGCTCATCCTCCTCCGCTATTGCCGGCTCCCTCAGGTCATTCATGCTGGTGGCCGTGCTGAAGATGAAGGGGGTGTCCATGGGAGTACCCTCGGTGCAGTAGGTCTTAACTGTGTCATCAAACAACTGCTCACTCTTGGGATCCTTAGCAGTCAGCAGCTCAGGCTCCTCAGACTCCTGAAACCTCAGACTGTAGTCTGTTGGTTTCTCCTCGCAGGTCTCAGTATCGTCTGTTGGATGATCACCAAACTTTGGTTTCTTCTTGGTCAAGTCTAGCGGAGTGCTGGCCGGTGAGAGTGCTCCTGCTGATCCAGAAGACAAAACCAGTTTGCTGGGAGACATCACTCGCTCGCCATCGCTCTCCAAATAGTTGTCTTTGCCAGGCAATTTATACTCTACGCTGCTCTGCTTAATATAACTGGTGAAGTTGCCTTCAAACCTTCCCTCAGCCGAGAGGGAGCCTCGCCCAGCATCTCCTCTCTTGGGGACGGGAGGAGGGGGCGAGTCACTGGAGTGTCTGGAGGTGGAGGTGTCAGTGTTGTACCCAGACCTGGGCTGGGGGACATTCTGGTATGGAGGTTGGACTCCATAGCAGGATGGAAGAGCTTTCCCTAAAGATTCCATGGAAGTTCCATTTTGCTTGGCAACATCTGCAATCCCCTTTAGAAACAGAACTTTCCTGCCAGAGCCTTCTGGCGATCTGGAATTCCTCTGGGAATTGTTTGAAGTCATGCTGTGTATGCTGGGGTTGGAAGACAAGGAGTTTTGGCTTTCTGAGCGGACAGCCGGCTCCTTCTTATCATTCACCTCGCCGTCACTGCCAGACTCATTGTCTGATCCATTTGGTGAGTCCTGAGGACTTCCACCTTCAACATCTCTGCCACCACAATCACTGAGTTTCTCATCAAGATCCGCTACCATGTTCTTCACTTTCCTGGCGGTGAGCTGTCCAGTCTGCCCGGCCCCACTCACCATCATGAAGAGCCCTGCTGGCCTGGCCGTATACAAGTTCTTGAGGGCCGCCAGGGAGCAGGTGGAGATGGTCTTGTGCTTGGAGTTTGTCAGGGATTGTAACATGGGGACAGCCCCCAGCTCCCACAAAGCTTCTTGGTCAGGAGCCGACCTGGCGGAGAAGTTCCAGAGAGTACCGCAAGCATTGGAGACGATCGTCAGTGAAGGTGACCGAAGTTGGGAGAGAAGAAGAGAAAGGCAATTCTCCTCTCGGAGAATCTTCCTGTATTCCTCTCCCTGCTGAGACGTGGCAATGTAGGAAGACACATTCCTGAGGATGCCTCCCCCATTCTCCACCACGGCAGTGGACCTGCTCCTCAAGAGCTGGACCAGGAAGATGAGGCTGCCAATGATGCCGCACACGTCAGACTTGTTCTTCCTGCAGTGGGCTGACAGGTTCCACAAGGCTGACAGAATCACTTTCAAAGTTGGTTCATCGCGGCCTGGTTCCACTGCAGACCCCATGGGTGTCTCCACCAAGGACCTTGCGGACACCGTCATGGCAGCCATCATCAAGACAGACACCACCCTGGACTCAGAGAGAACAGACTTGGAGGATTTGTCAGCCTTCCATGCCAAGTTTCTGAAGAGGTGTGCCGTAGCTTTTCTCAAGTTTTCCCAGTTGGAGTCCAACTGGCCCACCATAATCTCCACGAACCCTGGGAAGGAGCAAAGGTATGACTTGATGCTGGCATTTCCGAAGGTGAGGTTTGTTAGCGCCACCACGGCGTACCTCCTGACCTCCCTGCACTGGTGGCAGGGCCCAGTGGGGGAGTGGGCTCTGTTCTCAACCTGAATGAGCTCAGCCAGAGCAGGGATGCCACCCAGCAGGAAGATTGGTTGTCTGTGACTTTCGTCAAAACTGCATCTTGTAAGGATGGCCATGGTCTCCTCGATATTGATGTTGATGATGCTCTTCCTGGCCTCCCCGCTGTAGTCAAGGAAGTTATGACAGGCAAAGACATGCTTTCCATTTCCAACATCAGTGTCACCAAAATCACAAACCATCAGGTCCTGCTCTGCATACTTCTCCCCACCCTCCACCACTTGTATAGACACCCTCTTGCACCCTGTGTTCTTTACAGCCATTTTCCCCACACCACTGCCCACACTGGCCTCAAGCACATCTCTAAGAAAATCACAGTACTGCCTCAACACCTCTAGCAGTTTCAGCACCTTTGCCTCTCTCTTGCAATGTTTGTCACTCGGGTGGGCGTGCACTATGTTGTGCAACGATCGAGCTGCCCTTGCTCGCACTGGTCGAGCAGGACGCGGGTTGTCTGGGTGCGAAGGGTCGATGTGAAGCAGCTGCACCAGAAGAGGGATGCACCGACTGCTTCTCATCATGTCACAGTTGGCTGGAGAGCTGGACATAGCCAGCAGAGTTCTGGACATCTTGTCCACATCTGTGCACCCAAGTAAAGACATCAGAGAGTTTGCTGCTTCCACCCGGCAGTCAAGATCACTTTCCCTCTGTCTCCAGTTGTCAGCCCCCTCACCCAGACTATGAACGCTGCTGGTGAAGCTGATGACACTAGCAGTCTCTTCACCAGCTAGACCAGGCAAGCTCTGACTCCCAAAGGCAGGAGGTCCGCTATGTGACAAAGCTTTGTCCAAAGGAAGAGCTTCATGATAAAGCTGCTCTAAGTTGCATGATTGAGGCTGCCGCACACTTCGTGCTGTGCTCTGTGAAGCCCTCATTTCACTTGGAGGTGGTCTTGACTGCGTACTTTGCGCCACGCTTACTTGCCTTTCCCCCTGCTCATCCATCCTCTCACCCAAGCCAGCCAACTGCGTGTCTATGTTGGAGATGTTCTGTACCCTGGACCTTCTCCTAGCTATAGCCTCCTCAGGCTTCCCCAAGGTCCCCAGCATGCTCCCTTGAACACGTGCTGCTCGCTCCTCCAGCTGCTGCCGCTGTAGTTCATTCTCCAGGGAGTACTGGCTCTTCACAATTTTCCGGTCTTCGGAGATATTTTTGGCTTTCACCTTACGGTCAGCAACCCAAGACACTGTTTTTGTCTTGAGTTTGTTTTTCGCCGGTAATCTGATGCCACTTTTACCGGGCACCGTTGGGTTGGGGATGTGGGGTGGGGAGACGTTGAATCTTGAGAGATTAGCAACTGAGCTTCGGACCGGTAGCGAGCTTGAACTAGCTCTTTGGATATTCTGTGCTTGTTCTGCTGTAATGTAAACAATTCCATTTTCTATATTTTGATATGTTGTTCGATCCTGAGGCCTCAGTGGGATGGAAGATATTTCCGGTGATGCTGGTGAGGTTGGGTGACCCGTGGTGATATGGCTTCCACTGCTGGGTGAATCAGGAGGAGATGCGAGCATTGTGGAAGTTAGTGGCTGTTTTTCTAATCTCCTTAGTATTGGAGGCGATGGATACGAAAGGGGTAAGGATGTTGCGGGAAGTGGTGGCGATTCGGATGTTGAGGGTGATGGTGAGTAATCGCTTGTTGGTGGTTCATTAAGAGGATTGGAAAGACTAGCGAAAGTATGACTTGTGGGTTGTGGTTGTAGGTTCTGACTAGAGCTTGAGGAAGGCAGCTGGACTAAATGGTATTGCGTGTGTCTAGAGGGATGGTTGAACGCACTGGTGGGTAGAAGGTCCGGCTGAGGGATACAGTTAATTTTATGCCTAGATTTGCGAATTTTTCTGTGCCTGTGAAGGGAAGTAGTTTTCGGTCTTCTGGGAAGGGTTCCATTTATGCTTTGAGCTTGTAACCTCCTGTGCAAGTCTTCCAACAACTCAGCTCCGGTTGATGGATAGGATGCCGAGGGGTGGTTTAACCTTGGCATTGTAGAAGCTCTAAGAGACCCTGGTTGTGAATTATAATCACTATCGGGCGACGAGATTCGGTGCTCGTTTAATAAATCAGTTCTGGGGGAGGTTTCTGGTGTGTTTTCTTGAGTGAAGTATGGGGTCGTTGGGGGAGCCACCCCCTCTCCCCATCTTGGTGGTAATGAATGAGGGCTACGCATGTTGCCTCGGTTTCGCTCCGAGCTGCTTGTTCTCCGTTTCTCAACCATGTGTCCCACTTTAAGTGTTATGTCCCTTTTGTTCCACACACATAGGTCATTGTTCCAGGGAGTAATTCCCAGTGTAATTTGTTGTCTGGTAATGGCGGTGTTAGTGCGGTGTCACAATGCCATGGAGTAATTTTTCACATGAGTAGGTTGTGTGATAGCTTAATGCTTGAGGGTCAGCGCTGGCTGTCACTGCTATTGGAACATTTCAGTTTCACAAACATTATCTCTCGATCTTCAAAGGTTGTCATGACCTTTTTCCAAATGTCTTGGAAAACCGCTCACCGTTTTGTCACTAACTGCCCGCTGATTAGAAAATCGTTAGTGTGATTGGATTTATCACTATTTCACTATCATAGCTATCAATGAAAATCACAATATAATCGAGTTTGGTTCTAATTTGCAGTTAAAATTCCGTTTATCATTAGGTCCCATTAGGAGATGCTACTTTTGGTGGCATAACGACCTTTTCGGATCAGAAGCCAAGAAGCATATTAAGTAGCCCTGTATCATTCAAGACACTGGCCAACTCTCCGAACATTTATTCCTGTGCTCAATATTCTCTGGCTAATCACACAAAACTCGGATCAAAGTACAGATTTCCCACTGGGCCCTGATTGAAGCTTTGGACAAGAAAAACTTGGCCACCGATGTTAAACAAGGCACTGGTAACCAGCAGCACAGAACCTTCATCCAATGCTGGACAATTTTCTTTTGCTGCAGTTTCTGGCCGCCAACTCATTGCACTTCACAGGAATAAGCAATCCTCCAAAATTGCCCTCTTTTGGGGCCACTGCTGTCACAAAAATCACTTTTTGGCTGCGTTTGTAAAGATTGTAGCATTTGTGGCATGCAAAGATGAATCATTTCAACACTTTTTGCTGGGATGTGAAACTAAATGAGGCTGTTCAACTGATTTGTATTTAAACGACTGATATCATGGGGCGAAAAATAAATAATACATCACTTGATCAGGGGATAACACGAAACGCACAACCGTTTTCAGCCCACTAAAAAAAGGCACTTATCACCACTGAAAAACACAGGCCAAATAAATCTGGGTTGGCATAACTCCCTAGGATGATGTGGGCTGCCTGCCTGACAGATCGCAGGACACTGATTCACCCCCTAAGCCGGCCGGTTCTCCTCAGCGTAGAGGCCGGGCCACGGATGGGATGCCAGTATTCACTC
>Ga0307385_10000047_pt1 | contig 9370 bp, 7 predicted proteins | sample SouOceMePS1032R2_FD_203302 | JGI IMG/M metagenome (GOLD analysis project Ga0307385, IMG submission 203302) | Metatranscriptome of marine eukaryotic phytoplankton communities from South Atlantic Ocean - PS103-2.R2 (Eukaryote Community... | ecosystem: Environmental > Aquatic > Marine > Oceanic...
CGCCATTGTAGCAAATAAGTTCCATTGGAATACAAAATATTTATTAAGATGTAAAAAATTAAATCATGTCACTTAGATGATTCCTGAATTTATGGACTCGTAAAGCATTTCTGGTTGGACAACGTTTATAGCAAAACTCACAAGTGCTGTCTGATTCAACATGCTTAGATTCGATATGCTGGGACATTCTTTGTCTTAATTTTGTTTCAAAACCACAGTCCTGGCAAGCCCAATCCCCAGTAAGACCATCTCTTGTCATTTTAGAATTGATAGCAATTTCCAAGTCAAAATCTGAATTTAGTTAATTGGGAGTAATTTATGTTTATTTCTCAAATGTAGGCTCAGAAGGTTATAATTAGCTGTTTCTATGTGATCTGGACTTGTGGACAATCATAGCATTCTTAGTTGGACAAACCTTTTGACATATTTCACACTGATACCCAGGTGAGTCTGTATGCTTAGCTTCATAGTGGTACTGTATCCTTTGCTTTTTATTGGCCTGATAACCACAAATTGAGCAGGAATACATGTTGTCTTGCCCAACAACAATGTAACTTTCATCTTCAGGTGTGTAATATCCTACAGAAACAATTCATTGTATTCAAGATAAAATATTTTTATTTCATAGAAACAAAAATACAAAAGTATCAAAGTCGTTCAGTTGTGTTGGGGGAACTGTGACACATTACTATGCTCTCTATGTTTATGAGCCCTCAGAGCATTCCTGGTTCTACAAGGTTTCAGGCAATGCTCACAAGAATAGCCTGGCGATTCAACGTGTGTTGCTTCAATGTGTTCAAATATATTGGTTTTCACTTTTGCTGCCTTTCCACAAAATAAGCAATGCCACTGGCCGTCACTAGATTTCTCCATTTTAGACTTGATATACTCATCAAGATCTGAACAAAATTATAAAAAATCTAGCACATCTTGTCTTTGTGATTTTTGGTAGTGTGAGATTTGAGAGCATTCCTAGTAGGGCAAAACTTTTCACAATACTGACAAAAGAAACCAGATGTAGATAAGTGCTTGGACTCAATGTGGTTTTGACAAGTTGTGTTGTACTTGGTGACATAATCACAATCAGTGCACCCAAAGCTGCCATCCTGTCTGCGTACCATCTTTAACTTAATTGCACTGTCCAGTGCTGTAAATGAGAAGAAATATCACACTTAAAAAGTTTATTCTCAAAATATTAAAAATCTGCGAAATGGTCAATAATATTGCTGGTGACTGAGATCCGGGATATTTCCACCCATCTTGTGCTTCCTAAACTCATGCATTTTCAGAGCCTTTCTAGTTTTACACACAGCATTACAAACACCACAAGTAACACCTTCAGTTGACACATGCTTTGACTCCACGTGATTCTTCACATTTGTCTTCTTATTGGATGAAAGTTCGCAATGTGTACAGTGGTACATGCCAGTGCTTTCATTTCTGTATATGCTCTTTTCAAGAATTTCCTCTAGCTCGGATGACCCTAAAGAGAAGGTTCACTAATATTTTTATGTTTGCGCCCAGTATGCATTGTCAGGGCATTTCTAGTAGGACAAACTGTTGAGCAAAATGGGCACATGAAACCAGCACTGTCTATATGCTTTGCCTCTACATGGTTTTTGACAACAGAACATCTTTTAGAATTGAAAGGGCATTGAAGGCAATGCCAAATTCCCATGTCATCTTTTTGCATATTCTTGTTTATCAAGTCATCAAGGCCTAAATATCAAGTAAAAACAATGAATTAAAAAGATTTATTTCAAACAGTTTAAGCAAAATGTTTGCTCCTGAAGACATGCATCTTAAGTGCCTTTCTAGTTGGACAAACATGTCCACAAACTGCACAAGGATAGCCCCCTGATGAAATGTGTTTAGACTCAACATGTTCTCTGACCGAGCTTGAGGACTTGGAAGAGTACTCACAACTAGAGCAGACCCACAACCCGTCCATATTTTTGTACATTTGGCTTCTAATCATGTCATCAATCTCTGAAAATGTATTGCAATCTTTCAACCTAATGTTTGTTTCTGATTTTATGCATTTTCATGGCATGCCTAGTTGGGCAGATTTTCATGCACTGGGGACACTCAAAACCAGATGAAGAAATGTGCTTTGCTTCCACATGTGCTTTAACTGTGGCTTTTGTTGAGTTTGTGTAGTCACACGAATAGCATCGCCAGAAGCCACTCTGGTCTCTAGCCATCAGAGACTCTATTGCAGATTCAATGGCAGTCACATCTCCAGAAACGTACACTAATTGAAATATGTTTATTCAGTCAATTTGTTAGATAGCAAGTTTACATCTACTATTCCTAACTTTGATTGTGGCGGTGATAACGATATTTATGAATGTTTAAAGAATTCCTGGTGGGACAATGTTTCTGGCAAATTGGACACACAAAGCCTTCTGTTTGCAAATGCTTTGCCTCTACATGCACACTCACTACTGATGTACGATTCGATGTAAAATCACATTCTGCACAACCCCATTGACCATCAGCTAGGCGGTACATACGCGATTTGATGGCCTCCCTCATTTCTTCTTAAAAAATAAACAAAATATAATCATGTCTTTATTGGTTATGTTTGTATCTTCTACGATGAATTAACAAAGCATTCTTTGTTTTACAAAACTTGTGACAAACAGGGCAATTATAGCCTGGAGTAGGGGCATGGTGGGCCTCAATGTGGCTTCTTATGTTGGTTTGATATTTGCTCACATAACTGCAGTCTGTGCAATTCCAGCACCCAGATATGGGGTCTTTCACTGCCTTTGAATCGATCAAAACCTCAAAAGAATCTAAAACACATGTTGACTACACTTGCCCTTGAATCTTGATTTGTGTGTTTGGAAGGAATTTTTAGATTTAAAAACTTTGCTACAGAAAGTACAACTGTAACCTTGATTCAGTCCTTGTACATGGTGGGCCTCAATATGATTCTTGACATTTGTTAAAAACTTTGAGGAATAGTCACAATCAGAGCATCTAATGTTGCCTTCATCATCCTTCCATGTTTTAGACTTGACAAGATCATCAAATTCTATAGAATATAAATAACTTTAGTTTGAAAACTCAAGATTAGCTGTTCCCCTATGATTTCTAGCTTTGTGATTTATCAACCCCCTCTTTGACGGGCAGAACTTGAAGCAAATTTGACAAGTATAGCCTGCTGACTGGACATGTTTGGCCTCAATATGTTCCCAGAGTCTCGTCCTATTTTTGGTAGTCCAAAGGCAATCCAAGCATTGCCATACGTCACCAGCTTTACTCATTTTCTCTTCAATACATGCATTTACATCATCTGAGGGAAATAATGCAATTAACACTGGCCAAACATGCAATGCATTCACTCAAACACTTTCACTTTATGGTGCCTATCATTGTGATTTCTTAAACTACTTGCAGTTGGGCAATACTTTTGACAAAGAACACAAGTGTAACCCCCAGTGTTCATATGCTTGGCCTCTACATGTTCCCAGGCTCGTTGCTTAAATTTTGTTGTGTGCTGACAAATAGTGCACAGCCAACCAGTTGCTGTTTTTAGCAAACTATTGGTGATAGCCTGGTCCAGATCTAAAGACAGATACATATTAAAACTTTATTCCTTGTTACTGTGATGGCGAACATTATGAATTCTAAAAGCATTCCTGGTGGGACAAGTCTTATCACAAAACTGACAGTAATAGCCTGTTGAACCTACATGCCTGGCCTCAATATGTTCATAAACATTGCTGTTATTCTTCGAAGCATAATCACACTCAGTACACAGCCACATAGAAGGCCCGTGGCTTTTGTCAGATTTCACCATTTTGGTACGAATCAAACTATCGATGTCTCCACCTACTATACAACATTTTAATAAAAGGGTTGCATTGAATCTAAGTGGGTAGTTTTCTTTAACTCTTTGTGATACCTATCCATGTGGTTTCTAAGACTTGATGTACTTTTACAAAACTTTGCACAAATGTTGCAATGATAGCCCCCTGTGTCTACGTGTTTTGCCTCTACATGTTCCCATGTCCTTGTTTTGTTGTTTGAATCAAATCCACACACATTGCATCCCCAACCTTTGGAGGTTGGCTCCATCTTAGAATCAATTTCTCTTTGTATTTCAGCAGAAACTGGAAATAAAATACTGAAGCATCATGTGCTAATTACATCAACTTATATAAAGATACTGAACAGATCAAACTTGCTGGGTGTGGCTTCTTCTGTGAACATTGAGATCATCCCTAGATTTGAATTGCCTCTGACAATACTCACAATACAAAGTTATAGCAAGATGCTTTCTTTCAATATGCTTGTACATGTTGGTGGTTTTGTTGCTGGTATAACCACAATCTGAGCAAGTCCAACTCTTTTTGCCAGTTGAGTCAGCAATTTCAATCATCTTGTACTTCACAACACTGTCCAAGTCTACAGAAACAAAGATTTAACTGGCTAAAATCCAGAATTGCCAAGCAGATGCTTTTTCTTATGAGTAGCTAAGGTTTCTTTACAATTGAAAGTTTGAGAGCAAAACTCACAAGACAAGGACACTGAAAAATGCTTTCTCTCAATATGCCTGTACAGATGAGATGTTTTCTTGTTGCTGTAAGGGCAGTCTGTACACTGCCACACTTTATATCCACCATTATCTTTACCTTCACGCATCTTGCTTTTGATTTCGATATCATAAGCTGACAAAAACAAAAAGTTAATATTGAAATAACTCTGCATGGTATTTTCTATTGTGCTGTTGCAACCTATATCGGCAGTTGAAGACCTTGTTGCAGATGTCACAAAAAACTTGGCACATAAGATGCTTACGCTCCACATGCTTTCGTAGGTCATTTGAATTCTTCACTTTATAGTCACAATCCAAGCACTGCCACATTTTTAAACCCATTTCATCAGTCGTTGCTAACATTTTCTTAAGAACCTCACCCTCAATGCCTGGGTCATTCAGCAACTTATTTCCTACTTTCAAGTCAATTAAATCTTTATTTCAATAAAGCTGGGATACACCATGTTTAAGATTCATATGCTGCTTTAAACCATTACGGCAAGTATTACTTTGACCACACAGGGGACAAAGATAGACGCAGGATACATGCTTGGACTCAACGTGTCTGAAGGTGTTGGTTTTCTTTTTGTGACTATAAGAACATTCTGTACACTCCCACACATGTTCATCAAACTCATTTCTACCAGGTCTCATTTTAGAATGCACCTCCTTATCAACATCTAAAATTCATTTTATAACAGTAGTTAGAAATGAAATAAAAGACATAGCTATTCATTTTAAATAAATATTAACTTTAATATGAAATACTTTCAGGATGGACTCGTTTAGAATGCGACTTGAGATCAGTCATCGAACGAAATGTCATTTCACAATGTGAACAAAAATATTTCAGATCCATATGAAGTCTCTCAACATGCTTTCTGACATCAGTGCTCTTCTTTGAGTTATAGGCACAATCTGAGCATTGCCAGAATGACAACCCATTTTGATCTTGGATTCTCAACATTTTCTGATTAGCTGAGGCTAAAGACAAATTTCAAAAAAAGAAAAAAGTTAATGCAACAAAATTTGTTTATTCAACTCCATGCTTGTGCTTCAAATGAGACTTTAGTTTATCTCTCCTTGTATAAGTTGCAGGGCAAAATGTGCACTGTATTGAAAGTCCCATGTGCTTCTGTTCAATGTGGCGCGACACATCCCATTTTCCCGTGCGTGAAAAGCCACACTCAGTGCAATACCAATTCTTTCGGCCTCCTTCGTCCCTCCTTTCCTTCAATTTCTGAGCAACCAAGTCATTGAAATCAGCCAGATCTATAGCAAAAGTTTTATTTCACAGCTATGGTATTTAAGCAACATATTGGAGATTATTTGCATTAGAGTGTTTAGCTTTGATATGAGTTCTAAGCTCAGTTCTGCTTGGCAAAGAAGCGGGGCAATATTGACAGGGAATGGCCAAGTTCATGTGCCTTCGTTCTACGTGTTTCATCACATCTTTTCTTAATTTCTGACTGTAATTGCAAACAGCACAAACCCAAAACTTTTTACCAGTAGTTTGATCAGTATCTTGCCATATCTTTTCACCAACAAGTTCATCCAACTCTAAAATTATTTCATAATACTAAACAGTTAAAAATCTATTGGGAGAAAGGCTCTTGGCTGGTAAAATTCTCAAGAAGATTGAAATGCTTTGCAAGGCGTGTTCCATGGGTGCGACTGAGATGCGTGTCAAACCCACGCAATGTGCCACAAATAGATCCACATATAGAGCATTTGTATCCTTCAAACCCAGGCAAATGCTTGGCTTGTATGTGGCTAACTGTGTTTGGCTTCTTAGAAGACGAAAATGAGCATTCGGAACAAAAGTAAAGTGCTTCCTTCTTGACCATCATAGCACTGACAGCCCCGTCCCAATCTTGGCTAAATTCTGGCAGCTTCATTTGAATATTGTCTGCGTCACTCCAGATATAGTTTGAGGCTGCTAAAACATAAACCCAATAGAAGGTTTGTTCTGGGCTTTATGGTTGCGATATCTGTGCGCAAACAGGCTGTCTCTACTTTTACAGTGCTTGTAACATATGTTGCAGGTGAAGGAGACAGACACGTGGTTGTTCTCAACGTGCTTGTACAAGCTGTTGACGGGCGCAGTGATGTCACATTCGGCGCAGTGCCACACCCCGTCAGTTTTTAACATTTTTGATCTGATCAGCGCGTCAGCTTCCTCGTTATCTTTGCCCAGGTATCCTGATTAGAGTTAAGTTAAAGCTTTTGACATTGAAAACAAAAAGTATGGTCTTCTGATTTCATAAAACAATTTGTTGATCTGAGTAAAAATTGTCATTTAGAAAGTAGGAGAGGAACCACGACGATACAACAGTCAGAAAAAGTCACAGTTGAGTTGAGGTTGATTCCAACTAATCAGATAGCATACATGGTCAATTGGTCAACAGTGAAATTTAACAGAATGAACATCAAAAATATTTCCCGTTTATTTTAAACTAGAAGCCAACGCCATGATGTTGATATCTGGACTTGTGGATAGAAAGTGCCTTCCTTGTACTACAATATTTCCCACAGTCACCACAGCTAAACCCCCCAGCATGTCCTATGTGCTTGGACTCAATGTGGAGCACTAGGTTGGTCTTCTTCATGACCTGGTGACAGTCTGTGCACTGCCACTGGGACCCTCCAAGATTTACCATTTTCGACTCAATGAGATCTAAAAGGACATTTTTTACTGCATGACTCTGCATATATTTACAGGAGAAAAAATTATAATATTCTATAATATCAAGTATGGGCTTCATGGATGTGTAGAGCAATGTTAGCCTCGCTACCCTGGACTTTACAGAGTTTGCACTGCCAAATCCTGCCACGACCACCTCTGGAGGCTCCAGCTGTGTCTACCAACTTCATTTGATGGCTTATGTAGGCTCCTTTCACTAATAAAAGACAAGTTCAATTCTAGCAAAAGATATTCCAAGCAATTATTTTTCAAAGTAGTAAAAAAATGGGCTAACTAGACAATAGATTCATACAGTTTAGAGATCTTTAAATCTGTTCTGTAAAATCAAGAAAATGGAAGAATATATTTATTATGTTCCGTTCTGAATGAACTTAATCATCCACATTCACACTTCAATGCATTATATGAAAAGAAAAGTGGTATCAATTCCAATGTGCATATGAATTCAATCAACTGGAAACTTAGCAGAACGCGGCTTTATACTCATTATATGCGTAAATGTATAATGTATATATCAAGGCACGGACAAGTTCATCTGTATATAAAAGTATATATCCAAGTAAATAGTAGTGGATTCCATATTGTCAATGTTATACCATAACTCTTGATGTGGCCAATACAAAACTCTGAACTCTCTGGTTCCAAAACTCCCATACTTACTCCTCAGTTCTGGGTCAAAACAATCTGCTTCTCTTGTTCTGTGGTACATTGTGTGCCGCGTTCTGGATCCGTGCGAGTCGTTGTGCGACCGAGATTTTAACAGAGACTAGCCATTTAGCACCCTTACGGGCACAGAGCAGAAAAAGAAGATGAGACTAGGGAGCAGAAAACTTCGTCAGGTTGAAGCAGCTTTTGCGAGTGGCTTTATAAACTTTTGAAAGAAGAGAAAGCCAACAACCAATGCAAAGTTGTTGCATTTCAAAGTGAGGCAAGCCACTCACAAAAGCTTAGTTGCACAACCTGGTTTGACAAAACGTGCGAAGACAGCTGAAAAATGGGATCCTAACCTATTGGTTCGAAATATCTAAGTTGCAGGAATACGAAGCTCAATTGAAATGTTTCACTTTGAAACGGTCAAAAAGTTTAAGCAGATTGCCTTGGGATACGATATACATATATACACAAAAATGCAACAAAACGGATGCAAGAAAGGATTATTTCATTAATTTAAATTAAACCCTTTGTTTGTAGCATCTTTGTGTCATAAAATTCAAGCTTTCTCGAAAAATTGTACTTTTGGGGAATTGGTGTATGATTCCCGAAAAAACTGCTTTTATAATTCGACTTTTTAATATCCAAACAAAACACTGTAAAATTGTCCCACGTACTGCTGTTTCCAAAGGGTAGTTTATTGCCGGAAAAATAACAACAGCAAGTGGTTTTACGAGAAAGCTGACTGGTTTGAGCAAGCAGGGCTGCGGAATTTATTGGCAAACTTTCTAGTTAGAGTATGAAAACGTTAGCAGCCCTGTGTTGCTAAACCAAACTATTGATCCAGTCCTTGCTGTAAACTGCTCTGGGTGTAAAATAATGATTCATAGTTTCTTTGAAAACAAGTGCTGGATCTACAAACAAGTACAGTAGCATCAGCAACACATCTATGCTCTCAATTTAGTTTTAAAAATCAGAATCCGAAAAATCACACCAAATCAGCCATGACTATTGCAAACATCATAATTCTCCCATTGCTGTTTCTAATACCAAATCTCCCATAGCTGTTTCTAATACCATATCTCTCATTGCTGTTTCAAATTTCACAAATCTCCCCATTGCTGATATAAATATTCACCACTCTTTGCTCTATATTACTTTTTAATCCGTTTTACATGAACCACTTTTACAGACAATAAAGAGCTGTGTTGCTGAAGTATTGGAAGAATGACATAACAATCTTTAAGCTTTACATATTAACTTTAATTTTTCTACGTTTTATAATCTGTGTATATAATTATCTTCTTTTTTGGTATGTACATTAAAGAAATTAAATGTATTTGTTTGTCACTCTTCAGTACAGTAGAAATAGGTAAGCCCTGTTCTTACCTTTGTTCCCATCAGCTCCGGCACCTTGCATGGGCATGCCAGTGTTGGGGTCGATCATGCCAGATCCATCATCGTAG
>Ga0307385_10000048_pt1 | contig 9298 bp, 5 predicted proteins | sample SouOceMePS1032R2_FD_203302 | JGI IMG/M metagenome (GOLD analysis project Ga0307385, IMG submission 203302) | Metatranscriptome of marine eukaryotic phytoplankton communities from South Atlantic Ocean - PS103-2.R2 (Eukaryote Community... | ecosystem: Environmental > Aquatic > Marine > Oceanic...
CCGCGTTTTTGTTGGATGCTCTCCCAGGTTTGCTTCGATGGAGGATTGAGTTTTCCTGAACCGCCGTCACGTCACACTCGGGCCAGCGCAGGGCCCTGACACTTCCGGTTTTTTCTCGAGTGGGGGGAAAAAAACCCCATAGATTTTTTTGGGTCCCTCGTTTATTGTAGATACCGATGTTGAAAGTCTCCAGCATACGGCGCTCACCTTAGGAGAAAATCTCCCTAAACCCTAGTTTTTTTTCCCGGCTCTGGGCTGCTAAGTGTCACCTCCAGGATGTGGGGGGACAGTGGCAGCGACGGTGGGACGCCTGACACGGGCGTGACGACGTGTCACAAAAAACATAGGAATACTTCCAGACATTCTTCAATGCATTCATCAAAACATCAACATCATCAATCTCTGTTTTCTCTTTCATCCACTTCTGTTTTTGCATTTCTTTCAATTTCTGCTGTTTTGTGTTTATTAGTCAATGGTGTAGCCAGTTCCAGTGTCCCGCTGCCAAAAGGGGCTGTAGATTTACTCAGTGCTGTGAACATCCAAACCTTCCCATATGGTGTCACCGAAACTGTTGGTCTCTGTACCAACAGGCCTCCCTACGTTACAGACAGTGACGGTTATCCTGTAGGAAAGCCTGATGTTGCTTATCGGATAAATGAAGATGCTCAACTCAGTGTAACCACATCTCAGGTCTTTCCCGATGGGTTTCCAGAGGATTTCTCCATCCTTGCTACCATTCGCCCAGATGACCAGAATTCTGCCTTCATGTTCACCGTCTACAATGGGCAGAATGGAAATGAGGAACTGGCCATTCAAGTGGGGCCCAATCCCCTCTTTTGGTATGAGGATACCAACGGTCGACCGGGACGAGAAAACTCCCCTCGATTCAACAACATCAACCTTTCGGACGGGAAATGGCACCGAGTGGCGTTTTCAGTCAAAGGTGATTCTGTTACTTTGCTTTTGGATTGTAAAGAGAATCAGACGTTGAGTCTTAAACGGAGCCAACCGTCCAAAATCGATCTCACAGGTATCATCATAGTGGGTAGACAGCTGATGGAAGATCAAACATTTAATGGTGACATTCAAGACTTGATCATTGTTGATAATCCAGAGGCTGCTTATGCTCATTGTACCTGTGTGTCACCCGATTGCCAAGTTCCCTTTGATGCTGCTGAAAAGGCTTGCAAGTCTGGTTTTGGGAAAGCATTGACAGCTAATAATGATGGTTACCAGTCTGGATCCAGACGTGGAAATAATTTTGCTTTCAATAGACAAGATGCAAATTCCAAATTAAATGAACAAGCTGGTGGGTATGGTTCTTGGTTTACTGGTGATGACTCCAAGAGTCACCAAGTAGCTGGTGCTGCTTCTGCAGGTGAAGGTGCACTTGGTGCTTCTGGTGGTGCTTTTAACCTTGGACCAAAATTATCTGGTGCTGATTATGATTACAATGAGGCAGAGTCAAGTCAATTTGGCTTTGATACATTTGAAGGTTCTGGAGATGTTGAGCCTGCACCAGGTCCTGCTGGTGGTAATGCATACTATATTCCTGGTCCTCCAGGTCCACCAGGTTGGCCGGGCCCTCCTGGCCCGTTTGGTCCAAAAGGTGGGCGTGGTTTGCCTGGTCGTGATGGTATTGCTGGTGCTGATGGGCTGCCTGGTCCTCCTGGACATGTGTTCATCATCCCCCTCCAAGGACCTGATGGAAAAGGACCTGACAATGCTGAAACATTCAGGCAGATGCTTAGTCAACACATGCTTGCAATGAGAGGTGCAACTGGACCACAAGGCGTTGCTGGACTACCTGGAAGCCCAGGTGGTCCCGGTTTTGAAGGTACAAAAGGTGAGCCTGGAGATCCAGGGGAATTAGGACCCAGGGGTCCACGTGGTCCAATGGGTCCATCTGGTAGAAACGGAAAACGTGGTCGAACTGGTGGTGATGGTGATAGAGGAAGAAGTGGACCACCAGGTGCAAAAGGAGAACAAGGTTATCCTGGAATGCCAGGATTACCAGGACCTAAAGGACACAGAGGACTTCCAGGATTCCCAGGAAAGGTCGGTGCAGATGGAGCTTCAGGAGAGCCTGGGGAAGATGGACCACAGGGCACCCCAGGAGCACCTGGTGACATGGGACCTCGCGGTTTCTTGGGACCAAGAGGTCAACCAGGACCAGCTGGGCAACCTGGTATCCCAGGTATGGAAGGATCAGAAGGACCCAAAGGTTCTATGGGCCCGATGGGTGGACCTGGAAATCCTGGAACTCCAGGACCATCAGGACCAATTGGTCCTCCAGGTGCTCAAGGATCAATAGGGCCACCTGGCATGCCAGGTCCAGTTGGAAAGCCTGGTCTTCCAGGTCTTCCTGGAGCTGATGGTCTACCAGGTCTCACTGGAAATGGAGGTGCCCCAGGAGAAAAGGGTGAATCTGGACCTCCAGGGCCTCAAGGTATTCTGGGATATCCTGGAGTTAGAGGTGTGAAAGGTGATAGAGGAAGCCGCGGACTCTCTGGAGAGAAAGGTAATAAAGGTTCTGCAGGTCTTGATGGATTCAAAGGTGCACCAGGACCAATGGGTGAAAAAGGTAAACCAGGACCACGAGGTATTCCGGGTGAACCAGGACCTGAGGGGCCAAAGGGATTTGAAGGAGCACGCGGAGAAACGGGACCACCTGGTCCCTTTGGTGAAAAAGGAAAGATGGGTATTCCAGGATTCCCAGGTTATCCAGGAAGAAGAGGATCCAAAGGTGACAGAGGTTTGATGGGAAAACGTGGTAGAGATGGTCCTCCTGGTCCGGCTGGTGCTCTTGGTGCTGATGGTGATAGAGGTGAGGTTGGAGCAAGGGGTCCCAGAGGAGAACGTGGGCAAAGAGGAATTCCTGGTCCAGTTGGGCCTAAAGGAGAAACTGGTCCTCCAGGAACTCCTGGAGCAGCAGGTGCACCAGGTTTGGAAGGAAACCGGGGTCCTAGTGGGTACCCAGGTGCCCCAGGACCACCAGGAATCCCAGGAAAGGATGGACTTGTTGGATTGCCTGGTGAGAGAGGTGAACCCGGTACCCCAGGACAACCAGGTCAACCAGGGCCAGTTGGTGTAGTTGGACCTCCAGGTCCCTCAGGAGAGACTGGACCAGCTGGTGACAGGGGTGTACCAGGTAACCCAGGCTTGCCTGGTGAAGCTGGTTTGCCTGGTGAAGCAGGAAAACCTGGGGAGAGAGGACTCCCAGGACCAGGAGGAACGGCAGGTGCCGAAGGACCACCAGGTTTCCAAGGATTTTCTGGTGAACGTGGTCTTCCTGGACCACCTGGAAAGGATGGTGGAAAAGGTGAAAGAGGTCCAGCTGGACCTGCTGGTCCACATGGAGATAAGGGTGAACAAGGTTTGGCTGGACCTCCAGGAGGTCAAGGTCCCGTGGGGCGACCTGGCCCTCAAGGAGAAATTGGTCCTCAAGGTCCAAAGGGAGATCCTGGTGAATCTGGTTTCCCTGGTTCTCCAGGTAGAGATGGTCTCCCAGGAGGAAGAGGCTTGCCTGGACCACCAGGACCTGTAGGACGTCCAGGTGAAGATGGTGACAAAGGAGATCCTGGTGTACCAGGTGAGAAAGGCTTCAAGGGTGACTTTGGACTTCAAGGTCCTCCAGGCTCCCCTGGAAAACAAGGTCCAGAAGGGCCAATGGGGCCAGTGGGTCCACCAGGTGAACAAGGACTCAAAGGACCTCAAGGTGTTCCTGGAACAAAGGGAGATGAAGGACCCAGGGGACCACCAGGTGTCCCTGGGCTTCCAGGACTGCAAGGTCTGCCAGGACCTCAAGGAGGAAAAGGTGACAGCGGAGACCCTGGCCAAAGAGGCCCACCAGGACCACCTGGACCACAAGGTTCTCCAGGATCACCAGGTGCTCAAGGAGAATCAGGTACTCCGGGACCACCAGGTACTGAAGGAGCACGAGGAGGTAAGGGAGACCCAGGTCTCCCTGGTTTGGTTGGTAATCCTGGAAAAGATGGAGAACCAGGACCACGTGGACTTCCAGGAGTTAAAGGAGAAGATGGTTCTATTGGACCTCAAGGTTCACCAGGTCCAAGAGGTTTACCTGGAGTAGAGGGTCCAAAAGGTGATCCTGGACCGACTGGATTTCCAGGTAATGCTGGTCGACCTGGTCCTCCTGGACCAAAAGGATTGGATGGCCTTCCAGGAATCAATGGTGATCCTGGACCGTTGGGACCACCAGGCAAAGATGGACCACAAGGTGAGGTTGGTTTGCAAGGTCTTCCTGGCAAACAAGGATCTACTGGACCACCAGGAGTACAAGGCCCTGCCGGCCCTCTTGGACCTAAAGGTGATGCTGGACCAATAGGATCTCAAGGACCTCCTGGCGGACCAGGAGGCATTGGTCCACCAGGACCGCAGGGCATTCCCGGTCTCAGAGGATCCATCGGCCCTCAGGGAGATGTTGGACCTCCAGGACCCCCAGGATCTCCAGGACAATCAGGAATCACTGGACCAGCTGGACCCGGTGGGCCCAAAGGTGACCCTGGACCGAAAGGTACAAAAGGACATCCTGGTGCAATTGGATTAATGGGACCTCCAGGTGAAGGTGGCCCTAAAGGAGACACTGGTGCTAAAGGACCACCTGGCAAGCTTGGACCAAAAGGAGATATTGGTCAGGATGGCCCTGATGGTATTTCTGGAGCTGATGGTCCTGCCGGTCCTCCAGGTCCAGAAGGTTCCTCAGGACCCAAAGGTACTACTGGTCCAGCTGGAACAAAGGGTGATTCTGGAAATGGTGGCCCACCTGGACCACCTGGACCCCCCGGAGAGGCACAATTAATCCCACCAGATTTCATCAGCCCACCCAAGACAGCTGCAAGACGTAAGAGAGATTTGGGCTCTTTTGATGAAAACACTATCACAGAAGAAGACGACCTTCATGCTGGTGAACATTATGTTAATGTAGTCTCCCGCATAGTGGATTATCTGGATAACATGCAAAAGCAGTTGAATGCCATCACTAACCCTACTGGAACAAAGGATGAGCCTGCCAGATCCTGCAGAGACCTTCATCAAGGTCACCCAAATCTACCAGATGGCTGGTACTGGGTTGATCCTAACTTGGGTGTGACATATGATGCCATCTATGTATATTGTAATATGACGAGATCTGGAGAAACATGTGTCAATCCAAAGCAACAATTTAGAACAATGCCACAGAGATGGTGGAGGAAAGAAAGCACAACTAACAAGCCATTCTCTAAATTGAAAGGAGGATTTGAAATTGAATATGAAGAACCAGTACAACTAACATTCCTACGTCTCTTGAGTGAAGAAGTCAGACAGAATTTCACTTATTTCTGTACCAACTCAGCTGCCTGGTACAATGTAGATGACTACTCTCTGAACTGGGCTCTGGTTCTCATGGGACAAAATGACCATGAATTTGATACCAAGTATTTCACGTCACAGCAGATCATCTATGATGGATGCAGGAACCGCCGGTCACAGAGCTACACAGTTTTTGAAGTTAAGACGAAAAGATTAAATCAACTGCCCATCACAAATTTCGTGCCAAAGGATTATGGTGCCGGATACCAAATGTTTGGTTTTGAAGTCGGCGCTTTATGTTTCAGTTAGTATCTCGACCAAGCCGGGAGAAGGAGAAGTCAAGTCAAGGCTGTTAATAATCTGTCATAATTAGAACTGCTTAAACTAATGAAGCATTTCCTTTTATTCACTCCCTCCACGAAGAAGAAAAAAATCTGACGCAAACACAATTTTTGAAAATAAGTTCAACTAATTTCTACTTTCTATGAACGGGAAAAAAACGATTCAAGAATGTCCGTTATAAATTTGCCATGAAGTTCAAAAAAAGTTCATCTTCATTCTCAGTTAGTTATAGTTATGTCAGGTTCAGCAACAAAAACTTTGTGATTATTGATTGTTGGATGTAAATGGTGTTGTAAATCATGGAATTGGTAGAGTTGATGGATGTTGTAAAAATGTCAACATGCTTTGTTAAGATTGTCTGGAAGTAAACCTGTAAATGATTTCACCGCTCCGACATTTCTAAACCACATTTAGATTGTCAGTATTCCAACTGCTATAAAATACTGCCATATCATAACCATGACCAGCCACAAACAACTGCCACTTTTCAAAGATAATAGTTTAAATACCAAAGAGCATTTACCTTACCAATCCTGTTCCATATCTTTTCTCTGGGGGTCCACTTCCACCTGCCTGAACCGAGGGGGAGGCCAGTTTGATGAAAAATAAAGTGATGCCTGAAACACTACATAACTGGGAAAATTACAATCAAAGGGGTATTGAAGAATTTCTGCAATTTACTCCCTAACAGGAAGTAAAATGCAGAATTCATAGAATAAGTTAAAATACATATCTTTTTCAGATCTTAGGACTATTGGGAAATCTCTTCAAGATCTGTTTTGATCTTTTTTCTTTTTTTCTTTGTTAATTCTTTTCCATAACTGCAATGAATATTTTACATTCATTTTCGAACTGAATCCTGCGGAAGTACTTAAGAAAATTAGAAAAAGTAGTTTTTCTGTAATGATCAAAGAAGCCATATTAGATCCGCTGCTTTTATTCTTGTGAAATTGTGCTGTTAAATTGACAATAAGTGAAGTTTAATAACGATGAAACGAGAACCCTGCCATGGATATCTAACTCGTCCGACAAGTCAACTTGGCAACATCTGCGACTGCACCTGCCCGGGACTCAGTGGAGCACAGAACATATCGGATGATTGCCTGTCCTTCAACATCATGAAGATCCTTCGTCGTCGCTGCTTCGTCCACATGCACCTCCTCAAGCTGCTTCCTCCGTTGATGCACCTCTCGACACTCGCGAGGGTCGCCTCGACAACGCCATCGCGCCCTCTTTCGCCGTTCTTGTCACCCTTTCCCAATTCCCCCTTTTCCATCTTCGCCATCTTCATCCTGAGCCTCGAAATTCACTCATGAAACTTTGATCAGCATCTCATGTTACACTCCTTGTCACCATGTCACCATGTCACCACATTATGTCATGTCATCACGCGGGCGTGTCACGGGACGTGATCGCGTCGTTTCACGCTTCCTTCGCCATTAATCAACGTCGACGTCGCCATCATTCGAAAAAGGACTACAGCTGTTGACGTGGCTGTCACCGAAAGCATCTTTGCTCTGCGCCCAGAGCAGGGAGACGCCAGAGGATGTGGCAAAAAACCAATTCGTTCCTGGATTTTCAAGGACAAAACCATTTGTTTCTGCCGGTTGATTTGTCGGTGGACTTACGTCATGCATCGTCTTCTCATTTCGTGTCACGTCATCACGTTTGACCATTCAACGTTACCGTGGCGATTCACACCACGCCACGGATTCTTTCATCCTTCACTACAAGTGCAATTTCAAATCGAAAAAAGTGGCCCATCGTAGTTATCTCAAACCCCCATCGTTTGAGATTCCTAAACGTGAAAGCAATGGATCTTACGCAAATGAACTTCTGGCATCCTTCATCAGTCATCCTACGATCTGTGACTCCTGTACAAGGCGAAAACATAAAGATTGGGACCCTCAGTCGTGGAGGCGGCCTCGTCTCTGGTTCGCCACCTCGATTCGTCCGGGCGACATTCGAACAAGCCCGCACATTGAACCAGGTGACAAAACATCCTTTGAAGAACTGATCCACGATCAACAACCCGCGAGTCTCCGGTCGTTCAGCACCCTTTGAACACCCTTTCACCCAGTTCACCGGCCGTCCTTGACTTGTCTTGACCCTACATCAATCTGCGGTTCTTCCTAATCATCATCAACTCTCTCCACTCAGTCTCCACTCGGAAGAGATTATCCCGAAAGCCCTCCCCACCGGTCGCACAACGACCCATAACATGGAGGCATGACCCTCTCGAGCTGCGATTCGGAACAGGCAATCATCCCGATACATTCCTTCAGATCCTCAACCTCACAAAATAAGATCGAGGAAATTTGGCGAAAACCGAAACGAAATCCTTGGACCCTCCCCCTTCAAACAATTCCCGAAGGAAAGGCCTCTTTGGTTAATCGTGTGTACATAAAGCAGCGGTCTAATAAATGATGAATAACATGGTGTATAAAAACGACTTAATTGATAATTTCTCAGTTTTACAATATGGCTTCTTTGTTACCTGTTATGCTTTCCACATTTGTCATTAAACGTTTGGGTTTTTTTAGTTTTTTTTTCTCAATATTTCTCAACATAAATATTTCATCAAGTTTTTTTTCTTGAAAAAACGTTTTATTTAGGAAAATGTTTAGGTTTGACTTTTTTGACAAATGTGAGAGGGTGTTTTATTTATTTTTAGCCATTTACAAATTTGTTTCATTAATTCAAACAAAGAAACACAGATGGTGCTATTCTTTTTTGTTGTACGAAACTTCAACGGTGCTAATTACTTACTTTCAAATGGTGCTAAAAGGGATTTTTACAAAAGGTCCCTCCCTTTTTTGTACAGCTGAAATTGTTCGTCCAGTATCTATTGATTTTTTGCAAACGTAGTCTGAAAGTGAAATCAAAACGAAATGGAGAAACGGAGCTAATCCATAAAAGTTAGGAAAACTGATGGGAAATTGCTTACATCGTAATCAAATTTCAGATTGCATGGTCTGGGGTACTGTCATAACATAAAAAGTGCAATGCAACTAAGACTTTTTTCAGATAAAGGTGGATGCCATGATTAGGCAGACACTGAATGGACAGTAATCAAGAGGCCGATATGGGTTCATAATGATACGCCTTTCGGTCAACCAACCACCGGCCGGCCTATCGGCCGCCCAGGGGTCGGCCACCCTCAAGGCCTATATGGTGTTTTCAGTTACTATACTAGCGTTATTTCTTAACATGGTGTGCCTTACCATGGCATTCGCCTGAACATATGATCGTTGTTATTCCTAATTTTCCCAATCTTGTTCTCAATGTGAGGTCTTTTTTCCATGTAATCTATATTCATTCTTGTAATGCCATGCACTTTATGAAAGCTTGTTAACTGTTTACCCTTTTTCTGTTCTATAAATGAAAATAGAACGGTTTGCCAAACCGTTTTAGCGTGCGAGCGTGCGTGCGTTTAGAGTCCGGTTTTGCATTTCTTAAATAGCATTTGCAAAGTAGTTTGAGAAAATCGTTTAAGAAATACAGATGATGTTTCAAAGTTTGTAATTGTATTTCACTCTTTGTTCTTGTATTATTTCTTTTTAGTGCCAATTACATGAAATTATTTACAAGACTTTCACAGACCTATTATTCAAGGTACGTTACGGAAGGCCGAAGCCCTTCA
>Ga0307385_10000050_pt1 | contig 9237 bp, 1 predicted proteins | sample SouOceMePS1032R2_FD_203302 | JGI IMG/M metagenome (GOLD analysis project Ga0307385, IMG submission 203302) | Metatranscriptome of marine eukaryotic phytoplankton communities from South Atlantic Ocean - PS103-2.R2 (Eukaryote Community... | ecosystem: Environmental > Aquatic > Marine > Oceanic...
AAAATGTGTCATGATAAACATCAGATATGCTCTAATTCAACAATATTTCTTAAAGACTGAGAGGAAGGACAGGATAAGGAGGAGAGAAAGAGATCGAGTTTTAACCCAAGCAAGAAATCAAAAATGATATGGTTGCCTTCTGGTTGTGAAGATGAGATGATGTTTTGCCCTATTTTTTTAGGGCATAAAACAAAACTCTATCTTACTTAACGACGTTGCAACAATACCGGTTCAGAGTGATGATAAAAGTGAGTTGGTTAATTAGTCAGAGTTATAATTTCTGTTCCTTTTTAAGTTATGATTTCCGGCAGTTTTTCAAAGAAAGAAGAAAATATCCAACTCTGAGCAAAGAACAAAAACTCACATGATATGCAGGGGTGGGTAGATAAGTTTTACATAATAACAATTCCTTTTTTTTATTGAAAGCCAAGGACTTAATAACATCATGATCAATAGTCCCACAATCCAAATTGCCTTTTGTCTTTTTTTTCAAGATCTGTATGTTTAGTTTTATAACAGAATTTTCTGCCATGACATTTTGACAGAAAAGCACTTAATTTTTGTCATATATATGGCTTCAACAATTATTTTACTCTTTCTCTCTCATATCAGCACTTCCAAAAAGAAACTTTTTAGTGTCACAAAATATGACTTGAAAATTATTAAGTTGCATGATGAAATCAAAATCAGCAAAAATTAAATGAAAAAAATGATATTTTTTGTTTATGTTTTGTTTGTTAATTTCATTCTATATGATATGACTTTTGAGAGTTACGCGTTATAATGGTTCGTTGTTCCTCCACCGATCGACTTGTCAAGTTTGAACTTGTCTTTTGAGAAGTGGAACTTCTACTTTGTCTGAACACAGAGGTGGATTGCTGGTTTTGATTTTGATTTTGCAAATGGCTTTCGCCATCGCTTTCTCCGCCACTAGATGTCGCTAGGCGGAAACGTTCCATGGATTCGTTGAAACTTGGACCACTTTCAATAGTGTTTTGTTGTTGTTGTGTTTGTTGCTGGTGGCTGCAGTCTCCAACAACTTGGTGTTGTTGTTGGCTGGTGAAATGTTGCTGTTGTTGAAATGATTGTTTTGGTGTGCTTAACTTTTTCGGATAGGGTGATGAATGGTAGACTTTTCGAAAACTAGCTTCGTCGTAGCCAGATGATTCGTATCCAGACTGTTCAGATTGCTCTGAATCTGTTTGATACCGTCTTTGATTCACGATGGTAAGCTTTTTTCGTGCCTCCTCAAGCTCTCTCTCCATGCGCAAAACTTCTGCTCTGGCATTAATTTGCTGAACAACTCCTCCGACGTCACCTTCAGAGAGATCCAAATGGTCGTCATTTCCGTTGTTATCAAGGGCCGATTGGGCAGCCTTCACCAGGTTTTCTGTGGCCTTGCGCACCGCGTTGGACGCGTCCTCGAGCCTTCTCATGGGTTGGGAATCAGGGTCAGCCTTGACCTTGCAGGCCAAAAGAAGTTGAGCAGTGGAGCCCGCCACTTGCTTCGCAGCACCGATCAATTTTTCCTCGGAGGTGTGACCTGCTACCAGAGCATTTGCAGCCTCACAGAGGTTGTGAGTGGCCGCAGCCACCATCCTGGCGGCTGACACTAGGCCTTCAGACCATTGGCCGTCCTCAGTCAAAGTATTTGTCGATTTTGATACTTTGCCTTGTGTAATTAATTCACGTTGGGCCTCAGTGGCCGCTCTAATAAGAGCTGAGGTTGCTTTAGCGATGGATTTGGCGGCCTCCAAAATCAATTCGTCGAAATTCATGTCTGCGTTGATTTCCTTTCCTTCAATCTTCGTCCGTGGTTTCAAATTTGATAATTTTCTGGCCGCATTTTCAATAGCTTTAGCCGCTCCCAGCAATTCATTTTCTGCAATCCAATTTGGATCAGAAGGATTGACCCAATCCTCATCTTTAAGTTGTTCCGCGGCTGTGGCCAATTCTGTGACACATTGGGCGATTTTGCGTGAAATATTTCCCAATTGTGATTTGGCATCACTAGCATTGGGCTTATTAAGGCTATGCATGACCAACTGTAACAGTTCTCGGTACTGCATTGCAGACTCGCGTCCGGCATTCAGAGCCCTGCCCCGAACCTCTTCCTTTTCTGAACCATAGGCCGCATTTTTGCATGTGGTAAGCATATCTGAAATGGCTTTTCGTCCCATATTGGCAGCAACAATGATATCTTCCTGTTTGAGGCTTTTTCCGGCTGAAACGGCTTTTCCCGTTGCCAATGTAATGGGTCTGGTTGCGCGGATAAGATCTTCAGGTTCGGCCTTACTTCTAGGAGCCTCGTTCGAGTCAAAGGCCCTAATTTCTTGGGCTATGGCTTCAATACTCGATTCCAAAGCTCTAGTTCCTCTAGTATGTTCGTCTTCCACAGCTTTGACAGTTTTCAGAAGTGAAGTTACGTTAGTCACCATCATCTTTGCTGATTCTTTCAAATGGTGCATGGCAGGATCATGAATATTTTTTCCAGAGGCCGCTTTAGTCGATTGCATGAGATCGGACAAGGCTGAAGCGACATCTTTGACAGAATTTATCAGCATGACTTGGGCCTCGCGATTTGGTGACCCGAGGCTGGTGGCGCCCATTTTGACGACCTCACTCAGTTGGGTGATGGTCAAAACTGAGTTTTGGGCCGCCTTGGCCAGTTGTTCTTGAGACGAGGCTGCGCCAGCCACCAGAGTTTTAGTGTCTTCTACCAAAGCTTTGGCGGTTTTGAGGATGTTTTCCCGGTGATCTGCGAATTCCTCGCCGTCGTTGTCAGCATTAAGAGTGCCAGCACTGGCAAACATGATTGTTGTATCCATGTCTCCAATAATTCCGGAGACAGTTTTCACAGCACCATCTAGAACACCAATGCCAATGGCTGCGGCTTTCAATGCATGTAGAACTTGTTCACACTTTTCGCCGACAGATCTTCCAGTTTCACTGACATCCCTAAGGGCAAAACTATCTTGAGGAGTCATCTGACAAGTGCCAGTGGCCTTAATAAGCTCAATGGTCACTGTGCCAAGCTCTTTGACGGAATGCCTTATACGATGGCTGGAATCCGCGTTGACTGTCATACTGGAACTGGAACTTTTGGCATCAGAAGCCAATTCTTGGTAACTCGAGCTCAAGTTGGAGGCCAGTCGACCTAGTTGGTCTGGTTCACTGGAAGATTTAATTACAATTTCTTGCGCTGTTCTGGCAATTTCCTTGGTGGACGACATCATTTTGCTCTGGTACATGGCAAAACCGGATGAGTCACCCTCGTCAACCCCTCGACTTCCGGGACGATAATCGTCCAATTCGAATATGACTTCAGTGATGGACTTTTCAAGTCTGCTCACCATTCCAAGGTTGGGAGCAAGTTTGGCAATGGTGCCGACTAGCTCTTCAATTGACGACCTCATAGCGTCAGCTGATTCGTCGATGTCTCCATGAACATGTTCGGCCTTAGGGTTACCACCAGACTCTTTGGAAGCATACAAGAGTTGTTGAGCACACTCGGCCACGGTCTTGGTCTGGTCCAATAGGAGGACTTGCTGCTTTGACGAGACCATATTGGAAGCGCATCCAATAGCGTTGTCAACCAAAGGAGCAAAATAAGAGACCAGTGCATTGATGGCATGTCCTAACCTTTCAGCTTCGTTTTTGGACGATTCTTGAACCTCTGGTAGTTTTGCAGCCAATTGTTTGGCAGCATTTTCCATTTGTTCAGTAAATACTTTGATATCCTTGTCTTTTCGGCATTCTAGATTTTGGTTGATTGCAGCCAAAGATGCTTGATCAAGTTGTCGAATGTTGAGAGCTAAATGTTCGATGGCGCTCTCACACTCTCTTTGTCCAGGGGCTTTGTCACGAATGCTGGAGACTAATTTCTTGATGGCATCAGAAACAGATTTGCTACTATTTGCCAGAGATTGCCATGTAGGAGGATCCTTGGGATTGACAGCCAAGGATTTGGCACTCTGGATCATGGAGCAGGATCCTTCGACGATGAAATGTCCAGATTGCAAAATGGGCTGTTGGCTAGCCTGACCCTGGTCTGAAATCCTGGCAGGAACTGAAGCAAAGTCTGGAGTACTGGCAAATTGACAAAGTCGATCAACAGCCTCCAAAAGAGGTTTGGTAGCATCTGCGCATCTTTGCCGGTTACCATCAGTGTATTTTGGATCAAGACTTTTAATCTCTTTTACCAAAGTAGCAGTTGCATTGGCGACATCCTTGGCAGATTGTACAAATTGTTTTTTAGCCACAGGATTGGAGGTTTTGGAGCTAGCCACTCGGCAGGAATTACAAAGCGCACTTGTGTGCTTAGCTATTACCGTGGCTGAGGTCAAAATTTGTTGTTGGCCGGAAGCGGGATTACAAAGAATGGCGCAAGCCTGTTTAATAGCTTGGGCAGCCCTCAAAAATTGAGCTTGGTCCACTAACCCACGCTTCCCGGAAACGGAAGAAGGATCAGCCACACCGACTAGATAAGAAGCTTGAGCAGCGGCTTCAACAAGACCACAAATGGCCTCAGATACACCCTTGACGGCCTCTCCAAACTCATCATGTTCAGAATGCTTGGCATGGTTGGCAATACCTGTCATTCCATCACCAAGAGCTTTTGACTTTTCCATCACAGTATCCAGACATTCATAATAAGACAGATCAGAGATAGATTGGTTGGCATTTTCCAGAACATGTCTGGAGGATTGTATGGCACGAATTGCATTGTCACATTCAGTTTGTCCTGGAGCCGCACTGGTGAAAACATTGATCATGTTATTAAGGGATTCAGTTACGCCCCTGGCAGCCGCAGCAAGGCTATTTTTGGACTGAGGTGCGGAGGGATCCTGGCAAACAATTTTGGCACTCGTTAAGAAGGTCGACGAGGACGAGGTCACCTGGGACATGGTTGAAACCATTTCAGTTCTGGTTTCAGCCTGACTGGTTTGTCCTGCCATGTCCATAGAGCATTCCATCATTTGACCAAGCACTTCAGTAAAATGTTCAGTGCTCACAGACAATTTTTCAGGCCTTGGAGAAGATTGAACAACATCTGAGGTTGCTTCATTAAGTATGTCTGCAGCGTTTGTCAATTGGCTTTGAAGTTCTCCATAGGGTTTACCAGAAGGTACATATTGTCCAATCGAAATTGACTTGGTTAATTCGTCAATTTGAGAGATACAAATGTTGACACCTTCCTGTCCAGGCATAACGTCCATGGTGTATCCCAAAGCATTAAGTACGTCATTGGAGGCCACTGTTAATTTGTTGGCTTTGTTAACATCCGCAGGGTTGGCCATAGCACGTTGGGCTTCGAGGACAAGAGTGGCAGATTTGTTCATAACCAGATGAGCTTGTTCGATGATACGATTTTGCGAATCTTTGTCGCGAGATGTCGCTGCTACTCCGCGCACAGCCGCGGCGTAATCTCTCAAGGCGTTGGCAGTGTCTCTGGCGGCCCGACTTGTAATCTCTTCATTACCCTCATTTGCAGATGTTCGCAATTGCTCAATGGTCGAGGCTACAGACTTGGTAGCAGTGCTGAGTTGCATTGAAGCCATTTCAGAAGTTTCACCCGGCAAAGGCTTGAGTCCAAAAGAATTAACCGCTGTCCTGAATTCATCCAGTTCAACCTTCAAAGCATCAATTAGATCAGCAGAGGCTTCCATTTCTAACTGTCCTCCCCATACTTGATGGGCTTTTCTGATGCAAGTCGTTAGATCTTTGACAGCATTATCAAGGCCCTTTGAGGAATTAGACAATTGCAAGGAGGCAGACTGGTCGTTAACTGTAGGCAAGGCCGACCTTGTGGAATCGGTCAGCCTTTGAGTAGGATTGATGAAAAGTTCTGCGTTATTGATCAGATTTAATTGTGCCATGGCACTATCTGGACTCTGCATGGACATTTTCACACCTTCAACCAATCTTGGAATAACATCCGCAACAGCCTTGCATGATTCCATGAGTTCATCCTGGGACATGCCGTTAGTATTATGACCGCCGGCTCCTTGACTGGCGGCAATACACTGAGTTGCCGTGGCCGCGGCATGTTTGGAAGCATTTTCCAGCCTTTTTATCATTTTTCGTTTAATCGTAGTGCCAACTGCAGCATGTGTAGTGCTGCGCAAGTTTTCAGCGGCTGTTTTGAGAGTTTGTTGGCTATCTGGATCTTGAGGGTGTGAGGCGCATTGTTTTGCAGCCTCGACCATTCTGGCAGTAGCATCAGCCAACTCTTTGGCAGCAGTCAGGAGACGCCTCTGCAATTCTGAGTCAGATTGAGTCTCAGCTTCTCCTTTGATTGCTTGAATAAGTTCAGCTGTCGACTGAGCAAGGATTCGCGCCTGTCGAACCATCTCACCCGAGTCAAAACTGGCAATGAGTTCTCCACTAGCCACCAGAATTTGCTCCATGATGTCTGGAATCTTATCAGTATGACCATCCTTAACATGGTTAAGAAGGTCATTAAGTGCTCTAGTGACGTCTTGCGCAGAGGACCTGAGTTCTTGAAGTGATTTCTCATCCCTGCCTACATCTTTGCAAGTAGTTGTGCACCCTTCGACCGATTTGGCAACCTCTTTAGCAGCCTCCATCAACTGCTCCTGGCACAGAGGGTCGGAGATGGTGGGTGCCACAACCTTGGCACACGCTACCAACTGGCTGGTACTCAGTGCGCATTGAGTTGCAGCCCCGATCACCCTGTTCTGTGTGGTTTGATCTGGGCATTTTGAGGCCACATTTTTGGCCTTCAGGACCAAAGCCGCAGTCGTGTTAGCCACAGTTTTGGCCAAGCCAAGTAGAACGTCTTGCCTATCTTTATCAGCGACCTCTTCCTCTCCAATGGTGTAGAGGACGCGATGTGAGGCTGATCCAACTTGCGAGGCCGCGGACAGCATGGTTTGTCTGGGCTCTTTTGAGTTTGGCTCAGTGGCCATCAGGAGGTCAGAAAAGGCCGTACAAAGGGTTTTGGCCGCGCCCATTAAGTCATCGCCATCATTGCCTTCATCGTCCATCAGGGCCGCGAGCATTTGAATGCCTTTAGCCATTTCTGGCAAATTGTTCGAAATGGTCTTAACAGCGGATCCAACAGAATTGTGATCTGTTTCTTCTCCATGCCCAGTTAAAGTGACCATTTGGGCAGTTGCAGCGTTCATAGCGCTTACTTGAGAGTGGACACTCTGTTTGTTGGTGTTTTTCTGGGTTTCTTTCCATCTATAGGAGGCTGGATCGTTACCCAATGGGGGCAATTTTGCCTTTTCGTCTAACAAATTGTTGGCTTTTTGTATAGATTCCTGACCATGTGAAATGGTCGAAATTAAGGCTCTTTGAGGTCCTGACAATTCGAATTGTTGAGGTTGTTGGGCCCCGTTCATGCCTTGGCCTCCCCCATTGGCAGCATACGTGTTTGTAACAGTAGTTTTTGTATCTATTTGTGAACGATGTTCCAAAGTAGAAGTACCTCCAGAGTTACGCAACACACCTGGTTTGGCAACATTGCTGATATTCCCTTTTTTCCCTGTGGATCCAGGAATATTTTGGATAGTCGTAGCATGTTGAGGCATAACTATAACTTCCTCCATAACTTCGTTGTCATTGCCGTCCTCAGGAATTCTGTCCTTTTTCTGTCTCCGCTTAAGAATAATATCTATGTATCCAGCAATTAATTGTGAGATTTGCTCGCCCTCATTTGTTTGAACAGAGTAGTACTGATCCTGGTAGTCTCCAAAATCCAGGGTGAACACTCGGGGTGCGGCTACCCATCGACGTACTGTTGTTAAAGGCCAAGTTTTCAAAATTTCCTTGGTGTTTTCGTCGAGACGCAAAACAGAATCTTTGGTCACGCCGAGTAAACGGGGAACAAGCTTGTTGCGGCCTTTCATTTTTTCCTTAACTAGAAAGAAATGGACACCAAAAGTTGGCAAACCCCGAGCCAACTTGACATATTTGACTTTTGCATCGATTTCCGAATGACCCTGGATGTTTTTGTGCTCTGTGAAGATTTTCTTCTCAATATTTTTGGCTCGAACATAAGATTGGGGCAGAAATTCTTTGAGGTCAAGGAAACCGGGTTTGTGTGTTGTCTCTCGGTGGTCTCCAAATTGTACTTGGACCTGGTAAGCCGCAAATTGGACTGCATCGTCTTGTCTAACAGGATGTGTCCCATTTAAAATGGCCTCTTTTGCTTGTTGGTAGAGCAAATTCAATTGAATTGGATCGCGAGAGTCAATGTTGGCGTCGCTGTAGAAATATTTGCGTTTCAACAGCAAAATGTCGGCTTCGCCAATGCCTTGCTCGCGAAGGGTTTTGCTATGGTCCACCCAATGAACTCCATCTTCAGTTTGGAGCAGGATTCTCATTTCTTCCATTTTGGGGTCAACAACTTCGTCACCATCTTGTCTTTTTTTACCCCGCATTGTCAATGTCCTGGAGTTTAAAGTTCCATATTTGTTTTCTTTCCCAGGTTTTTCCTGTTCCTCTTCAGGTTTGTCCCAAATCAACGAATATTCGTCATGACTTGTGATACCTATTTTTTGGCAAATTAGGACCATAAGATTTGACACAACTTGTGAGTCATCGGCCATTATAGACTTGACAGCGTTGTCCAACATACGGACTTTCAGGAGGCGCATTTTTCGACGGTATTCCACTGCATCATTATCTCGAAGGAGATAGTGCTCCAGTGTTTTACTAGGTTCCAGCCATGTTCCTTTTTGACCGTCGTCCGTCAAAAATAACCCGTAGAGTTTGGCTTCGCCAATTCCTTTGATCTCGGACAATCTTTCTCGGATTTGTGAACAGGCATCCACAGTCACAGTCTGTGGCTTAAATTGGATGGTTTTGCAGACGAGTTCGACTTCCTGGCCCCGCTCATTTTTCTCCTTGACGGAGACTTTCAGCAAGATACTAGCCATGCTCAGTCAAATTCCTTATCAAAACAGGGCGAAATGAATTTTTTCTGGTGTCCCGGATATCCGAATTGTCAAATTGTCATTGTTCAGTAAATAATGGCAATGATTAAGGGAAGCATTTGACAAATTTTTGTAAACACTACTGCAAATATTTATGCATCACTGATTCCGCCTGACACTGTAATTCTTGTCCAACCCAGGAATTTCCAAGGGGAATGTCTTTAGGAGTGTTGAAAAACACAACAACACTAACGTTGTCAGACTTCTTATTCAAAAACTTGTCAAAGCTCAACAGGATGAAAAAACACAGTCTGTTTTAACGAGATTTTCA
>Ga0307385_10000054_pt1 | contig 9206 bp, 2 predicted proteins | sample SouOceMePS1032R2_FD_203302 | JGI IMG/M metagenome (GOLD analysis project Ga0307385, IMG submission 203302) | Metatranscriptome of marine eukaryotic phytoplankton communities from South Atlantic Ocean - PS103-2.R2 (Eukaryote Community... | ecosystem: Environmental > Aquatic > Marine > Oceanic...
CCTGGATCAGCTGGATCAGCTGGATCTCGCGGAGAATCAGGATCCCCTGGATCAGCCGGATCTCCTGGACCACGTGGTGAAAATGGAAGTCCTGGATCAGCAGGACCTGGTGGACCTCGAGGCGAACGTGGACCAGACGGCTCACCTGGAAGAGATGGCTCAGCTGGAACTAGAGGAGAATCAGGACCACAGGGTTCCGCAGGATCACCAGGATCTCAAGGAACAAGTGGACCAAGAGGTGAATCTGGACCTTCTGGATCAGCTGGACCTAGTGGAGAAGCTGGACCCCGTGGTGAAAACGGTTCACCTGGGTCTCCTGGTCCTAGAGGAGAGAGTGGATCACCAGGTTCATCTGGATCTGCAGGATCACCAGGACCCCGTGGCGAGGCAGGAGCTCGTGGTGAAGCAGGACCTGCAGGATCACCTGGACAGCGAGGAGAGAATGGAGGTGATGGATCACCAGGAGCCCGTGGAGAGAATGGAGGCCCAGGATCTGCAGGATCAGCTGGATCTGCTGGTCCTCGTGGTGAGCGTGGAGAACGAGGACCTGATGGATCAAATGGATCACCAGGAGCACGTGGTGAGAATGGTGGCCCTGGAGGACAAGGTTCATCTGGACCAGCTGGATCTGCTGGACCAAGAGGAGAAAATGGTAGTCCTGGACCAAGTGGACCTTCAGGTCCATCTGGATCACCTGGATCACGTGGAGAGGCTGGAACAAGAGGAAGTGCAGGAGAGGCTGGATCACCAGGAAGTGCAGGATCTCCTGGACCAAGAGGAGAGGCTGGACCTAACGGATCCCCTGGGCCTTCTGGACCTGGTGGACCAAGAGGTGAACGAGGTGAGGCTGGACCAGCAGGATCTCCTGGACCACGTGGAGAGAACGGCGGACCAGGATCTTCTGGTCCTGCAGGATCACGGGGCGAGAATGGATCACCAGGATCAAGTGGATCAGCTGGATCCCCAGGACCAGCAGGACCTCGTGGAGAACGTGGAGAAGCCGGAGCACGAGGAGAAAATGGTGGAGCAGGAAGTGCTGGACCCCGTGGTGAATCAGGCGGAGCTGGATCATCTGGACCCGCTGGTCCAAGAGGAGAACGTGGACCTGATGGAGCTGCTGGATCTAGTGGATCCCCTGGATCAGCTGGACCTGGTGGACCCCGAGGAGAACGAGGACCTGATGGAACACCTGGAACACGAGGAGAACGTGGTGGACCAGGACCATCTGGAACTGCTGGATCCCGTGGAGAAAATGGTAGTCCTGGAACAAGTGGTCCATCTGGACCAAGTGGACAGGCAGGATCTCCTGGAGAACGAGGCCCTGCTGGATCTCCTGGACAACGAGGTGAAGATGGAAGCCCAGGAAGTTCTGGACCCGCTGGGACAGCAGGACCCTCAGGCTCTCGTGGAGAAAATGGATCTCCTGGTCCTAGTGGTGAAGCTGGACCAAGAGGAGAGGGAGGACCCGCGGGACCCGCTGGATCACGAGGAGAAAATGGATCACCAGGACCTTCTGGCCCTCGTGGTGAGAATGGTGGACCAGGACCAAGAGGTGAAAATGGATCTCCTGGATCCAGTGGATCAGCAGGATCTGCTGGACCTCGTGGTGAAAGTGGTGAACGAGGACCTGATGGGTCACCTGGAAGCAATGGAGCAAGAGGAGAAAATGGAGGACCTGGACCATCCGGACCATCAGGTCCTGCTGGTTCTCCTGGACCACGTGGTGAAGCAGGATCAAGAGGAGGCCGTGGAGAGGCTGGATCTCCAGGTTCACCTGGACCAGCTGGACCAGGAGGAGCTCGTGGAGAATCTGGATCCCCTGGAACTTCTGGATCTGCTGGATCTGCTGGACCAGCTGGTGGACGTGGTGAGAATGGCTCACCAGGATCTGCTGGCAGCCCAGGACCACGTGGTGAGCGAGGTGAAAATGGTAGCCCTGGCTCAGCCGGTGAACGAGGAGAATCAGGTAGTGCAGGTAGTCCCGGACCCGCTGGACCAGGTGGCTCACGCGGTGAACGCGGACCCGATGGAACCTCAGGACCCGCAGGACCTGGTGGTGAAAGAGGTCCACGTGGTGAAAATGGATCACCTGGAAGTGCAGGATCTCCTGGACCAAGAGGTGAAAATGGATCGCCTGGAACATCTGGACCAAGTGGAACATCTGGACCCCGTGGAGAAGCAGGACCAAGAGGAGAAAATGGATCTCCTGGAAGTGCTGGATCTCCTGGACAGCCAGGATCAAGTGGAGAGGCAGGATCACCTGGACCAAGTGGACAAGCTGGTTCTCCTGGAACTCGCGGTGAGGCTGGATCCCCAGGCTCCGCTGGATCTCGTGGAGAAGGTGGAGCACGTGGAGAAGCTGGATCTCCTGGATCTTCAGGATCCCCTGGATCTCCTGGACCTGCCGGTTCTCGTGGTGAACGTGGACCTGATGGTGAGTCTGGATCTCCTGGTAGCCCTGGACCAGCTGGACAACGTGGTGAGAATGGACAATCTGGACCTGCCGGATCTAGAGGTGAAGCTGGATCCCGTGGAGAATCTGGCTCAGCTGGTTCTCCTGGACCACGTGGAGAGAACGGATCCCCCGGACCAAGCGGACCATCAGGACCAAGTGGACAAGCAGGATCCCCTGGAACACGAGGAGAAGCTGGACCCCGTGGTGAAAATGGGTCACCTGGCTCATCTGGATCTGCTGGACAACCAGGACCTCGTGGAGAATCTGGAGGGCCAGGATCTCGTGGTGAAGCTGGATCTCCAGGAACTAGTGGAGGAGCAGGATCACCTGGATCACGAGGAGAATCTGGACAAGCTGGATCACCTGGACCAAGAGGAGAAAATGGCAGTCCTGGGCAACGTGGAGAAGCAGGATCTCCTGGAACTAGTGGACCAGCTGGAACAGCCGGACCTGCCGGATCTAGAGGAGAAAATGGACAGAGAGGCCCAGGTGGAGCTCGTGGTGAAAATGGAGGACCTGGACCTGCTGGAACATCGGGTCCATCTGGACGTGCTGGATCAAGAGGAGAAGCAGGACCTGCTGGACCTGCCGGACCTCGTGGTGAATCAGGACCTCGTGGAGAAAATGGATCACCTGGCCCTGCTGGAACTCGAGGAGAAATGGGACCATCTGGCTCACCAGGACCTGCTGGTACAAGTGGACCTGCTGGATCTCGAGGAGAATCTGGACCTTCCGGACCAGCTGGACCTGCTGGTCCTGCTGGTACTGCTGGACCTGGAGGACCCCGTGGAGAACGTGGTGAAAGTGGACCTGCTGGATCAGCCGGAACCTCTGGACCTGCTGGACCAAGAGGAGAAGCTGGGTCTCGTGGTACAGATGGCCCTGCTGGCCGTGCCGGATCCGCTGGACCTCGTGGTGAGCGTGGTGAAAGTGGACCTGCTGGTTTGGGTGGACCAAATGGACAAGCAGGATCACCAGGACCTCGAGGAGAAAATGGAGGTCAAGGAACTGCTGGAACTCGTGGTGAATCAGGCCCTCGAGGACCTGATGGACAATCGGGACCTGCAGGATCTAGAGGAGAAAGTGGATCACCTGGACCTAGAGGAGAAAGTGGACCTTCAGGCCTTCAAGGACCTGCTGGACCATCTGGACCTCTTGGAGGAAGTGGGCCTGCTGGGCCACGTGGAGGTCCTGGACCTAGAGGAGAGAATGGTGAATCTGGACCTGCCGGACCATCAGGACCTGGAGGACCTCGTGGAGAATCAGGTCTATCTGGACCTGCTGGACCAAGTGGACCCGCAGGACCAGGTGGTCCTCGTGGAGAATCTGGAGGACCTGGTTCTCGTGGTGAACCTGGACCTGCTGGACCCGGTGGACAAAGAGGTACTTCTGGACCATCTGGTCCTTCTGGTCCTCGAGGAGAATCTGGACCCGGTGGACCAAGAGGAGAGGCTGGACCATCAGGACCATCAGGACCACGTGGAGAATCTGGTCCATCTGGAACAAGTGGACCTGCAGGACCAAGAGGAGAGGCTGGATCACCTGGACCCTCTGGGCCATCAGGACCTAGCGGATCATCTGGACCAAAGGGACCAGCTGGAGAGAGGGGTACAGCAGGAGAATCTGGACCATCTGGACCCTCTGGGCCATCAGGACCTAGTGGACCATCTGGACCACGTGGAGAATCTGGAGGACCTGGCTCATCTGGACCACCTGGTCCTCGAGGCGAAAGTGGACCATCTGGACCTCCAGGCCCTGGCGGTGAACGAGGAGGTCCTGGATCTTCTGGACCTTCTGGACCATCTGGACCTTCTGGACCACCTGGACCCAAAGGAGAACGAGGAGAAAATGGAGGACCTGGTCCATCTGGACCACTTGGTCCATCAGGAGGAAGAGGAACATCCGGTCCACCTGGCCCTGCTGGCGAACGTGGAGAATCTGGAGGACCTGGTGCACGAGGACCAAATGGTGAAGCTGGAGGACCCGGTCCTGCTGGACAGAGAGGTCCACTTGGACCTTCTGGGCCATCTGGAACTCCTGGATCTTCTGGACAATCTGGAACTCCTGGTGGAAAAGGACCTTCTGGAGAACGAGGACCATCAGGTCCACCTGGAGCTAGAGGTGGACCAGGAACAGGAGGACCAAATGGTGAAGCTGGACCCCCAGGACCACGTGGACCCAGTGGAGAGCGTGGAGGCTCCGGACCTGCTGGACCAGGAGGACCCAGTGGCGAGCGTGGAGGACCAGGACGATCAGGACCTTCTGGACCCAGTGGACTTGCAGGAGCACGAGGAGAATCGGGATCAGCAGGACCTAGTGGATCACGTGGACCATTGGGACCCCCAGGACCTGGTGGACCTCGTGGTGAAAATGGTGAAGCCGGAGGACCAGGACCTTCAGGTCCACGTGGATCATCTGGACCGGCTGGAGGACCAGGACCAGCTGGAGAAGCTGGACCATCTGGACCATCAGGACCACGAGGACTGGCTGGAGGCAGAGGACCCCCTGGTCTGCGGGGTGAGAATGGCGGTGCTGGACCTAACGGTTTAGCTGGACCCCGAGGACCTCCTGGTCTAGGTGGATCTCGCGGTGGACCTGGACCTCGGGGTGAAAATGGAAGCCCTGGACCTGCAGGACCTGCTGGATCAAGAGGACAGGCTGGTGGACGTGGAGGACCTGGAGGAGCAGGACCTGCCGGACCTCTGGGACCTAGTGGCTTGCCTGGAACTAACGGTGAAAGTGGAGGAGTCGGACCAAGAGGACCAGATGGTGCACGTGGATCAAATGGGGCAGCTGGATCAAGAGGAGGTGTTGGCTCTGCTGGAACGGCCGGAGGACCAGGATCTACTGGAGCTACTGGACCAACAGGAAGAGGGGGAGTTAGTGGAGCGCGAGGAACTGCAGGAAGACAAGGAGCCACAGGCTGGACCGGCATGCAGGGACCCCAGGGTCGACAGGGCATATCTGGAAGCCCCGGTGCCGGAGTACTGGCATTGAAAGACTTAGATCAGGCCGATATAGATATAGAAAGCGATGCCCTAGTCGAGTACAACATTGCCGCAAGCTCCCTGTCCACCCTCACAACGGGCATGGCAGCCTGGGCCGGCGTCGTCACCATCCTCATCGTCGTCCTCATCGCCATCCTCTTCAAGCGCATCCGCAAATCCACAACATGGGATGCGCCGCCGCCATCGCACATTTCGGACGCTGAGTCTGCCGTTTCGGACAGCTCGGGCAAGGAAAGTTATGACACATGTAGTGTCGTCGATGTGGACATTACCGGACTTAGTAATAATGGACAAATAAACGAGGCTTATGACAGCTGTTCAAATTTAGACATGTCGAAGTCGCATCACACGGGCATGCAAGTCCATTAATGCATTAGAGCTTAACTTAATCAAACCTTGCCCCACTGTATAATTAAACCTTGACTTTATGCATGAACATCAAGTTTGTGAAATCCCCCGATCTGTTTTTGTTGATATTATTTTAGAGAAGTTGGCTTTGCTGCATGAAATACAATATCTCAATGTTTCAATGTCCACAACAACTGCACTAGTACTGCAAATCAAAATGGCCGCCGGCTGCCATTTTTGTATTTCATGTATGCAAATGGCTGTTTTTCTAGTATTCAAACTTTGAGAAGAATTTCAAGGAGGATCAATCTTTTTTGAAAAATATTTTAAAATGGATTTATTTAGGATTTCACAACAGTCTTGTACATGTATATCTGTCGCATTCCATGTCATATAGCAAATAATACAAAATACATTACCCTGTAACAAACAACCCAAAGTGTAGATTATTTTAGTAGTTAACCATTTCATTGGTCGAGTATAAATGCTCCTTGTTTAGCTCTTTACTGTATAACCGGCATCATTTATTGTCCTTAATGTGGACCTATTATATAAGAACACATTAACTTTTATTGTGGATGGGCAGTGGCATACTATTACACTGACAAAAATCATAGGAAAATTTGAAGAAAAATACAGACAATTTTCCCCAATTTTCTCAAAATGAAAATATTTGTCAGTGTAGTGGTGTGCTACTAGGCGTCCAGGTTTTTCTTGAACTTGGATGGTGAATATTATTGTTTCGAATACGTGGGTTTTAAGTAAATGTCTTTCAACGAGACATCCTTTGCTATTGTGGTTCAATTACAGTAAATAGAGAGTACTTGTCTGAAATAAATGGTGATCCAAGTTTTGCCATTTTACAGAATCTAAATGTCAATCAAAATTACAATCTAACACAATCATTTGCTGAATGAAATGCCAATGTTCTTATTGCGCACAACATCTGTTAGCTTTCTAAAACGTGCACAATATAGTAATTTTAGCATAATCGTGATAAAGAATCATTGGCATTGATGTGTAAGTCAAAGTGTGCAAATATTTATTAAATGACTTCAAATTTACTGTAAAAGAACCAACGTCAGTATCATAATGCATAAACGAGGAGCAATAATGTTTAAATTGATGTTAGTTATAGGCCTTTTGATCTTATGTATGTTGTGGGTAATTAACTCTAAATTTATACCAGTCTGATCTGGAAGAAGTCAAAATTCAACCTCGAAAATAAATAATTTGGACGTTTCAACTACCAAAAGAACCACACTGACACTCTGTTTCTTTTGGTACTTCAAAGTATCCATTTTTGATTGAAGAATTTACAATTTTCTAAAATGAGTCTGCTGTATTTTTAATGGCATTTCCCCCAAAATGTATAAATACTTGGCCTATTAAGAATCCATTAGTAAAAGTTGATGTGGTCTTACCTTTTTTATGTACATTAACTCCTAGAGCGTTGAGTTTGAGACTTGTTATTGTTACACTGGGAAAAATCATGGGAAAATGTTGAGAAAAAGACAGACAATTTTTGCCAGTTTTGTCAAGATGAGAATATTTTTGTAAAAATGGTCGAATTATTTGCCCATTTTGACAAAAATATTCTCATTTTGACAACATTGGAGAAAGTGTTCTGTCTTTTCTCATGATTTTCTTACGATTTTTGTCAGTATTTTGGAAGGATTGTGGGAGGTTGTGTGATATGTGTACAGGTATGCGTACTATATGAAATCCATCAATCAATCATACGTAAATAATCAATAAATCACTCGCAAGTAAGAGTTGCAGACAGCCGTGCATGTGAAACAACTAGGAACCATACTGGAGAAACCATCAGAATCTGAAAATGAATGACAAAAATGAATGACAAAAATGAATGATAAAAGAAACATTGTATTATCGTCATGTTTTGACTATGTTTGAATAGTTATTTGGTAAATGGAAAATATAATCCCGGTAAAACCAGGATAACTCACTTTAAATCTATCGCAATGTTTATAGAATGAACGATTTCTAAAAGAATATTCTAAAAGAATGATGATGCACATGAGTATTTATTATGAACCTAATCAACAATTAACTGATTAGTAACGAGTGCAGCTACATTGTTTGCAAGTACACCTCCATCCTTACAGATTATTACACGAAAAAAAGAATTGCTTTGATTGTAGAAGGACAGTTAGCTATATGTCTTTCATTACCCCAAATCTCTAAATGTTTACAAATGTTTACAAACTTACAGCATCTAGTAACACTGGTGTACATGTGATAAATAACCATCTTGTTAGCTTCTTGGACGCACAAACACTTAAGGACAGCATTATCTGTCCCCCAATCCAGAGAAAATTTCCATGAACCAGAAAAAAAAACTATAAATTTATTTTAAGTTTAGTACTTTCCAGAAAATTGTAATGCGCTCCATGGGTTAGTATGATATGAATGTGATAAGTAAGGAGGTATAAGTGTGCATAATAGTGTCTAGAAATATCAGTTTATTAACGACTTCAAACTTACAGCTTGCCTTATATATGATATGTATATAGCAAGTATCGAAACGCGATATTCTAATATTTAGTGTCCTATCCTAATCCAAGAGGTTTCTTATTTGGTGCTTAGTATATATAGGATAACTGTCCAAAATAATTTATTACAAATGAACTGTGAATAGAAAATTTACTTCCAATATTCAAAACCCCACTTTGATACAAAACTTCTCTTCTCAATGAAAGTAAATAGGGGAAAATACCCCGGTCCCTCAAAACCTACAGTTCTGCCGTAAAGAGAAAGTTCAATGGAAATTGTTGCCGTCAGATTTGATATAATTATGCGCCTTTCCTCATAGTTACTAATCACATGATTCAGCTTAATGTAGTAGTACACTAGAAACAATGTAAAAACAGTGAAATGGGAAAGATTTTGAGATTTTTCCGCTCAAAAACCACTAGTTTTAATGTTACAAATACAACAAAAACCGGCTATTTATATCCGATATATTTTTATGGAGTATTAGCAAGGAAAATGATTCATATAGATTCATAATTATTTGTTGTATATATTGTAATATTGATATAAAAAAGAAACCTATTTCTATAAGACGTCTAGTGGTATAAACTGATCTTTATATACGTTCCAGTGTGCTTAATTAGAAGGCGAGGAAGACATTTACCAATTAGTAGAATTTGGCCAACATTTCGCCTTAATTCATAATGTTTAGTAGAATTGTGACATAAACTTTACCGTTTACTAGAATTTTACGAAAAAATATACCGTAATGGAATCAACCTTCCTCCTCTTTTGGTAGAGTTAAAGATGATGATTGTGTACAGATATGTTTTAATGCAATGTCAGCTGTTTATGAGATGATGAATAATAAAATAATGTATATATATCTTAAAAAAAAA
>Ga0307385_10000057_pt1 | contig 9080 bp, 1 predicted proteins | sample SouOceMePS1032R2_FD_203302 | JGI IMG/M metagenome (GOLD analysis project Ga0307385, IMG submission 203302) | Metatranscriptome of marine eukaryotic phytoplankton communities from South Atlantic Ocean - PS103-2.R2 (Eukaryote Community... | ecosystem: Environmental > Aquatic > Marine > Oceanic...
ATCATAGACTCCTCATCAGTTAACAGTATAGAGAATTAGAAGTCACACATCCGTAGAGCGAGGGAGTAAGGTACCAGTAATGAAAAACACTTTATACAACCCGCAAAAACAATCACCAATCATGCTTAAAACAAGATGTCTATATAAGACTACAACATTTGTTGTTTTTGTAGGCGAAATGAAGATATCCATTTCATCCTTGAATATCACTGCAACTTTTGCTTGGATGCACACTAGTATTCACTTAGTGACACCAAATCATACCATCCGAATAGGTAAGATTGTAAATCAAGTGTATTGGTGTATTTTTGATTTATGCTTGTAAACATCTTGTTTTATGCATGACAATATGTCTAATGGATTCAATTTTGTTTTAAAAATATTATCTTAACCTATAATACAACCATGAAAACTATACAATATGTAACCTGCCAACCTATACAGCAACCCTACTCTGTAACAACGTGTTCAGAACTGCATGATAAATGAATGCATTATAAATGATTTTATAGATATCGAATTATCGAAATCTTGAATTTCTAGATACCAATAACACACTGACAAAAATCAGAGGAAAATTTGGAGAAAAAGACAATTTTCTCAGGATTTTCTCAGGATTTTCTCAGGATTTTCTCAGGATTTTTGTCAGTGCATGGGTTAGGTATGAAAGCTATATATTTTCCTTGTGTATATTGATAGATAAAATAAGACAAGATTTGTGTGAATCATTATATTTGTTTGTAGAATGCACACACATAGACAAACATACAAGTATAGCGGTGTGTCCATGGATACAGCGGGATTAAACGCTCTGCGACGGGGCATGCAGTTCTGGACACTTACATTTTAGTCCACAGGGTTATTTTAAATCAAAGAAAAAGAACATACAAGCCAGTCATGGGCGCTCGTTATAAATACACAGTATGTATTAATACACAGAGTAGCGGCATTCACGGATTCACAGCTCGGGGTGTCAAAAATCATAATTATAAACTTTGAGAGACATTTCAATCAGGTGTTTAGATGTCACATTTTGAAAGAAATTCTAAAATTGTCAGTAATATACGTTTTAGTATCGGATATATTAGAAATGATATGTTGAATTTCAAAGGATCAATACTAATAAAAACTGGCCCAAAATACATAATTATCAGTTTTAATCAAAAACACCCTTTATAAAATCATGCGGACGTTTGACTAGGAAATAAATATAATAAAAAAGACATCCATTCTAATATAAATAAAATCACATTTGAATAATACCTATAGCTATAAGTTTGGTTAAATGAAAAATATGCTACAACAAAACAGGATATTCAAACATACAGTATTTCTACTGATAAGTGCTGTTAAACCATGTCATTATGAACACGGCATACAGTATTGAAAGACAATGGGCGTGAATATATATTTGTATATAGATGAGGCAAACACAGACAAGGATACATGTCCTTCACTCCCGCTCAGTAATGTGTGACTTCGGCATTATGTTTTTAATGTCACCCATCTGTACCTCCGGCTGAATTCTTACGTCCCCCACTTCGTGCCCTGGCTCAGTCAACTGCTGCCCAGACAGCACCAGCTCTACGTGAGTCATCGCACCCGCACCCGCTGAACCCTCAACTGAAACCCAATTGGCCCAGGCGATCTGAGCTAATTGGGTGTCAGTTTGAGATGGCGAGGTCACATGCAGCAGCACACCTGGTGAGGGATGCAAGAACCAGCATGGCAACGCAGGTTTAGTTCACTTTTGTTTCCTTCAGATGGTACGAAATGGCGGCACAGATGAATGACACCAATCACAAGAATAAACCATGGTTACTTGAGTGTTCATATGCTCCATGCAGTACATCATGGCAAGTCTTGGAGACGTCATGTGAGCTAGCCAGAATTACGCTCGTTACAAAAAATCCATCCCCAACACTTCTATAATCTCAAACAAAACGGATTCAAGTATTTCAGTTAACTATAATGAATATTTTGTTCATCATGTTACCAGATGTCAATGCTAACGATAGCATTTCCGCATTCAAATGGAAACATATCAATATAAAATTCACTAAGGTTCCCGTTTCACTTAAGATAAGAGAAGTGTATTTTCAACATTGTCGTAGCGGCCACAACAATGCGACCATCATACCATGGCCATTTTCACATGAAGCCTACTGGAAATGCCATGATACATTGCAGGACCAATTTCACTTCCCAAATTTTCCATTTCGTAACAAGTGTATAAGTAAGTCCGCCACCAAATGAAAGTCACAGAGGGTCATAAAGAGGTTGCTATAGACAATATATCAAAATTACGGTAGCCAAAAATGGCCGGATACAACATTAAAAGAACCCTGGTCCCCATTTAGACATATATCACATTTAAAACCATGCCAATCCTGTCCTGACACAAATTGGCTGGAATTATATACAAATACAAAATTGTGATGTTTCAAGTGTAAGCAAGACGAAGTCTTTGCTACATTTACTCTGTCCTCTGCCTACCACAGTTTTGTATTTGTATCTAAAACATGGTGATAAATCACAGGAAATTGCTGTTGAAAAATACTGTGACTGGGTGAATAAAAAGGAGACTCTCAATATTTTGAGGGTGCACTGAGATAATCTCCTTGCCATCGTAGGAACAAAGGAAGACCAGGGTCAAAACCTCCTTTGTTTAACTATGCAGATCATTCCTCATAGACATACTGAGATCATTCGAGTAAACTATTTGAGAAGAAACGGTTTAATTATTTATTTATTCAAATTTGAGCAGCAATTAATTTGAAATGTTTAGAAACTTTCTATCAAAAAATCCAAAATGATCTTCTCAATACTCGACTACTCTACAATTCTAAGACAAAAGTAAAGAAAGCAACCCGACACCTCTGTGACTTTAGTTTGGATTGAGCATCAAGGTGTGTATAGATAGAGGTCAGCTAGGGTTAGACAACCGGTGTGGTGTCATTCCCCCGCTGACCACTATTCATGAGAGCAACAACATCAAAGCGGGAACCCTGCAGTAGGAGCTCGCGCAAGCGGCGTTCTGCTCGATATTTGAAGAACATTTCAATTTCAACTTCCCAAAGTTCCTCGATAATCACCTGTTCTACTTCATTCAGGAGCTTTTCAACAAGTACTTCTGCTGTAGTAGATGAGATGCCATAGGTGTTGGTGGCCTCGCACATGTACTCAGCCTCATCATCAATGGTCACGCGTTCAATGTGTAGCGTTGAAACTCCACTCTGGTATGTTAGCTGGATATGTTTGGTAGAGACTATCTTCTTACCATTCTGATACCACGTGATGTCTGGCTCTGGGTTTCCAGTGACGCGGCACTGCAGAGTGACGGACATGGTCTCGAACACCTCCTTGTGTTCCAGCATGACGAGGAAGCGTGGTGCATCAGGCTGTGCTGGCACGGGTACTTCTACCTGCTGCTGGATCACCACACCCTTCTTATGAGTCTGCATGATGATGTCCACCTCGGTCTTCTGGCTGCTTTCTGAGACCACTGTCTCTTGTTGGTTAACTGCTCGTTCTACCTCAGGTGAATGAGGTTCAGAGTGTTCGGCAGGCAGTACTGTGAGGTACGCCGTGGTTGTACAATCACCGGCTTCATTTACAGCCTTGAGAGTGTGCTCTCCTTCATCCTCGGGCAGGACGTCACAGATTGTTAGAGTGACGTAGCCTTCCTCAGTGTAGTCAACGCAGAAATCTGGCGATGGTTTCACCTCAACTCCGTTAAAGTACCAGGAAATGATTGGTCGTGGCATGCCTGCGACCTTGCACTCAAGTACAGCGCGTTCACCGTCTGATACAGTGCTGTCAGCGAGGGGGATCTCAAACACTGGTGCCATCATAGATACAGGAGATACCTTAGTGACGAGCATGTGTGCGTCCTGCTGCTGTTGAACTTGCATCTGCTGGTTAGTGACCTGCTGCTGTGATGTAGTAGTCACCTGTTCAGGATAGTGTATTTCCATCTGGACATGGCCTTGCATCTCCATCTCCTGCTGAGTCATGTCTTTGTGGATCTCATATGCGATCCTTCTCTCAACAATCTCGATCTCTTCCATGCCGATGATCTCTTCAGGCGTCTCGGACTTTGCAATGGGAGGTGCTGTCTTGCCAACAACTTCAATCTCTTCCGTCTCAGTTTCTGTGACTTGCTCGATTGTCTCGATAACCTCATGGTAGGCCCGAACGACTTGTTCAGTCATCTCAGGTCTATGAAACTCAACACCTTCCTGTACAGATCCTGGTGCAGATGTGACGCGGAATTCTGTGTTGATTTCTTCGGCGGCCTCTGTGTGAAGCTCCAGGGTCTGTCCAGAAGCAACGGACAGTGTGGCCATCTTGATAGCCTGTGTAAGCTCAGTCTGTTGTTGGAGGGTCTGCATATCAGACTGCATGGTTTCTACAGTGCATGTATCAAATATATTCTCATCCTCAGTGATTTCGACACCCTGAGCTGCGACGTGAATCTCCAGGCGGAACCACTCAAGTGTGGCCGGCGCCGTGGACGTCTTCACTTCCAGTGGGGCTGTCGTCTCTGACTTAACCTTCTCAGGAGTGAAAGCTTCAGCCTTTCCGGCTACCATCTTCTGTTCCTGAACTTTAGCCAGTGCTCCCTTGGCAGGGGTACGCTTAGCCTTGGCCAGGGTTGACTCAACCTTGCCTTCGAGAGGCACGGCTTCTTCAAACTCTGCAGTAGACATTCCTGTTTCAGTGTACTCAATAAAGGCTTGTTGTGTCTCAACCAGTTTGAGTGGCCTCTCTACGAACTGTACAGCATGGCGTTCCACCATGACGGTGTGGCTCTCTAGACCTGGTTCTTGCACGTCATGGAAGAGATCATCCTCTTCTTCCGGTGAGTACCTGGCCTCGGTGACGCCTACATGTTTCAAAGGAGCCTTTCTCACTTGTACTGGAGTCAGCATGACCTTCTCCTGTTGTGACATAACTCCATCGTCAGGTGTAGGCATGCGAGTTTCCATTGCCTGGATAGTCTCAAGTGGCATCTGTTGTTCACTTGGTGCCACCATGGCCCCTGTGGGTGTATGAGGCTTGATCTGCTGCATTTGTACACTGGCCATGTTCATGCCAGCCTCCTCGGGGGTAGGGAATCTCTCTGAGGTCTCTTGAACACCCTCAAGGAGTAAAACAGCTTCCTGAGGCATGGCTTGCTTCTGCGGCCTTTGCCGTATCTGCTGTTGTTGTATTGTCTGCATCTGCACGGTGACCTGCTGCTCGGCGGCCCCCTCTGGTGTGGGGATGACCTCCATCCTCTCCTGGGTCATCTCCTGTGCGAACACCTCGGTGCTCTGTGAGACATGCTTTGCCGTCTTCTGTTGTACTTGTACAGATGTCTGCATCTGCGTCTGCACGTGCTGCATGGCTGCTGCATCCGGTGTTGGTACGCCATCCAGGCGGTCCACTTCACCAGGTGTGACGACTTCCATGCGAGGTGCGACATGGCTGGGTTGTGCAGACTGTGGTTGTGCAGAGACGAGGTTCACCGTCACAGCCTGTTGTGTAGGTTGTTGCGGTGACGCGGTAGGCGCTTGCTCTACCACGTGTTCAGGAGTTACCATCGATACTACTTCTGTTGCTTTAGTTTCACGTCGAGACTGTACTATGGCCTGCTGTTGCTGGACAGACACGGTCTGTTGTTGCAGACTTTGTTCCTGTATGGAGGTTGAAAATTCCATGGTTGTATCCGGCGACACAGGAGCCAAAGTCTGCTCCACACTGCGTTTTGCCCAACGAACATCGGCTATCTGCACAGTCTCTTCGTTATACTGTTCATCTTCCATTACTATATCTTCCTGAACCTTTTCTTCTGCTAGTTCCTGCCTTAGTTTCTGCATGTTAGCTATGAATGCCTGCGTCCTCTCGAGGAATATAGCCTCGTCTTCATCCGCAACCCGGTCTGGCAGGGATTCTGCGGCAGAACAGGACGCTTCCTCAGAGTCCTGCACGTACTCAAACACTTCGACAGTGAGCCGTGCAATGGAGACGGCTCGGCCATAGTTGTTGATGGCCGTACAGCGGTACTCTCCTGTGTCCTGGGGGAACACTTCTATAATGTTGAGGGTACACACACCTGTAGTCCTGTCGTAACTCATGTTGAAATCAGGGTTCTCAACAATCACCTTTCCATTCTTGTACCAGGTTATCTCTGGCATGGGCTTCCCTGTGACGACACAGTGGAACTTGACCTCTTCTCCATCCATGATCTTGAAGGATTGTAATTCCTTGGTGAAGCCTGGTGGCGATCCTTGGTCCAGTTTGACAGTCATCTCTTGTCTCTGTGAGGGAGTAGCCACCACAGATACCTTCTTTGCACGCAGGTCAACCCTGGCGGTCTGTGTCTGTATCTTCTGTTGTTGTGACGTGTCGATCTCTACTTCCATTTTGACCCCTCTCAGCGCCGTCTGTTGGTTAATCTGAATGGCAGACTTTTCCAGCCGCCGCCGCTGTTCCGGCAGACTGAACACAACGTCCTGAGCCTCCGGGTGCGGTTTCTTGGACGGGACAGTGATTGTCTCCGAGAATCGGCGCTGTTCTGCGAGCGGTCTGGATAAGTAAGCATGCTGTTGCTGCAGTTTCTGCTGATCAACACGGGACATGCTGGAACTGACATCAATAGATTTCTGTAGAAGTATGTTCTTGGCTTCGGCAATGGTTGTGGCTGTCTGTGGTAGCTGCACATTGACGTCCATCCTGAGACTTTGCAAGGCACCGTTGCTTGTCTGGGTTTGAATCTCACTGTGAGCAGGGCGAACCTTCTCAGTGATACCAAACTCTACTTGACACTCCTTGAATCTCTTCTGAGTCTCAATAGAGATTGTCTCTGAGAACGAGCTGCGTTCTTTGAGCTGCATGGTGTCCTGCGTGGTCCTGGTCTCCTTGCTCTGCGCCACCAGCTTAGGCACGTCCTCCTCGGAGGAGCTGGGGATGCGCACAAACAGGTGGCAGTGCGTGACGGCGCTGCCTAGGGCGCTCTCTGCCTTCACCATGTACTCACCCTCGTCATCAGGGAACACCTCCTTTATAGTAAGTGTGCTCTCACAACGATTCACATCTACACGGATCTGGAAATCATCAGAAGGCGTTATGGGTTCCGAGTTGAAGAGCCAGTGTAGTGTGGGTCGTGGGTTGCCACGGTATACCACTTTGAAGACACATCTTTCCCCGTCGTTTACATTCATATCACGCAGGGGCGTGGTGAACTTAGGAGCTTCCTGTCCGGAAGGTGTAGACCTGCCGGAGCTTGGTGCTGTTCGTACAGGTGTAATACTGCGCCTTCGTTGAGGCGATGCTTGCCCTGAGCGGATAGGTGTTATCGACCGCTGTGATCGGAATGTTTGTGGTTGAGGAGGTGCCAACGAAGCCCTTAGCGTTGACTGTGCTGTTTCGTACTGTTGCTGGGTCATCTCTGAAGACGTCTTGAACGTGGACTGCGACGTATGTTGCTGTTGCCTAGTCATCTCACCATGTGTCTGCGTCATATGCTGCTGAAGAATGTCACCATGTGTCTGGCGCATTCCCGGCGACATCTGCTGCCCAGGGGAGAATGCCGGGGAGATCGGCTGCTTAGGGGAGAAACCTGGGGAGATTTGTTTGGGTGATATTTGAGTCTGTTTGATATTCATAGCTTGCTGTGATTTCATATGTACAGCTTGTTGTGATACATGTTGCTGGGATTGCTGCATAGAGATATGTTGCTGTGACTGCTGCTGCATAGATACATGCTGCTGCGACTGCTGCATAGTTTGGTGCGACTGCTGCATAGTCTGGTGCGACTGCTGCATAGTTGCTGTGCTTCGCACCATGGGGGGTGGCTGTGATGATGGCCGCTGTGCTACATTCATCTGAGTTGACATCATGTGACGCTGCATGGGAGGTTGTGACGTCGGGCGCTGTGATGCGCCTGCCTGTGGCAACACAAATGCACCTGATTGCATTTTAGGTACTTTAGATGGAGGTCCTGGCTGTTGTACAAACTGTCCTTGTCCAGGGGACATAGGTCCGCGTCCAGGGGACATAGGTCCTCGTCCAGGGGACATCATTGCTTGTCCACGTCCAGGAGATATAGGCCCTCGGCCAGGAGATAATGCTCCTTGTCCAGGAGATTGTCCACGCAGTAATTGCTGCTGGAGGACGTCACCATAGGTACTACTCGATGCAGTCGAGCCATATTGCTGCTGCTGTGTAACGTGTTGCTGCTGTTGAACGGTCGAGCCAATATGTCGTGGCACGGAGGCTGCACGAACCTGTGGCATGTGCTGGTGATGTCCATATGGTAGTGATGCAGCTGGAGGTGTGTATCCTCGGCCTGCTGGTGAAGGGGACTGGTATCTCTGCTGACCTCCCACTTGGGGTAGGGCTCCACCAGACATGGTGCGTCCTGGCTGACCTACCTGGGGTAGGGTACTTGGGGTTCCTCCTGAACCTGTACGTCTCGTCTTGAATTCTGTTAGTGATGCTGAGGCACGTTGTGCGTGTGCATCTTGTTGCTGCTGCTGTTGTGATATATTAATGTGTTGCTGTTGTTGTTGCTGTTGCATTGATTGTGATGTTATACGCTGCTGCTGCTGCTGTGTTGTAACGTGTTGCTGCTGTTGAAATTGACTAATTCTGCTGCTGTGCTGCTGAGCGCTGCTGCTACTGCTGGTTTGGTGGGAGACCTGCGACTGACCCTGGTAGGTAGCGCCGGTCATCCCGCCCTGACCCTGTACGTCGAACTGAAGATTGATAGAGGCGCCAAGCGGCATGTGCGGTATTGCCACGGCGTCTCCACCACCTGTAGCGGCAGTGGTCAGTGGAGTCAGCTGCACCTCAGCGCGTCCCCTGCGGGACCCTGAGGCGGCCGTACTCCCCATCTGAGGGACTATGGTGCCATTCTGAGCTAGCTGATGAGGAGGGCCCGGTGCCATCATAGCAAATCCATCTGCACCCTTACCACCAATGCTAAGATTAGTTTTTGTTGCTGTTTCTCCGAGCGTATTAGTTGCTCGACAAATATACTCTCCTGAATCGGCCTGCGCCACACCGTACACGGTGAGCGTGACCAAGCCGGA
>Ga0307385_10000058_pt1 | contig 9034 bp, 1 predicted proteins | sample SouOceMePS1032R2_FD_203302 | JGI IMG/M metagenome (GOLD analysis project Ga0307385, IMG submission 203302) | Metatranscriptome of marine eukaryotic phytoplankton communities from South Atlantic Ocean - PS103-2.R2 (Eukaryote Community... | ecosystem: Environmental > Aquatic > Marine > Oceanic...
GACACTTGGGAAGTTGTGGTCTCCCCAGCAGATGTTATCTCAGTGGTAGTGGCGCCCTCTGCAGTCTCGGAGGACTCTGGCACTTGGATAGTTGTGGTCTCCTCAGTTGAGGTTATTTCAGTGGTATTGGCGCCCTCTGTGGTCTCACTACATTGGTATTTAGGGCAGCACATTCCAGGTTCAGTGGGCAGTGGTACACAATCCTCGTATCCCTGTGGAGTTGGGCATTCCTGGGAAGTACAAAGGACTTCTCCAAAATTGCAGAAGCACGGAAGGCAGGGGTCATCGGATGGAAGGTCAACATAATTTTCATATGTAATTCCATCCACGGTGCAAGATGAAGTGGCATCCTCTGCAGTCTCGGAGGACTCTGACACTTGGGAAGTTGTGGTGTCCTCAGTTGAGGCCATCTGAGTGGTAGTGTCGCCCCCTGCAGTTTCGGAGGACTCTGACACTTGCGAAGTCGTTATCTCTGCAGTTGAGGTTGAGTCAGTGCTTGTTGCACCCTCTGTAGTATCAGAAGACTCTGACACCTGGGAAATTGTGGTTTCTTCAGTTGATTCCATCTCAGTGGTGGTGGCGCCCTCTGTAGTAGTGGATGGTGATTCGTCTTCAACTGTCTCTGGGACCTCCTGAGGTTCATCAACTGTACTTGGGAGACTTTCTGGCAATAATGTTGGACACTCTCCTCCAGCGACTACAACCACCTCAACAAATTCTGAGCCTCGTCCCTCCTCTTCGAGCTCTCTCCTAGTTTGGCAGTTATGCACGAGGAGATGGCACTTGCTCGAGTATGTGTTCTGATCTGTGCCGCACAGGGGATCGTAGATTGCTGGGCAGAACTGGGGGCAAATATCAGTATCCAGCCCCGAATTTGCAGCGTCTTCAATCTGAGGTTCATCAACTGTACTCGGAAGACTCTCTACTACATTATCGGCATCAGTCGCTAGGGCGGAATCCTCACCACCAACCTCATCGGGCTGTACTTCGGGCACATCCACGCTGACGTCTTCTTTCTCTCCGTCATCCCCATCCATACTGTCAGTGTCATCCTCCTCGTAGGAGTAACTATCATCATCATCGTCAAGAATCTCATTGTCATCGATTTCCTGCTTGCACTCATATTTAGGACAACATTGGCCCTCCTCTGGCTCAAGTGGTGTGCAATTCTCCACGTTATCTGGCACTGGACACTCTCTCCTCGAGCAAACAACTTCCCCATTTGTTAATTGACAGAGTTGACATGGGTCGGTACTATTAACCTTATCGGGAATCACCTGTACGATCAAACTGTTATCAGTTGTGGTTTCTGCAGTTGCAGTCTCAGTGGTGGTGTCTTGAGTACCTGCCGGCTCTTCCTCAGTGGCTACAGTGGTTGTGTCGGTGTCATCCAATGTTTCTGACATAGTCTCTGTGTCTGTGCTTGTCTCGGATGTGCCAGGACCATCTGTTGTTGCTTCTGATGTTTCCATGTCACTCATTGTTGTAGTTGGCATAGTTGTGGTTGCCTCTGATTCTGGCGAAGCTGTTGTCTCCATTTCAGTTTGCGTAGTGGTTTGGACTGGTGTGGTCGTTCCTGAATCACTCGACTCTGTGGCCGAAGTTGTCTCTGATTCTGCTTCCATGCCAGTAGCAGTCAATGGCATTGCAGTGGTTGTTCCTGCCTCAGTTGTTTCTGCACCATCTGTTCCTGTAGTTTCCGTAGCTGGAAGTGCTGAAGTTGTCTCATCTTCTGACCCTTCTGTAGGTGGAACTGCTGTAGTTGTGTCCGATGAAGCATCTGCACTTTCTGATGTTGATTCAATGCCGTCCAATGTGGTAGTTGGATTTGGTGAAGATGTCACTGCATCTGTTGTCTCAGTCGGGGAATCAGTCATTGTGCCTGCTCCAATTGTTGTAGTTGTACCATCTTCAGTTGCCTCTGTTGCTGTAACTGTTTCTGATGTATCATCCATTGTGGTAGTTGGTAGAGGAGCACCTGTTGTTTCGGATGCAGATGTGGTTCCTGGTGTTTCTGTGGCTGGAAGTGCTGAAGTTGTCTCATCTTCTGATGCTTCTGTAGTTGTCTCATCTGTGGCATCTGCACTTCCTGATGTTGATTCTATGTCATCCAATGTGGTAGTTGGGTTTGGTGTAGATGTCCCTGCATCTGTTGTGTCAGTAGGAGAGTCTGTAAACTCAACAGAAGTTGCCATAGTAGTAGTAGGTTCAGATGCACTCTCTTCAGAATCTGAGGAAGTGCTCATCTCTGTTGAGGTTATTGGATCCAGGCACTCATAAGTTGGGCAGCATTCTCCTTCAGCAGAGGCAATTATCGTACAACTTTCAGATGAAGGAGGTGGTTCGCAAGTTGCAGTCGCGCATACTATCTCTCCATTGAAGCACTGGCATAACTGGCATGGATCTTCATTGGCAATTGTCTCGCCAGCCATGTATTCAACATCCCCTTCAAAACAACTGATAGCTTTTACTGTTGAGGTCTCAACAGTTTCAGAGGATTGGGAATCAGTGGTTTCTTCCATTGAGGCAGCCTGAGTGGTTGTGCCTTCTGTTGTTAGTGACTCTGCATCATCATCTTTTTCCTCAGAGGGTGCTATCAATGCTTCTGTTGTGTCATCAGGTGATGTTGTGGTTGCTGGAACTGCTTCTGTTTGAGTTACATCTTCCTCTCCAGCAGGGGTGCTTTCAGAAGAGGTGCTGCTATTATCAGTTTGAGAGGGTGTTTCAGTTGTTGGGGCAGCTTCCTCCGTGGTGGCATCGGTAACAGATTCAATTGTTGATAATGCTGATGAGTCACCAATATCTGATTCCATTGTTGTTGTCTCTGGTGCACCACTAGTTTCATCTTCTCCAGTTGTAGACTCTTCTCCTGTGGCCACAGTAGTCGTGTCAGTTTCATCTTTCTGCATGGATGTTGTTTCCATTGACATGGTTGTGGTGGTTGGCATTTGGGTGGTCACCTGCTCCTCAGTTGTATCCGTTTCTGTGTTAACTTCAGTAATCGGGCTTGTGACTTCAGAGCCAGTCTCCTCTGTTGGAGAACTGCTGTTCATTTCAAATGTGGTTGTTGACTCCTCTGTTGTAGAAGGGTCTAATCCGGTGGTGCTATCTGTTGACATATCATCAGCAGTTGAAGTATCTGGTACTTCAGTGGTCTGAGTTATGGTTGTTCCCTCAACAGGCTCAACAGGGGAAGTGGTCATATCAGAGGTAGTTGATTGCTCATCTGATGTCATTGTGGTTTCATCAGTTGCGGCCTCAGTGCTTGTCTCAGAAATTAATGGCATCTCTTCTGTCGCCACTGTTGTTTCTTCTTCCATGGAAGTTGTTGTCATATCACCTCCTGTAGTTTCTGTTGTGGTCAGCGATCCAGATTCAAGGTCTTCCTCATCTTCCCTGACACAATTATGGGACGGGCAGCATTCTCCTTCAATATAAAACTCTTCACAGATCATTCCAGGAACCGCTGGAGCTGGGTGACATGGTATGGGATCGCATAGAACTTGACTTTCAATGCACTGGCAGTAACTGTGGCAGACATTGGTGATGGGCATCGACGATCCATTCACATAAGTGTTGCCTTCCTCGTCCATGCAATTTCCCTCTCCTGGAATACCGGAATCAGATCCTACTGTGGTGATGTCTACCAAAATTGTGGTGTTGTCTGTTGACTCTGTTGTAGTAGCCACACATTGGTATTTAGGGCAGCAGACTCCAGGTTCGGTGGGCAGCGGTACACAATCCTCGTACCCCTGTGGAGTTGGGCATTCCTGGGAAGTACAAAGGACTTCTCCAAAATTGCAAAAGCACGGAAGGCAGGGGTCATCGGATGGAAGGTCAACATAATTTTCATATGTGATGCCATCCACAATGCAAGATGTTTCTGTATCACTGTCATCATCCTGGATCTCATTAAAATCCAACTCAGGTTTGATTGTCGTGACAGTGCCAGTTGTACTGATTTCTTCAGCAGTGCTCATTGTCGTAATGTTATTTTCCTCATCCTGTGACTCATCAACAATAGTTGGTGCAAGGTCGATGGTTTCATTTTCTTTGTCACCTTGTTCCTCCACTACATCACTGTCACCAGATACTTCAGCAGCCTCCTCAGCAGTTTCGGTTTCCACTGATGGAGCTACCCCACCATCACTCTCCGCAGTGATCCCACCAGATAAAGAAGTTGTTTCTTCCTGTGTCACTTCTGAATGATCTGGGACCCCTGATTCCTCAATGGTAACATTTTTGCTGTCATCAGTGATTGTATCTGGTTGATCAGCATCAGATTGAATTTCTGTTTGAACTTCATTGTCATACTCCTCATATTCTTCTGTATCATCATATTGTATTTCATCATCAGTTTGTGGTAATATTACTGAATCCTCTGTTGTTGTCGTGCAATCCTTCACCCAACACATAATCTGGCCACTCTGACACTGGCAATATTTGCAATCATTCTCTTGTGGAATATCCTCGCCCTCATCATAAGTTTTGTCATCCACGATACATTTCAATGCACTTGGGTCATCCACAGGAATAATGTTATCTGCTTCAGCTTCTACTTCCTCTGAGTTTTCTTCTGTGTAATCATCTGTTTCCTCTGTGTCATCATATTGAACTTCATCTTGGTCAATAGCTTGATCAATTTCAGGTGGGCTTGAGGGTTCTGGCTCCTCACATTCATAGGTTGGGCAACATTGTCCTTCTGCAGGCTCAACAGTATTGCAGGTGGCAGATGGTGGAGGTTGGCAGTCTATGCTGGCACACACTATTTCTCCATCGATGCAATTGCATAGGAGGCAGGGATCCCCCTTTATATCTTCACCATGCAAGTACTCAACATCTTCGAGCATGCAAGGTTTAAATTCTTCAGTGTCTTGTCCAACTACCTCACCAGTACCCTCCTCTACCACATCTTCTTCCAACATGCCTCCCATTTCCCCTTCTTTAGTCGCATCTTGATCAGTAACTTGATCAATGCCACTTGTTACTTCTGACCCATCAGTAGACTGCACCTCTTGATCTGCTTCTGTGTAATCAACTGTTCCTTCTGTGTCATATTGAATATCATCTAAAACATCTTCAGTTGTCCCAGTAGGAGTTGTAGTTTCCAAACCTGCCATTGTTGTGGTTGGAACATCTGTAGTTGTATCACCTTCAGATGTCTCTGTAACAGTTGATGTCTGTGGCATTGTTGTTGTTGGCATTACTGTAGATGTCCCTGCTTCAGCTTCTTGACCAGAGCCCTCCTCATCCTGCTCTTCATCTCCTCCCCCCATGTCCCCCGTGTCATCATCCTGAATCTCATCCTCATCAATCACTTGGTCAACATCCTCTTCCTGACCTGATCCTTCCCCTGAACCTTCTGCAACTGTTGATGTTTGCAACATGGTTGTTGTTGGCATTACTGTGGTTGTCCCTGCTTCTGCTGTCTCTGATTCCCCACCAGTCATGGTGGTGCTGGGTGGAATTGTTGTGGATGTCTCTACTTCAGTTGTCTCTGCAGTTGTTGCTATTTCTGATTCTGTTGTTGTTGTTGTTGTCCCATCTTCTGTCTCTGCACCACTTGTTTCTGATGTAGTCATCCCTGCTTCAGTTGTCTCAGTAACATCAGCAATCCCTTCAGAAGTAGTTGGCATAGATGTTGTTGTGTCCACAGCGCTGTCTTCAGATTCAGATGAACTGGTAACTTCAGTGGTGATTGTTGTGTCTGGGCACTCGTATGTCGGACAGCATACTCCTTCAGCAGGATCTATTTTCATACAATTTTTGGATGGGTCAGGTGCATCACAAGCTTCATCGGCACATACTATCTCTCCATTTGTGCACTGACACAGCTTGCAAGAGTCTGAATAAGCAACCTTTTCACCATTCATATACTCAACGTCACCCTCAATACAGCTCAATTGTATGACTGTTTGCTCCGTGTCAAGCAGTGATCCGGTGGCCATCTCCATGCCTTCATTATCATCGACAGAGCTTTCCGGTGTTTCTTCCACATCATTTAATGCCTCCGAGTTCATATTGTCTGAACTCTGTGCACTAGCCTCTGGCATTTCCTCTGCCATATCCTCTTGGCTGTCATCCAAATCATCCTCTTCATAATCCTCGGTGTCATCATATTGTATTTCATCATCATTTAGAGCCTGAGTAACATCAGGAACCTCTTCCATGACCCCCTCAGAAGTAACATCTGTGTCCTGACTCACAGACTCGCTTACTTCTGGTTCCTCTTCTATAGATGGAACTGCTGTAGTTGTATCACCTTCAGATGTCTCTGTTACAGTTGATGTCTGTGGCATTGTTGTTGTTGGCATTACTATAGTTGTCCCTGCTTCTGTTGCCTCTGATTCCCCATCAGTCATGGTGGTGGTGGGTGGAATTGTTGTGGATGTCCCTACATCAGTTGTCTCTGCAGATGATGCATCCAATTCGGTATTGCCCTCACCTTGATCCTGTTCATTTTCAGAGACACCTTGGTCAATAGTTGCTGAATCCTCAGAATCCTCACACTGATATGTTGGGCAGCATTCTCCTTGAGGCGGAGCAATAGTCAGACAGCTTTCTGATGGTGGAGGAACACACTCCGCAATTGCACATTCTACTTTACCATTAAGACACTGGCACTGCAGCTTGCAAGGATCATAATTCAATGTAAGGTCTCCGTGCGAGTATTTAACATCTCCATCAGTGCAACCCAACGCATCTTGAACAAGCTCATCTATGGCAACAACTTCACCTTGGTCGTCAATTGTGGTGGTGGTTGGAATGGAAGTGGTTGTCTCACCCCCAGTTGTCTGTGCAATGCCTGTGGTTTGGGTTGTGTCTAAGTCAGACATAGTGGTGGTTGGAATGGAAGTAGTTGTCTCACCCCCAGTTGCCTGTGTAATGCCTGTGGTTTCGGTTTTGTCTAAGTCAGACACTGTGGTGGTTGGAGTCAAAGTTGATATCTCTGCCTCAGTAGTCTCCATGACAGTTGTTGTTTCTGTATCAGTCATCATGGTAGATGGCATTCCTGTGGTTTGCTCTGCATCAGAGGTCATGTCTGCAGCTATTGATGCTGAGGTTGTTTCTGTGTCAGCCATTGTGGTGGTTGGAATTGATGTAGTTGTCTCAGCTTCTGATGTTAACAGTCCCATAACAGTCGTTGTTAACCATCCCATAACAGTCGTTGCCTCGTCATCCTCAACTTCACTGTCTACCATAGGGGGAATAGTAGTTTCCGGAATGTCCTCAATTTCAAGGGTGCTGGTAGGCTCTGGCTCTTCACATTCATAGGTTGGACAACATTGACCTTCCGCAGGTCCAATGGCCTTGCAATTAGCTGATGGTGGAGGCGTGCAATCTATTATGGCACAGACCACTTCTCCATAGCTGCACTTGCAGACGTCGCAAGAGTTGTCCCCAATAACGTCTTCACCATGCAGGTACTCTACGCCTCCTACACTGCATTTCTCTTTCTCATCCGTATCTTCAGCTTCTTGACCAGAGCCCTCCCCCTCCTCATTCTCCCCTTCATCTTCTTCCCCCATGTCGCCAGTGTCATCATCCTGAATCTCATCCTCATCAATCGCTTGGTCAACATCCTCTGCTGTAGTTTCCACACTTGCCATTGTTGTGGTTGGAACTGCTGTAGTTGTATCACCTTCAGATGTCTCTGTAACAGTTGCTGTTTCTGGCATTGTTGTAGATGGCATTACTGAAGTGGTCCCTGCTTCTGTTGCCTCTGATCCTTCCTCTGAACCCTCTGTATCTACGACAGTGTCTTGCGGAATAGCTTCATCCACTTCGGAAGGACTTGTTGACTCTTGATCTTCACACTCGTAAGTCGGGCAACACGCTCCCTCTACCAGAGGAACCGTCCTGCAGTTTTCATGAGGAGCAAGCTCGCATTCTTTTGTCGCACAAACGATTTCTCCATTGAAACATTGGCAAAGCTTGCACGGATCGCTGTGGGGAACGGTGTCTTCGTGCGAATACTCGTCGTCACCGTCTTTGCAGACCTGTGCCACCAGAGCGCCGCCCTCTTCGCCAACTGTGGCGGTGTTTGTACTTTCAGACCCTTCTTGATCTTCGTTGTCATCTTCGCCATCATAGTAATGATTGACATAATTGTCATTGTCATTGTCATCAAAGTTGTGATAATTGTAATCGTAGTGTATTCCACCATCCTCCAATATCTCATCTTCGGGCAAAGATGGCGTATCTGCGGCCTCGGTGGCTTCATTCGGTGTGCACTTGAACTCCTTGGGACAGCACTCTCCGGGCTCCGGGTCGAGGGCCACGCAGAGGTCGGTCTCGCCCTCGATGGTGCCGCTGCCCATGCAGGGGTCGATCATGCAGCTGACGATGCCGGCCATGCAGTAGCAGTGCTCGCACGGGTCGTCCTTCTCCACGACGTCGCCCTCCTCGATCTTCCGACCGTCCGAGGTGACGCAGCCGCCCGGCGGCCGCGTCACTGGCGGGATCACCGTGGTCGTCGTCGAGGTGGTCTCGTCGTGCTGGCTAGAGTCTGGAAGTCCTGTTCCCCCGATAACTGTGCCGTCGCCACACATGTACTTGACGGGGCAGCAGACGCCCGGCTGGTAGACGGGCTCGCACCCGGGCACCTTCAGGCTGCACTCCTGCATCACGCACGCCGTGTGGTTCCGGATGCAGTAGCAGAGCTCGCACGGCTCCTCCGGATTTCTCGGGATCTGCATTCCGTCCATGTAGGACTCTCCTTCGATGTTGCAGCCCGGGCTCGGAATCGTCATCGTCAGTCCGGTCTCCGAATCCTGTTGCGTCCCGTCCTCTAGCATGGGCGGCGGCAGCGATGTCGATGTCCACAATTCCACAGGAATTTGAGGGCACATGATGGTGGGGCAGCACTGGTCCTCCCTCTTCTCGACGGTGCAGTTCTTGCCGACCGGCTTGATGAAGGGGCAGACGTTGAGGTAGCACATGAGCATCTGGTTGTGGCACGTGCAGTTCAGGCACGGCTCGTTCGTCACGATCTGTTCGCCCTCCGCGTAGTACTCGAACTGGTAATAGCAAC
>Ga0307385_10000060_pt1 | contig 8998 bp, 1 predicted proteins | sample SouOceMePS1032R2_FD_203302 | JGI IMG/M metagenome (GOLD analysis project Ga0307385, IMG submission 203302) | Metatranscriptome of marine eukaryotic phytoplankton communities from South Atlantic Ocean - PS103-2.R2 (Eukaryote Community... | ecosystem: Environmental > Aquatic > Marine > Oceanic...
TCTGTATATTCTTTAGTTTGATAATAACAAAACATTAAACTATGATCAGACCGACTTGACAGAATAATATATAAAATATGTCTAAATACTCCATAAAATTACAATATCACATGAAATGCTTAAAATTGTACAAATTGGGAATGAAATGTCTTTGGTTTATGGATTGCACTTAAAATCACTGAAAGGGGTATTCTGGAATACCAGCCAGTCCAACTACGATCACTTTTCCATCTCTGAGAGGTGCCAGGATGTGTGAATTACCCTGGGTGAGGGCCAGTGTCTGGATGGGGAGCTGTAGAGGCATGGATGTGATGATGTTCATGGTGTATAGGTCACGTAATGTCAGGTCCCCATTTTCATCCCCACAGAGCACCCAGTCACCAGAGGAGATCAGTCCAGTGATTCTATGGCTGATATTCACAGAGGATAGATGGCGCCCATTTAGGGTGAAGACATGGAGGGAGTGGGAGTCCTTGTTGTGTCCTGTGAAGATGGCGTGCCCTTGGTAGGAGAGTGTCAGCTGCTCTATCGTGAAGGTTGGGTCATAGGATGGGGGCCGCAGAGTCTTGAGGTATTGTCCATCCTTGACTGTGTGGATGTTGACGGTTCCATCCTTGCTGCCAGACAGAGCTATGTCCAGGCAGATGGATATGGCTACTGTGGTCACTGGCTTGTCGTGGCCGTACAGGACTTGCACACTCCGGGTTGAGACGGAACCATCCACCTTGTTGTTGGATATCTCCCACACTATGGCTGTGGTGTCTCTGCTTCCAGTGACTGAATACAGACCATCCTGGTCAATTGCCAGGCATGTGATGATATCAGTGTGGCGTATTGATGAGCAGACCTCTTTCCCCTTGCTCATGCTATAGACCCTCATGCTGCAGTCCCAGGACCCGCCATACAGAATGTGCTTGGCATCCGGAGTTACTGCGAATGCTCTTGACTTGAGGACTATGCCACGTATAAATGGACCTGGTAACTTCTTTTTGGTCTTGCTGTTCTGCTGAATACTGGGATCCTTCTCAAAATAGAAATAATTTGCCAAGTTTCGGTCATATGGGAGCCAGTTGTGATGCCCAATGGTTCCATCACTGGAAATGGTAATCAAGGAATCTGCGGCTCCATACTGCAGAATGGACTTAATTTGATTTTCAGGATGCTGAATAAACACGAGTGGATTTTTATCGGTGGAAAGTTCAACACAGTATGGTCTCCAGTGGGTTGGGTATTTCAAAACATCAGGTCTTTTATAATCTGCCTTCATTAACTTAGTCCTGTGCTCAGAAAATGGGATTCTTGACGGATGAGCTTCTTTCAAAAGTTGGCACGGAACTTGGCCAAAGTTTTGGATCATTCCCTCTAGTGCCTCTCTTTCTGCTGGGTCAGTTATTGCATCCAAATTGACTGCCCCCTCGTAGCAGCAGTAGTAGAATACATTCATAGCCTCTTCTGCGGCTCGCCCCTTCTGCTTGAAACCAAAAATCAGGTCAATCCACTCATGCAGATGAGCCGAAACATACTCGCTCTCAAGTGCATTCCTATGTTGTCTAATAAAATCATCCACAGATGTCGCCCATTTCGGCAAAATGACATCATTGACACTTTGTTTCTTTCCTTGCAGTTTTCCAAGATCAAAATAGTTGTGATTCAATAAAAAGTCAGGAAAGAAAAAGAACTCAGGGATCAGTTCTTTCACATCATTTATGTTGTTCATTAAGCTTTTCCATGCTTGCGGAATGGAGTGAAACTGGCGGTCTGCCACATCAAATCTCCCAGACTGAAGTTGAATATGATGAGTGGTGAATGGTTCTACTCTCACTAAGTAATGCAGCACCATTGCAGAATTGGAGTAGTGTGTTCCGTAATGAAACTTAGCAATTGCTCCACTTGGATCTTCAAAGTTTTCGTACTTTTGACGAATTTCTTCAATATGCTTTTCATTTTGGACTCCCATAGGCTTAGAAAGGTCTCTGAAGGTGGCTGAATTTCCTAGGTCAAGTGTTTCTGAAGTGTAATCTGCCAAAATCCAGGGGAAAACTGGATATTGACTCAAGTCATTATAGCTTCTCCCAGCTATGGTGTTTAAATGCATCAGATACTCAAAATTTGAAATTTCTCGGTTAGCCCACTTCTGAGTCAAACCAGACGCTTTAAGGAGATCTTTTGGTGATCTGGCGCTGTTGTATATCATATTTGGAGGTCTTTGACTGATGATCTTTGTGAATACCTTGTTTCTTCGTTTACTGGATGCAAAGTTGAGAAAAAAGTTTGTATGATCCAACAGGAAAAGTTCCAATGCAGATCTCCTCAGATTGAATCTCCGGAGATGAACTTCCCAAATACTTTGAATACTCCATCTGTTATCATACCGCTCCTCATCATCCTTCACAGGTCTTGAGTCAAAGAAATAAATAAAGTTGTTGGTCAGCTCAAATCTCCCCTTTACAACAGACATCAGTGTTACAAGCTCACATTCTTCACTCATGATGAATTTCTCTTGGTCTTGTTCAGCCTCAGAATTTTCCTGATTATTTTTCATTTGCTCCTTTGCAATTGATTTCAGATCATCCTCTGTCAGATCAGACTCCTCTTCTGAAATTTCAGTATTGACAGCTTCAACCGCTATCTGATGCTGTAGAATGTTATCAAAATTTTCCGATGTTTTCTTTACATTATCCCTCTGCGCACTAGCATCAGCATGATTATCAAAATTTGGATTCGGTACGAGTTTCATCCTCATACGTTGCAGATTTTCGTTGCTCCCCAGCATCCAATGGTCCTCTAATGTTTCAATGTTATTCCATGCTCCTCGGGGACCAAAAAAGAGCCTTTTCATTATTCTCCAACGTTTCTGGACAAAGACCTGATTACTTTTTTGCTGGGTCATCACATTGTGATATCGGTTGGATTCGTCTTTCAGTCTTTGCTTATAAGGTTCAGTGTACAATGAATTGAATTGTAGCTTGCTTTCTCCAATTTCTCTGTTTCTCTTGTGGAGAGATATTTTAGCTTCTTCATAGCACTCAGCCCAGTATACATTTGACTTGTCCCTCAGAAGCTGAAGAAATCCAACTGTGAAGGCATCATGAAGGGGGGAAACCTTTTTGGTAATAAAATACTCCCATTCATCCTCTAAACAATAGACTTGGAAATGTGTGAAGAATTCACATCCGCTTTGTCTGAGATTTAAGGAAGGCAACTGCTTTGTTAATTCAAGCGGAATTTTCCCCTTGTCTAGTAACGCTTTCATGATAGGGACTAAGAAAGCATAGTGGTCCGTGTTGTCTTGCTTGAGGGCTTCTCTGATAATTTTGTTGGTTCTATATATAAGAAACCCAGTCTCTTCTGTTGAACTTTCCAGCCGTGTTTGCACCAGCGAATGCAACCTAGCCGTTGCAATAGCACAAAACTCCAAATCTTTTGTGTTTTCTGCACAGACCAACAGAATATCAAAAGCCATTTTAGCCATTTCGCCCCACTCAGTATCAGTTTGCCCTTCTTGGAAAACAACAAAGCCATCAAGGATTCCAAGTATACCGTCAAGTAACGCCTCGCTAACCTTCTTTGAAAAGTCCTCATGGTCATCCAAAACCACCAAATCATAAGCATTCTCCATCATGTGTCTGGCAAGTTGGGCCTGCTCTGAAGTTACCTGGCTCTTCTCTTTCAAATCTGACAAAATTGCTTGAAGGCACAGCTCAGTCAGTTTCCGCTTCAGATATGCATGGCTTGCATACAGCTTGTTATTCAGAGCTAGCATGTTGATGGAAGCAATTACTTGTCCCTGGCTTGTGGAAAGACTTGAGGCGATTTCACGCTTTTGCTTCCCAGATGCTTTTCCTCTCCAAAGAACAGTAAAAAGTATGTTCGTCACCATTTGAACCAATTCTTCTTCTTTATTGAAAGTTGGGTTTTGCGAAATTTGTGTCAAACTCTCTAACTCATTATTGAAGTGTTCCATGTCGAAACTGATCTCATCTTCTGAAATACTATCCTGAGTTCTCGTGGGAGAGCTGCAAATAGTTTCCCTTGATTGAGAAATATCTTCAGAGCTGACAGAGGTTGAGGGATGATCCTCCACACTTCTTTCAAATTCATAAGTATTGTAATTTTGTAAAAATTGTGGATTACTCACTGGGTGAAGACCAGAGTCAAGAGAAACAATGCTCGGTCTTTTTTTCCGAATATGTGCAATGTCACCTACTGTTTCTAGCAGCGTGTTGGCTGTTTTCACAGTGTTGTGCACCTTCAGATGTGCAGATTGCACGGTGTCATTCATGATGTTCTGGGTCTTGTACACTGTTGAGGTCATTTTTTCAGTGGCATTAAACAGGTTTGACCTGACTCTTGATGTTGCTCCCCCAAAGACCTTTGATGCTTCATCTGCTACATTTCCAACTTTTGATCCAACTTTGTCCACTGTATTTCCTGCATGTTCGGGAAGAAACTGCTTTGCTGTGTCTGCAACCTTGTTTATGTAGTGAGTGGGCGATGGCAAGTCAATTGCCTCTTCTGTGTCATCATCTTGAAGGCTGATCACATCCTCAAGAGACACAACTGAGTCCAGTTCTGGTTGGACCATTTCTTTAACCAGCAGTCTGGCAATGCATCCTTGCCAACCTACTTGACGCGAGATCATCGATGGAGCATGGGGATGGGAGTAAACAAGTGTCAGAATTTTTCTTGCGAGTTCCAATTTTATATCAATGTCGGCTAAATAAAGATGATGGCACAAGGCCAAAATTCCCTGATAACTGGACGGATGGTCAAAACCTAGCATATGATTGGTTAAGCTCACAACCTCTTCCATTTCTATTTGTGGTTCTTTAGCACTCCTCATGTATACAAACCCAAGATATCCAGCTTCTTGCAAATGAAGGCGGGTCTTGTGACGATTTGAAACTTTGTTTGACTTTAGAAGGATAAAAATCAACTTGTAAATTTTACTCCGAATATCTTGCTTCAAACTTTCATCAAGTAAGAGGCAATAGATGACATCAATGCACTTGGGCTCAAGGAGCAGAAGGAACATCTGGTCCTTCACAAATTTTGACTCCATGTACTGAATCAACACGTCAAGAATTTCATCAAGGATTTCACTTCTGCGATAAGACATTATAAAATTTGTTAATGCTGCAACTTCTTTTGCATTAACCTCCTTCTGTAAGAAGAACTTGACAAGGCCAAAAAGAGATGCTCTGATAGTCATGTTATCTTCTTTTGACAAGACTGAACTAGCGTTGTCCGTGTAATGTTGGCGGACAACATCCAAGAAGAACTGAACTCCAAACTTTTTCCTGAAGTACTTTCTGTCCGCCATTACCAGTGTTGCAATGTACTGTATGTGGCCGATTTGCATGTGAAACTCTGACCTAGACCAGATTCTGAAGTCAAAGAGAATACTGTGGTTGAATTGATAGAGTAGCTTTGTTTGTTTGGTTGAAGTTGCTAATTCCACAAATAGTTGTGAGGCCATCAGTACATTTACATCAACCAGTGTAGCATCAATGTTCTGCAAAAGTGACCCGATAATGGCCACCCCACCTCCCCGCATCAATTGTTCTTGATTCACTGGATGGTTAATTGTCAAATTTTTTATCAGAGTTAAAAATCCTGATACAGGATTCTTTTCTAATTTCCAATCTGAGAATGAACTAGAGGGAAGCATCTCCCATTCATTTTCTGACTCGACAGAAAAGGACCGAGATTGTTGTTCTTGGGAAAGAGACAAATAAGAACTATCCACCATGGAAGTGTCTGACAGAGAAGTTTCAAGAAGTGGAAACAACACTTGAATTCCACCCAAGCAGTTGATAACATCTTTTGCTTCATAGGTACTGAATGGGGTGGCAATGGTGTGCCCATCGAAACTGGATATTTGGGATGGAGCAAGATTGGTGCAAATGAAATTAGAACAAACTCTTGATGAATAGTTAAAGATCATTTTTGTCATAATGTCAGTGCTTTCTGTCTGTGATTCTAGGACCTGTTCTGAGGAGATTGTCTTGTTTGATCCCAAATTGTGGAGGATCCTCACTTGGTTTGCTGTCAAACTGTCTTCAAAAACGTAAATCAGCCCTAGCTGGCCCTGTAATGCTGATGATTTGCCCCACATAATCTCCTCCATTCCAACCATGGTCCATTGAACATTGGGGTCAGTGTTCCCTTGCTTCAGATACTGAGGAAGGGCAAAAACTCCGGGTACAGAACTCTTGATTGCATCTTTAATGTTGTCTCTTATGCTTAACTTACTTGATGGATCAATTGTCAAGGATGTCGCATTTGCTCGGACTAGCTCAGAGCCAATCTGGCAATATGCAAATGGTTCTGTAATACCAGGATATTTAAGAGAGCTCGTCTTTCGCTCAGCACCGTCAATATAGACCACCAACTGGCTGACACCAAAAGGCCGTTTCCCGGCAGCTTGGCAGATTGTGATGGAATGCCATTGCTCATCTAAAATTGGAGAGTCTTCAAGTTTTGTTGCCAAGAACTCTTTCTTGTAAGCTGTGGCAACCACAAGCGTACCATTGGGAATAAAGAAAGCTTCCAGGCCAGTGCCACTGTTTGTGTAAAAGCAATAAAGTTGTCTTCTTGTTTGCCCATGGGATGCAGCAAGAGGATCAAGTCTAACCCAGGCATGGAAAGTGAATCCGAAAACTGGACCAGCCCACTCTCGGATGCTCGGCACTGATATACCGTCGGTACTTTCTTGGATATCAAAGTACTGGCGGCAATGCTCGAACCCATCACCTTTGGCAATTGAAGAAATTATATGAATGATATGACTTTTATACGGAAATTCAGTCACATCATCTTCACTTTCTTTTGTTCCATTTTGCAAAAGTTTGATCAAAATTTTCATTTCCTCAGCCGACAAGGAATGTTGTCCAAGGATTTCTATGAGTTTTAACAAAAATTCTGCACTTAGTTTTTGAAGTCTCTCATGACAGCACAACGTGTCCACAATATCCTTGATGAGACCATTTTGACAACACAGCATTTTGTTTTGAATGGAAGCGATGCACAAGTTATGCAGCGACTCAGTCAGCCAGACTTGTTGGTCGTGATTCTCATACTCGGTCTCCGTCAGCCACTTCAGCAACTTTTTAATAGGTTGGATATTTTTGATGTGAGTTCCTCCAACACCAGGGTCCTCTCCATATGTGGACATGGCCAGTATTGAGTGCAGAGTGTTGTAATCTGTTGGGCCACATTCTATCACAACCTTAAACAGCTTGTTATAACCTTCTTCTTTATCCATCTGTTGTTGAGCGTACTCACAGTTTCTGAGCAGCAAACTTATCCTGTTTATCACCACCGGCAATATTGTTCTTTTCTGTTCGGCGGGTAGTCGGCAGAGCTCAATAGTTTTCATAAGGTTTGTAATCAATCCTTGTTTGGCAAAAAGCTCTTGTAGTTCAGAAGAGTTTTTAACCTGCAGAGTTCTTGTCAGGAGTGCGATTCCCTCAATTAATGTGGCGAGGCAAACCTCTTTCTTGGATGTTAGGGATATCAAGATTTGCTGGTATTGATCCAAGAGAAGTCGGATATCAATTTGACGTTCCTCCATAGGAGTTTCGTGCATGATCTGAATAGATTGAGATGAACAGTAAATAGCATTAATATGAATTTCTTGACTAGTTTCGGAATCACGTACAGTTTTCAGAAGCATCTTTGTTGTTGCTGGCGAAATGGCTTTGATAGAATTGTGCCGGGCTCCAGAGATCACCGCTCCAAAAATTGTCAACATTTCGTGGGCCAGTTCAGGGAAGCAATCAACTAGAGCAGTTTCGAAAGACTCATAAAGGAAAGGAATGGTTTCAGGGTGAACCGAAACAGGGGTCTGTTCTATTTCAAGATTGCTGATATCTTTCCCACATAGATAAGCTCTCCATCTAAAAAATGGATCATACAAGGTCTCCAGAAAATGACAACTCTCTACTATGAAGTTGATGATTGAAGTGCGAAGATTTTGACTTGAGACTGCATTGTGGACTTTTGAGGAAAAGAATGCAGATTCCATCTCTAACAGATGTTGCAGTAGGAGTGTATTTAACTGGGTGGTGTGCGTCACAAAATCCATGGAAGCGACCAGGGGGATGTTGAATGTATTCAAGCAGATGATTGTGAGACATTTTACTATGCTGCGCAACTGCTCCATGGACTCCTTATTGATGTTCCCCTGCTCGGTACCATCCTTCCCAACAAACAGGAACTTGCTAAGAGCAGCGAGGAGTTCATCAGGCAATTTCTCCAGCCGGGGCCCAATCTCCTTGCCACCACTTAGTCTGGATGTTACCAGCAGCTCCCAAGTGGGAATAACCCTTTGCTCCCACTTCTCCACAAAACTGTTTAGAAACAGCCAGAAGTATTTTTCTCTATTTTCTGCTGTATATGAGTTCCAAAAGTCCTTCAGTTGATCATCTAGCATTATCCCCACCTCATACTGGATGTGGCCGCCGAGCCCTGCCTGGTCAACCATCACAACCCTTCACTTAATAACTATTTCTTGTGAGCTCACGTTGTCTAATCTAGAAGAATGAGAGCTCAATCATATTGCCCTGCTACAACACTGAGAACATCCTGACCCTCAGATGTCATGATCTAAACTAAAAAATATTGTATTGAAACTTTAGTTTGAATTGTGGTCTAATGATTACAATTTTCTCATGACATTCCTTAATCCCATAACTTCTATAAGCTCTTAATTGCTAATAATTAAAAGTTTTCATTATTGATTCAAAATCATTTCCTGTCAGGATTCATCTTAAGAATCTCCAGTTTCTTTTTAGCTACAAAGTAACATATTGTTTTGATCAGTGGCACCCCTACGGCTAGCATGCTTTAGATAGTTGCATCATGTGATAGCTTTATGGCAGCCTGGGTGATTGAGCTTCCCTCGGTTATGTCACATCTTGCCAGTCTCCCTGCTGGCAAGAATTGTTGGTTTGTGTGTCACTATTACCCTGGCTGGTGGCTGGCACCAGTAACA
>Ga0307385_10000062_pt1 | contig 8939 bp, 2 predicted proteins | sample SouOceMePS1032R2_FD_203302 | JGI IMG/M metagenome (GOLD analysis project Ga0307385, IMG submission 203302) | Metatranscriptome of marine eukaryotic phytoplankton communities from South Atlantic Ocean - PS103-2.R2 (Eukaryote Community... | ecosystem: Environmental > Aquatic > Marine > Oceanic...
AAAATATCTAACACAATATTATTACAGTATTAAAAATATATGGGGTATTTAGGTGTGTTAGGGGTGAATAAGATTGGGCATATTTGTACATTGAGGTAAAAAGGCCTCATGCATTTACTTATTTTTGGAAATACCTAAATGCTCAAGGTCTATTGTGATGGAATCTCTCTCTTTTACATAGAAACTAGCTCACTTCTCACCCGGTCATGTCCAGCAGATAACTGCCCACACATACACTGCAAAAAATCCGGAGAAAAAAATCTGCCCTATTCTCCAAAATTAGGAACGTTTTTTCTCAAAATTTAGAGAAAAGGACAGATTTTTTCTCACAATTTTTCCCAGTGTATACACAGTGATGAGACATGCGCTACAGGAGTTGTAGCAGTAAAATAGGAAGACAGCTCTTAGACATATAATAGTGACCAGACTTTGAAATGATGAAACACTAAGGTGGGTCAAATCTTGGCAGAAGTCAAATACTGATTGGTGTAAAGATTGTCATAGTACGGCTCACTAGATATGTATAAGACTACTGTCCTTCCACCTTAGTGGTAAAGTCCTGCTAAGTGCTCTTCTGACAGGGTAAGATAGTTGCCTTTATTCGACTAGCAAATTGGAACATGATTAAATTCTATAATACAAAATATACATTTTCAATCCAGGGGACAGAAAGTTCACCAAAATGTCCCAAATTTAATCTAGTTAACTTCACTGATGTTTTAGAAATACTTAACACTAGTCAGATATTGGATTGAACAAGTATCCTAAAAGTTAGGTAAGGCATATATACCTAAATAGTTATCCATTAATTGTGAAAAACAATATCTAAGTCACTAGGAATTAGTAAAAAGGTCAACAATTGCTACTTTAACATGTGTTATAATGCTCCTTAGTCAAGGACGCTGTGTATTGTTTTTCAAGTTGCTGACAATTTCCTATTGTGGTTTATCACATGTTTGTGTAAATCTACACATAATAGACACATACTGTACATATGCACAGATTCATAATAGCAGTATAACATCATGCCGGTAACAATCAAGTACAAGATAGGCCATATGTATTAACAATAGTCTGAGAAATGCAGACTCATCAATGCTCTCAAACCAACATGGAAATTTAATTTAAGAGTACTTACTTATTCTTGGTACTAAGAAATTATCTATTCTTAGATGAATAGATAGAAATTAACATTTCTGTTAATTCACATTCACAACTAAATGATGTCTTATAAGGCGTAGTTTTCAACAAAACATTATTAATACATATTGTCCATATACCCAATAAGGCAGGTAAGGTGCTAGAGGAAGAATACTACGTGTACCAAATATTCTGAAAATTTGTCTAGTAAATCTTGCTCAAACTCCCTCGAAAATCATCAGTGTTCATTTCAAATAACAAAGCATCTTCAGTATTTGAAATGTTGACATTTTCATTTAAGTTCTGGCACTTTTTCTTAGACAAGTTACATTATTTTTTAATACACATTGTATTTGTCCTTTACACTGACAAAAATCACGAGAAAAATATTCTCTAAATTTGTCATTTTCTCCCAAATTCGATTTTTTCTCAAAATGCGCATTTTTTTTCTCTCAAATCGGCGGATAATACGCCAATTTGAGAAAAAAAATGCTCATTTTTAGAGGAAAAAATCCGAATTTTAAGAATCCCTTTCTCAGGATTTTTATCAGTGTACTGTCATCTACGATACTGGAAACACAAAATATAACATTACAGTTCAAGAAGATTTTAATCCTTTGCCATATCTTCTAGTAAAAAGTAGTAACTATCGATTTAGTGTGTCAGAATACCTTATTTCTGTCATTTTCAACAAAATATGCCTACAAATGAAGTAGGTATACTCACTGGCAATAAGCTCCCACAAAGGAGAATGTTGCCAGCGCACTGCGTACATTTACACTTCAAATATTGTCATATAAAACAGCTTCATATTGTTACAAGTCAGACAATCTGATCACTATCTAAAGGTCATCATTTAGACTGCGGCATAACAATACTGGCCTGTTTTGTAGAGCATTATTAGACTTATTAACATCATTTAACCTGTTGATAATGTGCTCCCCGCATTGGCAGGTTATTGACAAAAAACAGTACGAATGTGAAATTTGGAAAGAATAAGTCAAACTTCAAGATGGAACACACAGTTGATACGAGTCCAGTTTGTTTGCAATAGCCAATGCTAATTTTAGCTGGGAAAGAAAATTTAGAAATTGGCTAAAATTGACTTTTATTTGTCTAAATTCACCTTGGGTGCAAAAATGCATTTTTTTAAATCTGCGAATATTCCCTCACAGAGACATCACATGTTTCAAAAATCTACTTAAATAAGACTTCTGACGTATTAAATAAGTTAAAATGAGTATCATAATCAAATACTGATCACATAAACACACAGCATGCGTGTCAGCTTAGTCTGAGTGACCAAACAGATTGCTATTATTTCTTTAAGAAATTCTAGAAAATTTCTGAAAAAATCTGTATTTTTCAACATTTTCTCAAAATGAGTAAAAAAATACTCATTTTGAGAACATTTCTGAAAAAATACAGATTTTTTTCCAGAAATTTTCCTATGATTTTCCACGTTTAAGTCAACAAGAAATATATTATACCAATCTAATATTACCATTGGGTTTGCTTTAATTTCAATATGCTCCAAATGTCATTTCACAACCTGGTAGAGTATTTTAATCATTTAAAAAATATACTCAAATATTTATATACTCAAATATTTTACTCCTAAAGAAATAATGCAACCGTTCACACTTGTCCATCTTTTTATAAAGACAATAGTTCAATAACACTGGGCTTTATACATGCTTGAATTGATTTAAAAAAAATAAGACCCTTCCACCAAAGCTAAAAAAATATAAAACATGTTTAGAGGAATAGTCTGCAGATTTCGACTTGTGTATTGATTTGTTGTAAAGACTTTTGTAGCCATAGAAATGGGGGTTTCTCAAAATTGTTTAAGGGCAATATGTGCAGTTTACATCTTTAACTCATATACTTTTGTACAAAAATATAAATGAAGTTAGGTAAATTTGAACATATCCCTATGGTCCACCACTTACCTATCTTTATATACATGCGAATTGTCAGATGGTGTATTCCAATATCTCAATTATTTGCATAATTAATTGTTTATCTTATATACCTTTCTATATACATGCAAATTCATAGATGTTGTATTAAAACATACATGTAGTTATCAATAACTATTTACGTATAAATAGATTTGCATATTTGTTATACTTAAATTTCTTAAAAGCTGTTATAAAACTATTATGTTAATATTCACAAAATTCAAGAAAATAACATAAATTTGTAATTGTGTATAGTATTAAAGTTCATTCAAAAACTAATTTATAAACAGATCATGTATGTATATGGGAATTGAGAGCTCCACATTTAATAAAACCACTAGCATATTGTTTAACGCTAAGGTTGTCTGTACTCTATTTATGTAGAACATATATCAAGTGACAATAAATATAAAGAAGGCCAATAGTGTTATTAGAGAGCGCCATGTTAATTTCCCATATCACATAAGACCACTTGTCTCGTACATTTCACACAAATATAAATAATTCAAAATACAAAAACACTTTATACAGACATAGTATGTTCACTTTTATACACTTGTATTCACACTCAATGTATATGATAATGACAAGTACGTAGTATTCCCCAATTCTAAATAACAACCAAATATTTCCTCAAAGAAATAAAACTCTAATAATAAATTGAAGTAACACTATGCAAATATTGCTGAGCATTACCAGTTCAAGTCAGTCATGGACAATCGTTATAGACAAAAACATGTTTTTTACATGAAATGACACTTTTGTAAGTTAACAGAGTAAGTACAGAAATATACTTCCATTTTATCAGAGAAGAAAAATCATCAATAATATTGTCTATTAGTAAGCTAAGATCAGTTCCGAGAAAAACTTCTTGCAGATGACAGGCATACTTAATATAGTTGAAAAATGTGACAATGTTGAAATGTTAAACTTATACGGTAATATCATAAAAAAATAGGGCATTCATTGTTTTAATGAAAGATGTTAAGATTTGCCCTTTTAACTGACATGCGATTATAGCCACATGTATATCTGCAGGTCCTGAAATCAGTTTACTATTAGATGTTTGATGCTTACATCAATGGCAACTAGTGATCATTATCTGATATTGTTTACCTTTGTGATATTTTGGTGTTTTATAACTTATTATGCATTATTTGTGCAAGTGTTTCTTCTCAAAACGACAAAATAAGACCAAATCGTACATTTCATTGGGGTGAACCTACCCAGAATGTTCATAGGAGGTCGAGATCTTCTTCTTCTTTTTCATGCGATGGGTCAAAGTGGGTCTAGGAGTGAGATGATGCCTCTATTTTAGCCGAATATGCATCCATAGGACGCATTTTCAACTAAAATACGAGGTATCAGCTCATGAATTTGTCAAAACTGCCTATGTTTTTACATGGGAGGATTAGACCAGTGCATTTGAGACATGTGTAGAATGTTTGTGTGACAAATAACATAAAAATACAGTAAATAATATTAACAACAAAATATGATAATGGTATTTAATGAGAATGATGACAATGAATGAACAAAAAATACAATTGTAAAAACACTACACACTCTAATTTGCTTGTATGCATTTGCTCATTGTATGCAACATGTGCAAAATTCATGCTATTTTATTAGTGTCATATTGTCCTAATGGCATGCACAACTCAGGTTTTATCTTGAGGTGAAAGTTCAATAATGATATTGATTTATTCAAAAGTAAACACTTTAATTAAATAGCACAAACAGTATAATGTTGCCTCCAAAGGCAATAGTGAAATATAAAAAACTCTTACAACTCACAACTTCGCACAGCATGGCATGGTATACATAGGACCACTCTCAAATAGCTCTGGCTCAGGTCCCTGCCCGACCACCTAGCAGCAATGCGACTTTTGTTGATGAAAATGTTTAGAGTCAATCAATCTTATTCTTAACGAATGCATTAATCTAATATCCAAAGAAAATGCGATCATTTAAGAGTGGTCCAATATAACTTGTAAGAACCCCTTAGAAATGTAATACAGAAGTTTAGGGCTTTTTCATGGGCGGGTGATAGATGGTTTATTAGTGAGTATGCCGTATAAGGAATTCGTTCAAGTTGCAGACAGGTCAGAGGTCACATTCCCTGCTATTGTCTGGTTTATAGCAGGGTAGTGTACTGTGTCCCTTATCATTACACATAGAATGTCAGCTGTGTTTGTGCATTTATAAACTATCGGCAGGATGGGCTGTTTGAAGTTATAGAAAATACATATCCATCATAGCACATCATAGCAGTGTATACTACCTTGGTTTGAACAAGCACATAGACATCATGTTTGATATGTAAACATCTAAATACTTTACAAATAATTGATAAGTGTCTAGGATCTTCATAACAAGCACTGTGAATAGCTAAAAACATCTATGGGAATGCTTTGAGAAAAGTCATTAGGAATGATATGTCTTGCACAAACCAATGTGGTATACTCTACTCATCAGTGACTACGATATACGTATGACTGGCACTCAGAAACGCATATCTTAATAGATCTGCTCTACCAATACCAAGCTAAAACCATACAAAAAAAAAGCAGTTACGAAAATATGACTTATCTTTAGTTCATCAATAGCTTAGTTTGAAAAAGAAAATCACTGACAGCATGTACCACTCTTGTTTTTTTACTTGTTTTATATTTAGGATGCTGTCTTATTAAGAGATCTGCGAGGTTTTAGCTTGGACCAGCATGGCAGTACTGCATACTATGATATATTCTTACTTAAATATAGATTGTATCCAGCACTACACTACAACCTAGTCACGCCCTATATTACTAACTGGATTTAGAATCCTGGGATGTGACAGTAGCTCTCAAGAGATGACATAATAATATAAATCAGCCAGAAGATGATTAGCACTGTGGATGTGATATATCTCTGGGTCATTGGTCCACCAAGTTCACCACCGATTGATGGTTTCCTACGGAAGATCAGGATAAAAACTGCTACAGTGGCTAATACACAGAAGATTGTGACTGAGTAGGCAAGACTTCCTGGATCAACAACGAATATACCCGATGGGTTAAGTGGGTTGACTGCTTGGTAAATTGCAGCCATTGTCCATGCAATTCCAATACCAAGGAACACGTTTACAGCGTTACTACCAGTTACATTGCCAACGGAAGAATCAGCGTATGGGTCGCCAGTGGCAGCTACCTTGGATGCAAATGTATCTGGCAGAGAAGTACCAAGAGCTACGAATGAGATAGCATTGACGGCATCGTTCAAACCGATCATGCAACCAAAACTAGAGGCGATATCGCCAATAAAGGCAGTCTGAATGGCGATAAATCCAAGGGAGATCATAAAGCAGGCCCAGCCGCCGCAATAGTCTGTTGGGGGTACAAAGGCAAAGAGAAGCTTCCAGAAGATGCACAGGAAATGCATAACATAGTCCATGCATGAGGGGAGGGACTCGTTGCCTTCACCATCTTCACCATCCTCATCCTCATCGCCACCCTCACCACCATCACCATCATCTGCTGACACGGTGATGGCCTCCACGAACTGTTCCCGCCATGAAGATGTACCGACAACAACGGACAGCTTGCCGCCATGGATCAGCTTGTCAACAGTGCTCTTGAACTCCATAGATTCACGGATATGACATTCAATTTTGGTGATCTCGCCGAGTACAGGTTTTCCAAGTTGTGCAATAACGTCATCAGGAAGTTCGTCCTTCTTACCCTCATCGGCGCCAAAACAGCCAACGGTTCCGTCTTCGTTTTCGCCGTCGGATCCTCTCTTGTACAGGGTAGGTTCGCCGAGCTCAATGTAAAACACCTCGTTCTTCTCGTATTCCTCGTCGTCCACAAGACGGATCTTGATGAAGGCCTCAGTGCAGTTGTTATCAAAGATAAGATATCCATCCTGGTCCTCGAAGTCTACTCCACCTCCTCGGGCTGTTCCTGGGCTTGTCTTGTATGGTACTCGGACGGTTCCACGGGCTCCGCTAGACCTGGCTACTTTAATTTCAGCTTCTCCGCAATTTTCGGGGAAAGATGAGTCCTTCTGCTCAAAGTGGTAAATACCAGCGTGATCATCATCCAGGATCATCACTGTGCACATGCTGGGGTTGGCAAGAATGGCGCGCTTTGCAGCTTCCTCGTCAGAAAATAGTCCGTCGGCGTTACCTACGCGGCAATTTGTAAGTCGTACATAAAAATGCTCGTCTTCCTCAAACACATCATCATCAAGGACATTGACACCGAACTGCTTGTGGCTCTCGCCGGGGTGGAACACCAGTGTGCCTTCAGCAAAATCGTAATCAGTACCGGCATTGGCTGTGCCATCCTCAGTGCGGTAGTCTACGTACAGTGTGTTGGCCTGGTTACCACCTTGACGAGATACGGTCACTTCCATCGTACCAACATTCTCCATAACAGTATAATGAGCTGGCTCAAAGAAGACCCTGGTAATATGATCGTCAACCTTCTCTACCACAACCTCGTCATCCTTGCCCTTCAGTTTGGACTTCTTAATGACGTTTCCTCCTCCTGTCAGCTTCCTGGTGGCCTGAATTCTGTAGAAAGCACGAGATTTTGGTCCACGGTTCATGGCTTCCAGCTCGGCCATCTCTTCCAACTCCTTCATATCGATATTAGGGTGCTTCTTCCTCAGCTCACGCATAATCTCAATGAAGTCTTTACGATGACGCTCAAATTCACGTACTTCGGCATCTGCATCATCAAGTCCTTTGAATGTGACATCATTGGGGTCGCCCTGCATTTCCATATCGCCGTCTCCGGAAACGGTTTTGCCTGTACCAGTATACTTCTTACCGAGGAAAGCCCAGAAGAAAATCTTCCTATCAGCAATGTAGGCTGTGCCGACGGTGATGGGGAAGTAGATGAAGGTCAGTAAACCTTCCCAGATGTCTATCTGACTGGGAGTAATCACAGAGATGATGATGTACATCCAAAAGTATGCGAATATAGACCACGTGGCTGTCACGAAGAACACACCCAGATGCTTGATACGACGTACCTCTCCTTCAGGGATGACATAGACGCAGATAGCAATGATAATGAACAGATTAAAGGCAGCAGATCCTACAATAGTACTTGGCCCAAGATCACCAGCCTCAAATTTGTTACCAGCCACCTCAATAACGGACAGCAGAATCTCAGGTGCAGAACTACCCAGCGCCATCAGAGTAAGATTAGACACTGTCTCATTCCAAACCCGCACTGTCACCACTGCTGTTTCACCATTAGGCTTCTTGATGGTCACCTCACGCTCTTTAGATGTGATGACCTCAATGGCTGCCATGAAGCGATCGGCGATGATGGATACACCAAGGAACATGAAGACCATAGAGAAGAAGTACACAATGGCACGAGCAGCTTTGTCACCCGTACTGATGTTAACCTGTGGTTCCCACATAGGTAAGATGACGCCTGGTTTACATCTGACAATCGCTTTACATTTAGGAGCTTCCCACCAAGGTACAGCCTCTTCTGTGACGTTACCACCAACAGCGTCATCTTGAGCCTGGGACACTGCAACAAGAGCCAGCAAAGTCAGAGCCAGCAGCCGAACACCGTATCCACACATTCCCGACATCTTCGTAAAACAATCCTATGAAAATTCCCTGAGTTAAAATCCTTTGGCCCTTGGGCCTGGTTATGTCAGGTCTACTCCCGTTGATGTTCACAGTACGATGTGGTAATCCAGTCCTGGTTGTGGATGTCCGGCTGAGCTGTACTTTCACAGCTGATGCTGTAGCCTAGGCGGAGGCTGGCGGAGTGAGCGATGCAAAGCAATGCTTTCCTGGTGGCTGGGGAGCTTAGGCAGGCA